>OCTA010001340.1_pt1 | contig 22654 bp, 21 predicted proteins | sample 1538991 | NCBI WGS metagenome assembly OCTA01 (sample SAMEA3539302, study PRJEB22396) | soil metagenome | biome: tundra; feature: field; material: soil | place: USA | collected 2010-05 | depth 0.15 m | reverse complement strand
CGGTGTGACTGCTTTCAGCCAGGGTAGCGTTGTGCCAGGTCGCTTTTGCCATGCCTTGAAGATGCGGCTGGAAGCGGAGGTGAGTCATGAATTCAGCGGGCAACTACGCCGAGGTGTGGATCGCCGATCGGAAATCCGGCGTGCGTTTCGTGCATTGACTCTCGGCTGACAAACAGTTCAAAAAGCCGCAGCATGGATTTCCGGTGTTTCCCGGCGCGCCGCTCACGGCTCTTTAAATATGCAAACCGGTAGGGTGAGTACTCTTCCAGTTTCCGCAAATAGGAATCGGTGTAATGGGTCGAGGCGCATGCGGCACTGCGCGTCAGCAGCGAACGGAAGCTGCTGAGCAGAACCTGTTTCAAAATCGCGCTTCCACCGGCGAGTCCATCAACCGAGGCCAGCACCGCTTCGCCAAAACGAAACGTACGACTAGTTATGTTGTCCAGCGGCTCACCTTTCGTCGCAGCGGTCGAAAACAGAGTAACGAAGCCAGCTTTCGAATCCTCCCGCAAGTCCTGAAGATCGTCCGAAAGCTGGAGCGACACGCCCCAGTTGAACGCGAAGCTTGCTTCCTGCCGGCTCAAATTTCCGGCGGCCAGATAGGCATCGGCGAGAACTGAGGTGCCGCCTTTTCTGACACTAAGACTTAGCACCGGCAGATCGACATCGAATCTGTTCTTTCGAAGCTGACCGAGGCTGTCCTGTTGCGCGCCATGGATAGCGAGCAGAGAGCCGTAGACAGCGGGATGAGTGCGGCGCGGGTATTGTGATTCAATCAAGCCCACCAGGTCCCAGATGGTTTGCTCCTTGGCGTCTCTGGCGGGCGGACACTCACCCGTGAGCCGCTTGCGGAAGCGGTTGCTGAAGGATAGTTTCGTCTCGACCGTGACATCCGGATCGTCCAGATAATTGTCGCTGTACGGATAGAGCATGCTGTAGGCAAAAATCGCCGGCGTCAGTTTGACCTCCAATCCAAACAGAAGCTGCAGCGCGGCGGCGGTCCAGGCGTTCCGGCATGCTTGCAGAACATCGGCCATACTCACCCGAGGGTCAAGCTGACGAGCCCATCGCGATAAGTCAGCGCCAACCGCCGAGAAGCTGTTCCGCAGCAGGCCATCGATATATGAGTCGCTAATTCCAAGCGCGCACATCGCGAGTTCAACCGCTACGTCGGTAAGACGCGACACAGTACGCTCGGCTTGGGCCGAAGAGCGCGGCACATGGCTGAGTTCCCGCTCGATGCGGCCCAGGCAATCGTCAAGCATGCTTTCGCGCTCTTGCTGCTCACGGTTCGAGAATCGATGACCGAGATCCGGGAAATCCGCTCGCGCCGCGCCCCAGGACGTCAACGTTTCCTCGACCAATTCCGCCGTGTTGAACGAAGCGCCGCCGCAGTTAAGCTCCATTACAAAGATAAGTACGAAGTGGGGCGGTGCATTGTTCAACATCGCTTCCATCCGGTAGAATTAGGCCGTTGGTTCATTCATGCAGAAGTCCGAATCTAATGGCTTAATATTGTTAGTGGTTCTGATCGCGGGTGCCCTATTTACTAGAGCTTTCCCGATGGGGCCGATTTCCTGGACCGGCAGCCTGGCGGGGTTGGTGCTCCTAGTGATTCTGCTTGCCTACGAAGGGGAGAACCAGAGGACTATCTGGCAAAGCACGGGATTCGCCGCCGTATGCGGCTTCTGTCTTTTCCTCGCGGTCAACAGCTTGCTGCCTCTTCTAGCGGCGCCGCAAATGCAAACCGCTGTCTACTTTCCGCCGCTCGTCTGGATTGCCGGCGCCATCCTGTTCCTCATCATCGATCGTTCGCGCCAGTCCGTAGCTCCCGCGCCGGCTTTCCAAACTGCCAGGACCGAGGCTGCACAAATCGTCGATTCCCGAACTCCGTCCCAGGACGCCGTTCCGCTTCCCCCGAATGCCATCGCGCTCCCTTTGGGCGCGGGCAAGCCCGCGAGCATCTATCTGAACCTGGTTGGCGAGGGCCTCGCCTGTCTTCGCCCAGTGCAAGCGGAACATATGGGTAAAGACTTCTACCGGATTGTCGAGCAGGTGCCCGAAGGAGAAGCCTGGGAGTTCCAGCCCGGCCAGATTGTCCGCTGCCAAAAGAAGAATCTATCGAGCGGTAAGGCTCTCGTCGCAATCGAAGAAGCTCCGCGCGCCCGCTAAACAATCATGACCATCCAAGACGACATCGTAGTAGACCTCCAGACCCCAACCGGTCCCATGCGGACCTATATCTTTCGCCCCGCCGCCGAAGGCAAGTACCCGGGCGTGGTCTTTTTTTCCGAGATCTTTCAAGTCACCGGACCTATCCGCCGAACTGCCGCGTTCCTGGCTGGACACGGGTATGTCGTAGCGGTTCCCGAGGTGTATCACGAGCTTGAGCCGATTGGGACCGTGCTTGCTTACGATCAGGCCGGCGCAGACAAAGGCAATGTGGATAAGTTCGACAAGGAGTTGTCCGCTTACGATTCCGATGCGCGAGTTGTGCTCGATCACCTGAAGTCACGGGACGATTGCAACGGACGTTTGGGCGCGGTCGGCATTTGCCTGGGCGGGCATCTGGCGTTCCGGGCAGCGATGAATCCGGACGTGCTGGCGACGGTTTGCTTTTACGCCACCGACATTCATTCCGGCTCATTGGGCAAAGGCAAGCGTGACAATTCGCTGGAACGAGCCAGTGAAATCAAAGGCGAGTTGCTTCACATTTGGGGACGGCAAGACCCGCACGTGCCGCTCGAAGGCCGGATCCGAATCAAAGCGCGGCTGGACGAAGTTGGCGCGCAATATCAGTGGCTTGAGGTGAACGGCGCGCATGCTTTTATGCGTGACGAAGGTTACCGCCATGATCCGGCGCTGGCGCATCTTTGTTACGGGATGTTACTCGAAGTCTTCCATCGCCGACTGGCGATCGGGGGTTCTGTCTCCACCGCGTCCTCGTCCGAAACCAGGCACTAACCGTTTTGATCTACTTTCCATAACTATCCGTGTTTAACGGACGCTTGTAACCCCGAGCCGACTTGCTTCATCCCCATTAGTGGAGCAGTTAAGGAGCTAAATATGCGTAGAGCAGCGATCGTCGCATTGGCGGCAGCGCTTTTGGTCCCGGTTTTTGCGGCTGCGGACGACACAAAACATCACAAGGACGCTTTCGTCCCCGGAGGTCCAGACGAAGGGCGTGTCGTGAAAGAAGTCCGGCATCAGCTAGTGATGTTGCCGTACTACACGATCTTCGACGATCTTGGCTATCGCGTCGAAGGCAGCACCGTCACTTTAGAAGGCGCAGTCACCAACCCCGTTCTTAAGAGCGATGCCGAGAATGTCGTGAAGCGCGTGGAAGGCGTCACCAATGTCATCAACAACATTGAGGTCCTGCCGCTCTCGCCCAACGACTGGCAAATTCGGCGGGCAGTAGCAAGGGCGATTTACGGCAGTCCCGACATCGGCGACCGCTATGGCAACCAAGCCCTGCCCTCCATTCACATCCTGGTAAAGAATGGAAATGTCACGCTGGAGGGAGTAGTGGCGAATACGTTTGACAAGAACCTTATTAACGTAAAGGCCAATGGCGTACCGGGCGTATTCCACGTTACTAATAACTTAGAAGTCGAAGGCAAATCTTAAGCTGGTTTGAGCGTCGTCGAGACCATTTGGTCGCCCCAGGCGAAGGTGAGCTTCACGGTATTTTCCGGCTGTTTGTCGAGCGATATCGTGAACTCCTCGACCGGGGAGGACGGCTTCTGAACCGGTAAGTCGAAGCGGCCGATATCTTTCGACTGGTCGTAACTGAACGCGCCCCATTGATCGGCGGTTTTGTTAACTATCATTGTCCACTTATCCTCACCCGGGATTGCGAAGAGCGAATAGCTTCCCGCGCCCACCTTCACAGAGCCAATCATGGCATCCATTGGGACCGTGATCTTGGTTGCCTCATCCGCGCCTAGCCGCCACACCTGACCAAACGGCGCGACCTCTTTTCCCACAGTCCTCGATTTTAGATAGGGCCGACCGTAAGTAATCGTCAAAGTCTTCCCGTCCACATCAACGGATACGGTCTCGTGCGGACTGATGCGCTTACGCTGCCCTTGAAAGGCGCAAGCGTATCGAGCTAGCGGAAGCGCGGCGGACATCTTCAACACAGTTCGGCGAGTCATGGTCTAGTTATACAACAATTCGAGTCCAGAATTTCGCGTCTGCTGTCTCGCCTCGATGGCGCAAGAAAGGCGAAGAAAAGGACTTAGAGAAATTTAGTTAAGAAAGATATTGCAAAGTGCAAGGTCCCATGCCACTATCTACACAGTGGTCTAAAGAGGGCCAAAGTGGTCCAAAGTGGGAGACGAAAACGGTCAATCTACGCCGCAGCTGCCAGTCGAAGCCCCTCGTGGGTTCCTGGCGGCGCGGGTAGATGAAAAGGGCCGTCTGAAGCTGCCAGCTGCGATTGTTCAATATTTGGAGGCATTGGGAGAGCGCAAAGTTTTCGTTACTACGTTGAACGGGACTACCGCTCGAATTTATCCTATTTCGGCTTGGCGCGCAACCGAGAGCGCATTGGAAGAGCCGGGCGAGGATATCGAAGCGCGGGAAGACATTGCATTTATCGCGTCCCACTTCGGCGCGGACGACGAGATGGATGCGCAGGGCCGGGTGCTGGTTCCGACTGAGCTGCGCCGCAAATTGAAGCTCGAGAACGAGCAGGTTTTTCTGCGCTGCTTTAAGGGGCGCATCGACGTCTTCGGGCGCGAGGTGCACCAGCAGCGGCTGTCGGGCGCCCTGGACGGCGCTCCAGATAAGTTGCAGGAGCTCGAGAAAAAGGGATTGCGGTAAGGCCAATGTATGGATGCCGCGCCAGCACAGGGACCGTGGCACTATCCGGTGCTGTTGAAGGAAACGCTGGAGTATCTCGCGATTCGGCCGGATGGAATCTATGTCGATTTGACGGCGGGTTTAGGCGGACACGCGGGGGCGATCGCGCGGCAGCTTGCAGGCGGGTTGTTGATTGCGTGCGACCGCGATGCGGAGTCGCTTGAGATGGCGCGAGTGAATACGGCCGCATTGCCGGGCGCGGACCGCATAAGGTTTTTTCACGGAGCATTTTCAAAGCTGCCCGAGGCGCTGGCGAAAAACGGCGTGGAGGCGGTGGATGGGGTGCTGGCGGATCTGGGTGTCAGCCGCTATCAGTTGAGCAGTGGAGAGCGCGGGTTTTCGCTGATGGAAGACGGTCCTTTGGACATGCGAATGGATCGCAGCCAGGATCTAACCGCGGCGGATCTTGTGAACGAGTTGTCCGAGAGGGATCTCGCCGATTTGATTTATCAGTTCGGTGAGGAAAGGAGGTCGCGAAGAATCTCCAGAGCAATCGTTCGCGCGCGGCCTATTTTGACGACCGGCCGCTTGGCACGGGTTGTCGAGCAGGCCGCTCCGCGAACGGGGAGACTTCATCCGGCAACTCAGACGTTCATGGCGTTGCGGCTGAAGGTGAATGAAGAGTTCGAGGAATTGGAGGAGATGCTCCGGACTGTGCCGGGGCGGCTGCGGAGCGGTGGACGGTTTGTCGTCTTGACGTTTATGTCGGCGGAAGACCGCAAAGTGAAGCAGGCATTTCAGGGTTTGGCCCGCGAGGGCTACGGAACAATTTTGACGAAGCATGTCGTCAAGCCAACCGATGCAGAAGTTCTTGAGAATTCAGCGTCGCGCAGTTCTAAGTTGCGGGCGTTTGAGCGGGCGTAACGGGTTCAAGTTTATTTCAAGGGATGAGTGATGGCGTCTTTAGCAACTTTCATGAATCGATTTGTGGGCGTGCGAGCGCTGGACGAAGCAGCTCCGGCGATCTGGACGCGGACCGAAGCTCCGCGGCTGCGACCGATTGCGAACGAGGATGTTTACCTCTTCGTGAAGCGCATAGACAATAGCGGGGTGGTGCGCGCCGCCGATCCGGTTGCGAGACGCGCGCGAGGCCGTTCGGTGGCGACAGGATTTATCGCAGCGATGCTGGTGATCGCCGGACTGGTCCCGGCGGCCTATAACACCATGGCGGGATTCACGCTGCAGAACCTGCGCCAGGAGCAAGACAAGTTGAAGCAGGAGCAAGCGACGCTCGACTTGCAGGAAGCCCAGTTGTTGAGCCCGGCTCATCTGGAACAACTGGCGAAGACGCTAAAGCTGATTGAGCCCGTGCCGCAGGCCGTTCAATACTTGGATGGCAAGTCGAAAGTCACCGATGCCGAGAACCGATTGCCGCTCGGCAACGGGTCCGAGGTGGCAGCGCGCTAAGCCGGCAATTTTCCTCCGCCGGTTGAGAGGCTTGAGATGCACAAGCGGCCACTCTCACCCACAACCCAATCGACAGAACGAATGATTTTAATAGGGCTCATCCTAGCTGGATGGGCCCTGATTGTTGCGTTCCGGCTATTTCAACTGCAGGTGCTGGGGCATGACCGGTACGAGAAGCTGGGCGAGGCGCAGCAGGAGAAGGTAGAGACGCTCGACGCCCCCCGCGGGGCCATTCTCGATCGCCACGGCAACTACCTGGCCATCAGTTCACCTTCGCTCTTCGTGGTCGTGAATCCAGATCGGATTCCGGACAAGGGCACGGCGGCTAACCTGCTCGCGAGTATCCTGGGCGGCGACGCGTCGAAGTTGCAGGCGGATATCGAAGGCGCGGGCGCATCGAAACATCACCACGGCTACTTCGTTGTGGATCCAAAGGTTTCGGAGGAGAAGGCGGAGACGCTGCGCGCGATGAAACTGGACTGGCTGGAAATACGCCAAGGTAGTTTGCGCACCTATCCAAACGGACAGCTGGCGGCGCACGTTCTTGGAAACGTAGGCGGTGAAGGCAAAGGGGCCGGCGGGATTGAGTTGAAGCTGGATAAGGATCTGGCGGGAAAACCGGGTTTGAAGCGCGTCAAGGTGGATGTCCGTCAGCGGGCCTATGCGGAAGAGATTTCTAAAGCGCCCGTTATCGGCAAGAACATCGGGTTGACAATCGACAGCCAGATCCAACACGCGGCGGAGCAGGCGATTGAAGAAGCCGTCGTTAAGAATCACGGCGAGCACGGCAGCATGGTGGCTCTCGATCCAAATACGGGTGAGATTCTGGCGCTGGCAAACTATCCCACTTACGACCCGAACGAGCGTTTGCACGCGGGCGATAAGCCGCACGGGCGCGAAGACCTGGCGGTGGTTGCGCCTTACGAGCCGGGGTCGGTATTCAAGGTGATTACATTGTCGGCGGCGCTTGAGACTACAAGCTTGCGTCCGCAGACAATCATCCCCTGCGCAGGCGGCGTGATTACGCTGTTTGGCCGAACCATCCACGATGCGGAAGGCCACGGGAATCTGTCGATGGAAGATGTGCTGGCGCAATCGAGCAACGTGGGGGCGATCCGGATCGGCTTAGAAGTGGGGGCGCAAAACCTATACACTTATGTGCGCAAGTTCGGAATCGGAAGCCGCACTGGAATCGAATTGCCAGCCGAAGCGCCGGGCATGTTGCGAAAGCTGAAGCACTGGCAGGCCACCTCGCTGCCATCCGTCGCTTTCGGGCATGAAGTGAGCGTCACGACCGTGCAACTGGCGCGCATGGGAGCGGTGATTGCGAACGGCGGATTCCTGATCTACCCGCATCTGGTGGCCTGGGAGCAAGCGCCGGGCGGTCCAAAAGAATACAAGCAGTTCGCCGCGCCGATACAGGCTTTGAGACCGGAGGCCGTGATGACAATGCGGAACATGATGCAGCGTGTGATCACGTCGCCGCACGGCACCGCGCACCGGTTGCACCTGGCGGGTTACACCTTCGCCGGGAAAACGGGCACGGCTCAGATATTCGACTTCGCGCATCACGTTTACACGCACAAGTACAATGCTACGTTCCTGGGTTTTGCTCCGCTGAATAATCCTTCCATCTTGATTGTGGCGACTGTCTCGGGAACAACTGGCATCGCGGGATTCGGTTCGGCGGCCGCCGGTCCAGCGGTGCAGAACGTGGCGGACGCTGCGCTGCGGCTGCGCGACGTGCCTCGCGACGTGCCTGAAGAGATAGAACAGTTAGAGCAGAAGGAACTCGAGGCAAAGGAAAAGCTGAAGGCGAAGCAGAAGCCGCAGGTGATCGACGACGACGATGCGCTCGCCGTTCTGAGCACGCCGCTTACGGAAGACGAATTGAAGCAGGCCGCGGGTGAGGCCGACGGGGAGAATGGGACGGTGGAAATCGACGGCCCCAAAGTGCCGGACTTCGTTGGTGAAACGGTAAGGACTGTGATGGAACAGGCCGCTGAAAAGGGAATCGATGTGGATATGCTCGGCGACGGCATGGCGCGGGCGCAGTATCCGCTGCCTGGAAGACCGATGCTGCCGGGTGAGCACGTTCGTGTAAGGTTCACGCGGTGAGGCGATCGCCCGAATGCAGCTAGCGCGCGTCTTTGAAGGCATTCCGGTAGCGGGCGACTTCCCGACGAGTTTGTTGGCGAAGGACGTCGTTGGCTTGGCTTACGACAGCCGCAAGGTGGAGCCGGGTTACCTTTTTTTCGCCTTTTCCGGCGCGAAGACGGATGGCGCGCAGTTTGCAAATGCGGCGGTGGGCAAAGGGGCGCTGGCGGTGGTGAGCGACCGGCCGCGCTCGGGTGGTTTCGGCGGCACTTGGCTCCAGGTCTTGGATGGACGCCAGGCGCTGGCGGTGGCGGCTCGGAATTTCTACAACCAGCCCGATCGCCGATTGGGACTGACGGCGATTACTGGAACCAATGGGAAGACCACCAGCGCGTCCTTGATCGATTCAATCCTGCGAGCGGCGGGAAAGATAACCGCGCTGATTGGCACCATCGAATACCACTTGGCTGGCCGCGTGCTGCCGGCTGTCAATACGACTCCCGAGTCGCTGGATCTTTTCCGCATGTTCCACGAGTTGGAACAACTGGGTGGAACGCACGCCACGCTCGAAGCGTCCTCGCACGCGTTGGATCTTGGGCGCATCCACGCCATGGAATTTCACACGGCGGGTTTCACGAACTTCACGCGCGATCATCTTGACTACCATCACACGATGGAAGCGTACTTCGCCGCCAAGCAGTTGTTGTTCACACCGCGGAGCGGTCCTCCCCCCCGCTTCGCGGTGCTCAATGCCGACGATGAGGCCGCTGGCCGGTTCGAGCTAGCGCCCGAGACCGAGCTTTTTTTCTACAGCATGAAAGAGAATCCGGCGATTCCCCACCAGGGAACGCTGGTTCGAGCCGTTGAAATCGAGTCCTCGTTCGAGGGGCTGAGTTTTTACGTGCATGCCGGAGAAAAGCGGTTTGCGGTCCGGTCGCCGCTGGTTGGCCATATCAATGTTCAAAACATTCTCCTCGCTTGCGCAGCCGCGCTGACATACGGCTTGAGCGAGGCGCACATTCAGAAAGGAATTACGGATTTGCAAAGAGTGCCGGGGAGATTCGAACGCGTTGAAGAGGGCCAGCCGTTCATGGTGGTGGTGGATTACGCGCATACGGATGACGCGTTAAGAAATGTGATCGCGGTGGCGCGCAACATGAAGCCGAAGCGCGTGATTACTTTGTTTGGGTGTGGCGGGGATCGCGACAGATCGAAGCGGCCCCTGATGGGAATGGCGGCGGGCGAGTTGAGCGACTATGTGGTGCTGACGTCGGACAATCCACGCAGCGAAGATCCGCTCGCGATTATGAACGACGCGATGGTTGGATTGAGCCGCTACGATACGCCGCACTTAACCGAGCCCGATCGCGAGCGCGCCATCAAGAAGGCAATCGAATCGGCCGCTCCCGGCGACGTGGTGATCCTCGCCGGCAAGGGGCACGAGACGTATCAGATTCTTAGGGATGGACCGATTCCGTTCGACGATCGCGAAGTAGCGCGGCGGGTGCTTCGATCCTTTGGCTATAAGCGCGCAGAAAAGCTGTAAGAGCAAATGGAGTTCACGCTTGCTCAAGTCATCGAGGCGACGGGCGCAAAACCGTCGCTGGAAGTTCGCGCTCAGGCGCGGGTGACTGGCTGGAGCATCGATTCGCGAACCATTCAGGCGGGCGATCTGTTTTTTGCCATCAAAGGCGATGTTCACGACGGACACGCCTTTGTCGCGGGCGCAATCGAGAGGGGCGCGGCGGCGGCGGTTGTCTGCGATAGCTTCCGGGGAAGCGCAGAGCAGCCGCTGCTGAGAGTGCCGGATACGCTGCAGGCGCTGCAGCGGCTGGCCGCATACGGGCGAAAGAGCTGGGGCGGCCAAGTGGTTGGCGTTACGGGGAGCGCGGGAAAAACAAGCACGAAGGATATTATTGCGGAACTGTTGGCAACGAAGTTTAAGACCGGCAAGACCGCTGGGAATTTCAACAATCACATTGGGCTGCCGCTGTCTATTCTGCGGCTGCCGGCCGATGCAGGAATCGCCGTGCTGGAAATGGGGATGAACCATGCGGGGGAGATTCGGGATCTCGCCGCCATAGCGCAGCCACAAACCGGAGTTGTTACGAACGTCGGTTATGCGCACTTCGAGGCTTTTAGTTCAATCGAGGGAATAGCGGCGGCCAAGCGCGAGTTGATCGAAGCCTTGCCGCGTGATGGCGTAGCCGTCCTAAATGCGGACGATGAACGGGTGATTGCATTCCGTGATTCGCACGGCGGACGAACGGTCACGTACGGCTTTTCGGAAGATGCCGAAATCCGGGCGATCCAGGTGGAGCACGGCTCTGGCGCAGCAGCGTTTACCGTTCACGGGGTCCGCTTCAAATCGTCGCTTGCGGGGCGGCACGGCGTCTTGAATGTACTCGCGGGTCTTGCCGTGGCGCACGTTTTCGGGCTTGAGTTGAGTGCGCTCGCGAAAGCAGTGGAAGACCTTCGTCCGGCCAAGATGCGCGGCGAGAAAACAACGCGCGCCGGCATTACGATTCTGAACGACAGTTACAACTCGAATCCCGAGGCGGCGCGCAACATGATCGACCTGCTGCGCGGAGAGCCTGCCAAACGGCGGATTGCGGTGCTTGGAGAAATGCTGGAGCTGGGGCGAATGGCCGAAGAGCTGCATCGCGAGTTGGGGAACTATGTCGCCAGCGCCGGCGTGGACGTGTTGATTGGGGTGAGCGGCGCCAGCCAGTTCATGGTCGATGCGGCCGTGAGCAAAGGTCTTGCCCGCTCCGCTTTTTTTTTCCCCGATCCAGAAGCCGCCGGCACATTCCTGAAGAAGTTCGTTCGAGAGGGAGACGCCATCCTGTTTAAGGGGTCGCGCGGTACGCATGTGGAGAGGGCACTCGCCAGAATAGAAGAGTAATGCTTTATTGGCTGTTATTCCAGGTTCTCCACAGGTACGTGCCCGCGTTTCGTGTCTTTCAATACATTACGACGCGCGTGGCGCTGGCCAGCCTCACATCGTTGTTTATGTCGTTTCTTCTCGGGCCGTGGATGATTCGCAAATTGCGGGAAAAGAGCTTCGGCCAGCTCATTCGCGAAGACGGTCCGAAGTCGCATCAGAAGAAAGCGGGAACTCCCACCATGGGTGGGCTGCTGGTGGTGACATCGATCGTCGTTCCGACATTATTATGGGTCGATTTAAAAAACCAGTATGTCTGGATCGCTCTGCTTGGTTTGCTCGCGTTCGGGGCAATAGGTTTCATCGACGATTACGCCAAGATCACGAAACAGCGCAATCTGGGACTTACGTTCCGGCAGAAGCTCTCGTGGCAAATTCTTTGCGCCATGATGATCAGCTTCTTCCTGCTGGTAATGCATGCCCACCAGAATTACTCGACGGTCATCAACGTTCCGTTCTTCAAGCAGTTCACTCCGGACTTGTTGATCGATTCTTGGACTAAGAGCTTCTGGACTTATCCGCTGGCGTTCGTTCCGTTCTACATTTTCATCGTGATCATCATGGTAGGCTCCTCGAATTCCGTGAATCTGACGGATGGACTGGATGGACTCGCATCCGGCCTGATGGTGATTGCCTCCGGCGCTATGACCGTGTTGACCTATCTTTCCAGTCACGCGACATTCTCGCGCTATCTGGACCTGGTGCATTTGCCGAACTCGCAGGAGTTGACGGTGTTCTGCGCAACCATGGTGGGCGCAAGTCTTGGTTTTCTTTGGTTCAACTGTCACCCTGCCGAAGTATTTATGGGCGACACCGGATCGCTTGCGCTGGGGGGCGCCATGGGCATTGTGGCCGTCCTTATAAAGCAGGAAATACTTCTGCTTTTCATTGGCGGAGTGTATGTGATGGAAGCTCTTTCCGTGATCCTCCAGGTCGGCAGTTACAAGCTTCGCCATGGCAAAAGGATCTTCAAGATGGCGCCGATTCACCATCACTTTGAAGCGCTTGGCTGGTCCGAATCGAAAGTGATCGTGCGCTTCTGGATTACGGGTCTGGTGATGGCTTTATTTGCGCTGACCACGTTGAAGCTCAGGTAGGGCATGGGACTGCGCGGCGAAAAGGTACTTGTGATTGGCGCCAAGCGCTCCGGCCTGGGCGCGATTGAACTGCTGCTGGGGCAGGGAGCGCGCGTGCAGGCGATGGATTCCCAGCCTCTCTCGCCGGAAGAGCGGTCGAGGTTCGAGGCCATGGGCGTGCCGGTGATGCCGCAAGACGGAAAGAACATCGGCGATTCCACGCTCATCGTACTTTCTCCCGCCGTGCCTTGGGATCTCCCACTGCTAACGGATGCGCGGGCGGGCGGAATTCAGGTGATCGGCGAAGTAGAGCTAGCCGCCCAATTTTTGCAAGGGCCGGTGATCGGAATTACTGGTTCGAATGGCAAGACAACCACCACGGCCATGATTGGTCACCTGCTAAAAGAGTGTGGGATTCCCTGCCAAGTGGGGGGGAACATCGGGGTTGCCGTGACATCTCTGGTAGAGACGGATGCTCCCGAGCAATGGAATGTGCTGGAACTTTCCAGCTTTCAGTTGGAGGCAATCGATCGATTCCGGGCGAAGATCGGCGCGTGCCTGAACGTGACTCCAGATCATCTGGACCGCCACCATACTTTCGAGAGCTACGCGGCCGCGAAACGCCGGTTGTTTGAAACGCAGGAAGCGGGTGGTTTCGCGATCCTCAATTACGACGACGCCACTTGCCGTACCTTCAGCGAAGTTACCAAGGCGCAAGTTTTCTGGTTCAGTTCGACGCGTGAAGTTCCGTTGGGAGTTTGGCTGGACGGCGACTCTCTGCGATACGGCGCTGCGGGCTTCATGACGCGGTCGCAACTGAAACTGCGCGGAATGCACAACGTCGAGAACGCCATGGCCGCGGCGCTTGCCGCCCACCTGGCCGGGGCGGAACTGGTCGGCATCGCGGAAGCGTTCGAAACTTTTCCCGGAGTCGAGCACCGGATCGAATTTGTCCGCGAGTTGAACGGTGTCGAGTACTACAATGATTCGAAAGCGACGAACGTGGATGCGGCGTTGAAGGCCATCGACGCGTTCGACGGCGGACTTTGGCTGATCCTCGGCGGCAAAGACAAGGGCGCGAGTTACGCTCCTCTCGCCGATCCGCTGCGCCGCAAGGGGAAGGCCGTGCTGCTGATCGGAGCCGAGCCGCCTTATCCGTACTCGGCCGCGCCCAAAATCCGGAATGAGCTGAGTGAAGCCGTGCCGGTGGTAAGTTGCGGTGTTCTACAACGCGCCATCCAGTACGCGCGCGAACACTCCACGCCGGGGGATGTCGTCCTGCTTTCCCCTGCCTGCGCGAGTTTCGATCAGTTTGAAAGCTACGAGCACAGGGGAAAAGTGTTCAAACAATTAGTGTCAGAATTGTTTTAAGGAAAAAATGGCGCAGCGACTCCGAACCGATTGGATTTTGTTTCTTACCGTGCTCTGCCTAGTGTGTTTCGGGCTGGTAATGGTTTATAGCTCGTCTTCCATGCTCGCGCAGTTGCGCTATCACCTGTCGAGCACGTACTTTTTTTTCCGGCAGCTTGGATGGGCGGCGTTCTCGTTTATCCTTTTGCTCTACTGCATGAAGCGGGACTACCGGCGATGGAACAATCCGAAGTATGCATTCGCGGCCTTGGGAATCGTATTGGCGCTGCTGGTAGTGGTGTATTTTGCCGACACCTCGAGTCACCGCTGGCTCCACGCGGGGCCGGTCGGCATGCAGCCGTCGGAGCTGGCCAAGCCGGCGCTGGCGCTTTTCCTCGCGTATTTCTTGTGCAGCCGACTGGGGGCCGTGAACGATAAGCACACGCTGCGTCCCATCGCCATCTGCATCTGCGTGATTGCGCTGGCCGTTGCGGTGGCCGACTTGGGAACGGCGGTGGTGCTGGTGGCGATGACGGTGGCGGTGGTGTTCGTGGCCGGTCTCGATTACCGGTATCTTGCGATCGGAGGCGGACTGGCCCTCTTGCTGGGCGCAGGATTCATTCTGATGAAACCGTACCGCCTGGCGCGCGCCATCGACTTCATCGATACAGATCATACGCTGTTGGCCAGGCTCGATCCCAAGGGGCATTTGCTGCACTACGCGAAAGAAACGGCCTCGACCAGCGATCCCGGATACCAGCAGAGACAGGCGAAGATCGCCGTCGGATCGGGAGGCGTGGTGGGAGTCGGACTGATGGAGAGCCGGCAGAAACTGCTCTACTTGCCCGAAGCGGAGACGGACTTCATTTACGCGGTAGTGGGTGAAGAAACCGGTTTTCTAGGCGCCAGCGTCTTGCTGCTCGGATTCCTGGTCGTGCTGTGGCGCGGCATCAGAACGTACATGAACGCCGCTGACGATTTCGGCCGCTATCTGGCTCTTAGCGTAACGGTCTGCGTTGTCGTGCAGGCACTGATCAACATCAGTGTCGTGCTGGATTTGCTGCCGAATAAAGGGATTCCTCTGCCGTTCATCAGCTACGGTGGAAGTTCGCTGCTAAGCACGCTGCTGCTGATGGGTATGCTGCTCAGCGTCGGTGAACATGCGGGGTAGGCGCTGATTGGCTTACTCGTTTGTTTTGACTGGCGGAGGAACCGGCGGGCACGTCTTCCCGGCGCTGGCGGTGGCGGAAGTGCTCCGGCAGCGCGGACATAAGCTGCTTTTCGTGGGCACGCGGGAGGGCATGGAAGCGCGCCTGGTTCCCGCCCACGGGTACCGGATTGAATTTGTGCAAAGCGGCGGTCTGAACCGCGTCGGACTCCGGCAGATCTTGCAAACGGCGGCGCAACTGCCAGTCGGCCTGTTCACTGCCCAAAGGCTGCTGAAGCAGTTTCAAGCGGACGCGGTATTCAGCATGGGCGGCTATGTGGCGGGCCCCGTGATGATGGCGGCCTTGATCGGACGAGTGCCGTTGGTGGTTATGGAGCCGAACGCCGTGCCGGGTGTGGCGAACCGTTGGGTGGCGCGGCGAGTGTATCGCGCGCTGCTGGGGTTCGAGTCCACCCGCAAGTGGTTTCCAGCCGACAAAACGGAAGTGACGGGAGTGCCTGTTCGCCCGGCGTTTTTCGACGTCGAGCCGAAGCGGGGCGGCGTGTTCACAGTTCTTATAACTGGAGGGAGCCGAGGTTCCCGCACTTTGAACCGCGCCTCGCGTGAGAGTTGGCCGTTGTTTCGCGCCGCCGCCGCTGCGATCCGCATCGTGCATCAGGCGGGAGCGGCTGAACATGCGGCGCTGGCCGAAGATTTTGCGAAGGCCGGAGTGGAAGGTGAAGTGGTTCCGTTTATCGCGGATATGGCGGAGGCTTTCGCAGCGACGGATCTCGTCATCGGACGCGCCGGAGCCGGGGGCGTGAATGAGATCGCAGCGGCGGGAATGGCTTCCGTGCTAGTGCCCTTCCCCTTTGCAGCCGACGACCATCAGCGGAAGAACGCCGAAGAGCTGGCTGCCGGCGGCGCGGCCCGGATGATTCTCGATGGGGAACTCACGGGCGAGCGCCTATTCAAGGAGGTTGAGGAACTGCGGACAAATCCCGAGGCGCTTTTGCAAATGCGTCTGCGCGCGAGACGGTTCGCGAGGCCCGGAGCGGCGCAGCGGGCCGCGGCAGTACTAGAAGAAGCGGCGAGCCGGAAGAAAAGTACATCCGGTTGTGGAAACGACAACTTTGCGCATTGACATGCGGCGAGAAAGCCGGAACAATACTGATGAAGAATGTTTTTTAAGCCCCAACATGTCCACTTCGTTGGAATCGGGGGCATCGGGATGAGCGCGATAGCGGAAGTGCTGCTCACGCTCGGGTACCAAGTGTCGGGTTCCGACGCAAAAGCGAACCCGATTACCGAACGCCTCGCGAAAATGGGAGCCGCCATATACCTGGGCCATAAACCGGAAAACGTTGCAGGCGCCAAAGCCGTGGTGGTAACGTCCGCGCTCGATCCCGGCAACCCGGAAGTGGCCGAGGCGAGACGGCTGCAGATTCCCGTCATTCCGCGCGGCGAATTGCTGGCGGAACTGATGCGCCTTAAATTCGGCATCGCCATCGCGGGCAGCCACGGCAAGACTACCACAACGTCGATGGTCGCTTCGATTCTGAACGCCGCCAATTTGGATCCGACGGTGGTCGTCGGCGGCAAAGTAGCGGCGATGCAGGGATCGAATGCCCGGGTGGGCAAGAGCGCTCTCCTGGTTGTCGAATCGGACGAAAGCGATGGCTCCTTTCTGAAACTTGCGCCCATCATCGCGGTCGTGACGAACATCGACCGCGAGCATCTGGATCACTATGCGTCTATCGAAGACATTCGGCGCGCCTTCACCGATTTTGTAAACAAGGTTCCGTTCTACGGCGCCGCCGTGATCTGCATGGACGACGAAAACATTCAGCAGATCTTCCCGCAAATTAAGCGGCGGACCATCACTTACGGCCGTTCCGCGCAAGTCGATCTTGAAATTCAAGACGTTGTCCTGTCACCCGCCGCAAGCGATTTCGTGCTGCGGCGAAAGGACGCGAGCCTGGGGACTTTTCACGTGAACGTTCCCGGCATGCACAATGTGTTGAATGCCACGGCTTCGATTGGCGTGGCGCTGGAATTGGATATCGCAGTGGAAAAAATCCGGGAAGGTCTGGCGGCATTCAGCGGAGTGGACCGGCGCTTCTCGATTCGCGGCGTGGTGCGCGGGGTGACCGTGATGGACGATTACGGCCATCACCCCACGGAAGTTAGGGCGACACTCGCGGCGGCCCGGCTGTCGCCGTATAAACGCATTCTCGTTTTGTTTCAGCCGCACCGCTACTCGCGCACGCAGCACTTGATGAACGAGTTCGGCACGGCGTTTCAACAGGCGGACAGGCTCTATCTGCTGGATATCTACGCGGCGTCCGAGCAGACGATTGAAGGCGTTAACACGCGCGCGCTGCTCGAAAAAATCCGTTCTTACGGTCACCGTTCCGTTGAGTACGTCGGGACCATCGAGGCTGGGGTGGCCGCAATTGTCGCGGCAGTCGAACCGGGTGATTTGGTGATTACGCTAGGAGCCGGCAACGTTTCGCAAGCTGCCGAGAAGATTCTGGACGCGCTGCGGGAGGCTGGTTGATGGCTCCAGCGGCGGTTAAACAAATTAAGGACGCCGTCCGGTGGGGCCACTTCGCGTTCTGGTTGGTCGCCGGGGGGTTCCTGATGGTGGGAACGTTATTCGGCTGGCGCCGCACGGAAGAGTTTCTGATCAAGGATGACCGCTTTCGCATTCCGGAAGCCGAAAGTTTCGCCGGGCAAAGCCCGAATCTGATGGTCGAAGGAGTTCACTATGCGTCGCCTTCCCAAGTCCGTCATGTGTTCTCGGAGGACCTTGGCCGAAGTCTTTATCTCGTGCCGCTGCAGAAACGCCGCCAACAGCTTCTGGAGATCGATTGGATTGAACAGGCGGCCATTTCGAAGGTTTGGCCGAACACGATAAAGGCGCAGATCCGGGAACGCGTTCCGGTCGCATTCGTGCATCTGCCAGCCAATAGGAAAGATGGCATGTCGCAGTTCGCGCTGATCGACAAGGACGGGTACATATTGCGGCCGCGGGTGGCGTCGAAATTCACATTGCCGGTCATTATCGGGGTTCGCGAAACGGAGCCGCTCGACAATAGACGCGCGCGCGTGCAGCGGGTGCTTGGGATGCTGAGGTCGATTGGACCCCTCTCCGAGCAGATCTCGGAAATAGACGTGAACGATCCCAATGACTTGATCGTCGCCGAGCACGCGGAGAACAGCGTTGTGAACCTGATGCTTGGGGACGAGAACTATGCGGAGCGGCTTAAGAACTTCGTCGCTAACTTTAGCGAGATCAAAGCGAAGAGACCCGAAGCGCGCACGCTCGACCTGCGTGTCGATGGCGTGATTACGGCGGTGGGAGGTGAAAAGCGTGGCGAGTAGCAAGACAAAATACGCGGTCGGACTGGACCTGGGCAGCACGGCGACGCGGGTGGTAATTTGTTCACTCCAGGAGGACTCACTCAGATTTCTAGGGTACGGCGAAGCCCCCGTGCAGGCGTGGAATCGAAGCCGTCTGGCGGAACAGAATGCACTGGCTGAAAGCATACGCTTTGCCCTGCATGAAGCGGAACGAAACGCGCAAGCCTCGCCCGATTCCGCCGTGATTGGCATTGGCGGTTGTGTGAGCGGCGTGAACAGTCGGGGATTATACGAATTCGGCCGTAGACGCGAGATTGAAGCGGACGACATGCGTTACGCCGTTGAACTGGCGGCCCGTGTCCGGCTGGAGGATGACCGGCAGGTATTGCAGATCTGCCCGCAAGATTTTACGCTGGACGGCCGCGCCGGATATCGAAATCCAAAGGGAATTCTCTGCGCGCGCCTGGAAGCGAACGTACACGTTGTCACCGCATCCATGCAGGAGCATGAGGCGATCGTGACGGCAATGCATCAAGCGCATCTGGCGGTGGAGGAATCGATTTTCGAAGGAGTAGCCGCTGCTTACGCGGCAGTCTTGCCTGAGGATCGCGCGCGAGGTGTGGCGGTTGTCGATATCGGCGCGCAATCCACGCAGCTTGCCGTTTACGATGGCGATGCGCTGCTCCTTGCTACCGCCATTCCGGTTGGCGCGGACCACTTAACGCGCGATATTTCGTGGCTGCTGAAGGTGAACTACGACGATGCCGAGAGTCTGAAGCGCCAGTACGGGAGCGCGATATCGGGCTTGGTCTCGGAGCACACGATGATCGACGTGCCAACCGCAGAAGGCCGCGGACTGCGGGAAGCGCCGCTTAGCCAGTTGAACGAAATCCTGGAAGCGCGCGCCGAGGAGATTTTCGAGCGTGTGCAAGCCGAGATCCTGCGCGTAGGCATGGAGCAATCGCTGCTGGAGGGCGTGGTCTTGACGGGCGGTGGAGCGCTGCTGTCCGGCATGTGCGATATTGCCGAACGCGTCACTAACTGTCAGGCCCGGAATGGTCTGGCCACTGGCATCGAGGGTTGGCCGCACGAATTGGACACGCCGTCCTGGACGGTTGTCGCCGGTCTGGCGATGTACTCGGGACGCTTAAAATTTAAGCGCGATTGGAAACGCGCGTCTTCAGGTTTGGCAGGGTTGGTGTCGCGCTAGCCGCGAATCGAATAGAAAAGGGCGAGGCAAAAAATGGCGAGCGATTTGAAGTTTCTGATTGAAGACGAAGTGCAGCTTGGCACTCGGATTAAAGTCGTGGGAGTGGGCGGCGGGGGGTCGAACGCCGTCGCGCGAATGTTACAGGAAGGCTTGACGGGCGTAGAATTCTACGTTCTCAATACCGACAAACAGGCTTTGGCTACATCGCCCGTTACGAATAAACTGGCGTTGGGAAAGAAGTTGACGACCGGTCTTGGAGCGGGAGCCGACCCCTCCATCGGCCGCCAGGCGGCGCTCGAAGACACCGAGCAAATCATCGAAATTCTGGAAGGGGCGGACATGGTTTTCATAACCGCTGGGCTCGGCGGTGGGACGGGCACGGGAGCCGCCCCCGTTGTCGCATCGTTGGCCAAGGAACTGAACGCGCTCACGGTGGCGGTGATCACCAAGCCATTCGCGTTCGAAGGCAGTCGCCGTATGCGGCAGGCCGAGCGCGGCTTGTCCGAACTTGCCGCGAGCTGCGATACCGTAATCACGGTGCCGAATCAGAAGCTGTTGGGGCTGGCGCCGAAAGGCACAAGCTTGCCGCAGTCGTTCCGATTGGCCGACGATGTGCTGCGCCAGGCCGTGCAGGGCATTTCCGACATCATCACAACTCCCGGCCTTATCAATCGCGACTTCTCGGATATTCGCACGATCATGGTGGGAATGGGGTACGCGATGATGGGCACGGCAACCGCCTCCGGCCCCGACGCGGCACTTGAAGCTGCCCGGCAAGCGATCAACAGCCCCCTCATGGAGGAGGGCGGAATCCTGGGGGCTCGCGGCGTGCTCATCAATGTCACAGGGTCGAGCAACCTGGGCCTTCACGAGCTGAATGAGGCTTGTACCCTGATCGGCGACGCGACGCAGAACAAAGACGTTCAGATCAATTTCGGCATTGTCACGGACGACAAAATGGGCGACAGCGTGAAGATCACGGTCATCGCCACGGGCTTCCAGCGAGAGTCTACGGAGCAGATGGATCAACGAAACTCGCACTTCCCGTTCTCCGCTACGAATTTGCCGGAGGGCGCGTCGCAGGATGGCGTGGCCGTGAACGGGCATTCGACGAGCGACAATGGATCGGCGACGCAGGCTGAATCCGGGTCGGCGGTGGAGGAGATATCGCCGGCGAACGATTACGACACACCGGCGTATCTTCGCAAACAACGGCGGCTGGTGCAGTAGTCGGCGGCACACCCAGTCGTCCAGGCCCCCAAAACGGGGGCCTGGACGCCGGGATCTGTTGGTGGGGTCTGTGTTCTTTCGATGTGGGACGCATCGCCGAGAACACCGGCGTCGCCATGGTCCATCAGGCGAAGCGGTGCTGCCGAAACAATTGACTTGACCGATCTTCTCATGCAAAACGCGGGAAACAAAACCTCTGCTTCGGGCGCTTCGCATGTCCATGGACATTAGAGCCCGGTCATTCCGGGTGGCGGCACGCCCGACATCAAGAAGATATGATCGGCGTACGCCGCACGCCGATCTATTGGACAGATCGTGAAGACGCAGGCCAGGGCCTTCAATCGCTAGGCCAAGTCACATTCTCATAAATGGCGGCCAAAGAAATTTCGAGGCCGGGAAGTGAATCGAGCGGAATGGACGCCAGCGGATCGCTATGCGACCGCATGAGCCAGTCTTCATTCCGCTGCTTGATGTGCTGCTGGACCAAAATCTTATCCTGGTACACAATCAGGTATTCGCGGAACGAAGGGATCGAACGATAGCGCTCGAATTTACCGCCGCGATCATAGTCCCCCGTCGATGGCGACAGCACTTCACCGAGGAGAATCGGATTCAGCAACACTTCATCCTTGAAGGACGTCTGCTGTTTGCCGCAGACTACCACCAGGTCGGGCAGGGTAATTTTCTCCGCCGCCTGGACCTTCCGGCCCTGGCTGAACACCCGGCATTCCGTGCGCTGCAGCCCGATGAATAAATGCGCAGACAGGTTCATGGCGATCTGCGCGTGATTCTGACTGGCGGCCTCGATCACGTACAGCCGTCCGTTCTCGTATTCGCACCGAAACTCCGAGATCGCGTCCAGTTCCAGGTAGCGCTCAACGGTCAAATAGGGTTTTGGTTCGGCAGCCATAATTTCTCGATGATATCGCAGGGATTTCAACCATGTCAGACGTCATCTATCCAGCGCTCGTGAAGAGTTTGACCTTCACCTCTCTCAAAACGTCCGAGTTCCCGTCGATTGTGCGGAAGGCCCCGGACGGAACCGAATTGCGGATCCCGCAGCGCAAAAACCCAGTGTGGCATTTCACCTTCGTCTACGACTATCTCCGCGGCAATTACCCTTCGCCGAACAGCACAATGGCATATGCGCCCTACACCGATCTCGACGCGCTCATGGGTTTCTTTCTGTCGCGCCGGGGACAGAACGACGACTTCCTGTTTCTCGGTCCGACCGATCACGCCGCCGCCGGCTTTGCTTCGCCCGCGGGTCCTCGCCGCCTTCTACGAGGTTCCCCAGCGATACCACGCGCTCGTCGCCAACGATCCGGAGCAACCAGACGACGATATTGGCTTCGGGCCGCCGTGGCATCTGACCTCCATCGACGTTTATATGGGCGGCCTGTTCGGGGTAGCGGTCACGGTCACGACGGCGGGCGTCGTTTACGGTCCTCAATAAGGTAATTCCAATCACAACGTGCCCGTGGTTTCCGCGATTCCGCTCGTCCTCGGGTCCACCTCCGCGCTGGACACGGTGCGCCGGGGAGAGGATTCGGCCCTCGTTTTCCTCAACCTTGCGTCCGTGCCGACGCTTGCGCCTGCGCCGACGGCGTCTCCCGTGAGCCTGGCGCTGGTCACCGATGGCACGATCTGGGATTAGCCGCTCCAGCGCGACTTCCGCGAAGATGTCGCCTTGGTGCCGGGCACGCTCCAGGTATTTGACGACGGCGTGCTGAAGGCCCTGGGAACCGACTACATCATCGGCTACCCGGGCCTTTCGGTTCCGAGCGCAAGCTGTATGGGCCTCTATCTCCGATAGTCCGAACTCCCCGCCAATCTAATCGCCAACTTCCAGTTTTATTCCGCGTAAGGTTCGAGGCCGATATCCAGGATTTTGAGAATTGGGCGAAGGATCTGTGGACCATCGGCGGCTCCAATATCCAGCGGGGCAGAGGGTCCTT
>OCTA010001339.1_pt1 | contig 22667 bp, 23 predicted proteins | sample 1538991 | NCBI WGS metagenome assembly OCTA01 (sample SAMEA3539302, study PRJEB22396) | soil metagenome | biome: tundra; feature: field; material: soil | place: USA | collected 2010-05 | depth 0.15 m | reverse complement strand
GTCTGCAACTCGTAGAAGCTGCGTAGTTTCGGGGGTGGGTTTCTGGAGAGCGTGCCGCGGCGAACTTCAGTTCGCCGTGCCTCAGAGCCGCGCGCCTGCTGCGGAACTGTCGGCTGAAGCCGACAGCGGCACGCTGAAGCGTGGGCCGCAGGCCCATCCTGACAGACCAGGAGGTCTGCCACTAAAATGACGACCCGGCGCCATCTGGATATTCTCGCGCAGGATCTGCGCTACGCCGCCCGCGGGTTCGTGCGAACGCCCACATTCACGGTGGCTGCGGTCTTCGCCATCGCGCTGGGTGCAGGCGCGGGTACAGCCGTCTTCAGCGTCGTGGATCGCATCCTGTTTCGCAGCCTTCCCTACGCCCAGTCCGACCGCCTGGTGTCATTGGGCTTTGTGGCGCCGATCATCCCGCAGGAGTTCATGCTGGGCACCGATTACGTGGAATGGCGCGCGCGGCAACAGCCCTTCGAATCGCTCACCTCCTGGGCCGGCGTTAACGATTGCGACCTGACGGGCGCGAGGCCAGTGCGCCTCGAATGCGCGCTGGTGGAGGCCAGTTTCCTGCCGACGCTCGGTATCCGGCCGATCGCGGGCCGCAACTTCACGCGCGATGAGGACCGGCCCAACTCGCCGCCCGTCGCACTCCTTTCGTATGGCCTGTGGCAGAGCCGCTTTGGCGGAGATCCTCACGTAGTGGGAAAGACCATCCCGCTCGATGGGCAGTCCGCCACCATCCTGGGTGTCCTGCCGCCGCAATTCGAGTTGCCCACCCTCGAACATGCCGACGTGCTGGTGCCGCAGGCCATGGATGAGGCGCTGCAGCACCGGCCCAACACCGGCCGCGTGCTGCAGTCGATTGCGCGCCTGAAGCCCGGAGTGACGCCCGCCGGAGCCGCGGCCGCCCTGCAACCGCTCTTTGAAGAGTCGCTGCAATTCGTGCCGGGACCATTTCGCAAAGAGGTGAAGCTGCGCGTGCGCTCCCTGCGCGACCGCCAGATCCACGACGCCCGTTTGGCCTCCTGGATCCTGCTCGGCGCGGTGCTGGCCGTGCTGTTGATCGCGTGCGCCAATGTGGCGAACCTGCTGCTGGCGCGCGCCGCCACCCGCCAACGCGAGCTTGCCGTGCGCCTGGCGTTGGGCGCCAGCCGTGGCCGGCTCGTGCGCCAGACGCTGACCGAAAGCCTGCTGCTGGCGGCCACCGGTGGCGCAGCCGGATGCCTGGTCGCCGCCGCGCTGCTGCGCATCTTCGTGGCCATCGCGCCGGAAGGCATCCCGCGGTTGCAGCAGGCCACGGTCGACCTGCGAGTGCTGCTCTTCACTCTAGCGGTGTCGCTGGCTTCCGGTCTCGTATTTGGACTGGCCCCCGCCCTGCAAAATCCGCGCGCCGAAATACTGGCCGGATGGCGCACGCTCGGCGCACGGCATTACCTGTTGCGCCACAGCCTGGTGGCCGCGCAAATCTGCGCGTCCCTGGTACTGCTGACCGGCGCCAGCCTGTTGCTGCGCAGCCTATGGAATCTGCAGAATCAACCGCTCGGCATGCGCACAGGCAGCGTGCTCACGGCCACCGTCACGCTGGGTCAGAAATCGTATGCGGAACCCGCCAGCCAACTGGCATTCTTTGAAGAGCTGGAGAAGCGTTTGCACGGCATACCCGGCGTGACACATCTAGCCGTCAGCGACTCGATACCGCTAAGCGGGACCCCGCGTTCGACCATCTATTCCGTGATTGATGTCGCGGGACGTCCGCGTTCGGCGGAAGGCACCGGCGGCATGGTCACCTGGCGCGCAGTCACGCCCGGCTACTTCGCGGCGCTCGGCGTTGGGATCCTGCGCGGGCGCGGATTTCAGGAGCAAGATCGCGACCCGCAACAGAACGTCGTCATCCTCAGCGATTCGCTGGCGCGGCGCATGTTCCCCGGCGAAGATCCGCTCGGAAAGCAAATCCAGCCGGGCCGCTCCGGGCCTTGGCGCACCGTGATCGGCGTGGCCGGCAACGTCAAAAACAGCGCCCTGATGAAACCCGACGAGCCCGAATTCTACGTCGTGCGCCACCACGCGCCGGAGCCCTTTGGCCGCACTGCGACCGCTATTCTCAGCGGCCCGATCGACCCCACGGCCTTGGCCCGCTGGATACGCGCGACGGTGGCCGCGCTCGATCCCACCTTGCCCGTGAATATCGAGACTCTCGACCAGCGTGTCGGCCAGCTTGCCCAGCGCCCCCGCTTCAACGCCTGGCTGCTGGGCCTGTTCGCCGGCATGGGACTGTTGCTGTCGGCCATCGGTCTCTATGGCGTGATCTCGTTCCTGGTGGCGCAGCGCACCCAGGAAATCGGCGTGCGCATGGCGCTGGGCGCTACACCCGGCGCGGTCGCCCGGCTGGTGTTGGGGCACGCCGCGCGCTGGACCTTTGCCGGCGCCGCGCTCGGCGTCGTCGGATCGTGGTTCGCGGCGCGGTTGCTCGAAGCCATGCTATTCCATGTCTCGGCGCGGGATCCGTGGATATTGGCGGCTGCCGTAGCCGCATTGTGGGCCACCGGCATGCTGGCCGCCTGGGTGCCTTCACGGCGCGCGGCGCGGGTAGATCCCATGCAGGCGCTGCGGCAGGAGTGAGCCGCAGCCGTTTCCGTCGGCAGTACTTAACGGCCGCGTCCCTCTTTGATGAGGTGCGGCCGCTTGGACGCTTACTTCTCGCGCGTCTTCAATCCGGTATGGACCTATCCGGACGGATTCTCGTGGATCGAGATGCTGCGCGATGAGAAACTGGTCGGCCTGCACGCCGCCTTGACGCCTTCCTGGAACGAGACCGCCTGGCACGCCGACTACGTGCTGCCCATGGGCTACAGCTCGGAGCGCCACGACCTGATGAGCCAGGAGACGCATGCCAGCCAGTGGATCGGATTCCGCCAGCCTGTGCTGCGGGTGTTCCAGGAGAAGCAAGGCAAGCCCGTCGCACACACGTACGACACCAATCCCGGAGAGGTGTGGGAAGAGGACGAGTTCTGGATCGATCTTTCGTGGGCCATCGACCCGGATGGTTCCATGGGCATCCGTCAGTGGTTTGAATCTCCATACCGGCACTCCGTGCCCGGCCTTCCCCAAGCCGCGGAGAAAGAGAGCCTGACGCCGCTCGCGTACATGCGGAAGTATGGAGCGTTCCAGGTACGGGACGAGGTGTACAAGCTCAACGAGAAGCCGGTCGCCGATGCGGACTTGGCAGAGTCGCAGGTCGAGCCGAACGGAGTCGTGAGGAAAAACGGGAAGCCGGTTGGCGTGATCGTCGACGGCCAGGCGGTGGCCGGCTTTAACACGCCCTCCCGGAAGCTGGAGATCTTCTCGGGCACCATGGCGGATTGGAAGTGGCCGGAGTGCGCGCTTCCGGAGTACTACCGCAGCCACATCGACCGCGCCGCGCAACGCGTAAGCATTGGAGGCGCCGCGGAGGATTTCAATCCCGAGTACATGCCGTCGGTGGATTGGCCCAACGACGCGCGTGGGGATGTGTATACACTGCTGCCCATCTTCCGGCTGCCCACGTTGATCCATACCCGGTCGGGCAATGCGAAACTGCTATACGAGATCGCGCACAAGAACCCGCTCTGGGTGAATCCGGTCGACGCGGAGAGGCTGGGCCACATCTGCACCGGCGAGCTGCTCAAAGTGCATACCGAGATCGGCTATTTCGTGCTGCACGCCTGGGTTACCGAAGGCCTCACTCCGGGCGTGGTGGCGTGTTCGCATCATCTGGGCCGCTGGCGCAGGAACCGCGAAGATCGCATCGAGCGCTTTACCAGCGCCCTGGTGGACCTACGCGAAATCGGCAAGGGCCAATGGAAGATGCGGCAGATCGCCGGAGTGGAGCCTTACCAGAGCCCCGATCCAGATGGTGCGCGTGTAGAGGGCCGGCGAGGACGATCGTTACGGAGATATCTTCGCGGACACGAACCTGGCCCACGCGGTCTACCGGAAGTGGAAAGCCCTGGCGCGCCCCGCTCCGGGTCCCGGCAACCTGCGCCGGCCCCTGTGGCTGCCGCGCGTGGCGCGGCCCGCGGAGTCGGCTTACTATTTCGAGCGTGTTTGACGTCTTCGTGGCGCGCGCTTCAGCGTGCCGCTGCCGGCTTCAGCCGGCAGTTCCGCGCACGGCGAACTGAAGTTCGCCGCTGCAGGCTAAAGCTTGCGCCACACGTCCTGCTATACTGGGATTTCCCCTTTTCTCAGGAGATTACGCTACATGTTTGACCTGTTCCGCAGCCGAGACAAAATCGTGCGCATCATGCTCGGCGGATTGCTTCTCGTGGTTGCATTGTCGATGTTGACCTACCTGGTGCCCAGCTACAACATGGGCGGCAGCGGGTCCGATATGGTGGTCGCCGAAATCGGCAAGGAAACCATCACCGTGCCCGAGGTCCAGCAGATTGTCCAGATGAATATGAAGGGCCGCCAATTGCCTGCCGAGCTGATGCCGCACTATGTCCCGCAGTTCATCAACTCCATGGTCACCGAGCGCGCCTTGGCCTTCGAAGCCAGGCGGATGGGTTTCAAGGTCTCCGATCAAGATCTGGCCGCCGGCATCCGGCAGATGATTCCCCAATTGTGGCAGGATGGCAAATTCGCCGGCAAGGACGCCTACGCTCAAATGCTGGCTCAGCAGAACATGACTATCCCGCAATTCGAAGAGGACATGGCCCGCCAGTTGCTCATCACCAAAATGCGCGGCGTCGCCCTGGAAGGCGCCATCGTCACTCCGCAGGAGATCGAACAGGAATACAGGCGCCGCAACGACAAGGTCAAGATCCAATACGTAAAGATTACCGGCGACAAACTGCGCTCGGAAATACAGGTAGCTCCCGACGAGTTGCGCAAATACTACGAGAGCCAGAAACCCCTGTATCAGGTCCCCGAGAAGCGCGACCTTGGCATCCTGATCGTCGATCAGGCCAAGCTGCAGCAGACCATTCAACCCACCGACGCCGATCTGCTGCGCGTCTACAACGAGAACAAGGACAGCTACCGTATCCCGGAGCGCGTCAATGTCCGCCACATCCTGCTCAAGACCAACGACAAAGATCCCAAGTCGGATGCCACAGTCAAGGCCAAGGCCGACGATCTGGTGAAGCAGCTCCGCGCCGGGGCGAATTTTGCCGACATGGCCAAGAAATACTCCGAAGATCCCAGTTCGGCCGCAAAAGGCGGCGAGTACGATGGGGTGGTGCACGGCCAGATGGTTCCGGAATTCGACAAAGCGGCCTTCTCGCTCAAGGTGAACCAGATTAGCGACCCGGTCAAGACCACCTACGGTTACCACATCCTCCAGGTGCTCGCGCATGAGCAGGCGCAACTGAAGCTCTTTAACGACGTGAAGGCGCAACTGGCCGCCGAGTACAAGAAACAGCGGGTGAACGACCTCATGCAACAGCTATCGGATAAGGTGCAAGCCGCGCTCACCAAGGACCCGCTGCATCCCGAAAAGGTGGCCGCCGACCTGGGCGTGCAATATGTGAAGGCGGCGAATGTCGGGCCCGGCGACCCTCTGCCGCAGGTGGGCGTGAACAAAGAGTTCGAAGACGCGGTCTACAGCTTGAAGAAGGGCGAAGTCTCGCAGCCCGTCGTGGTGGCGGGCAATAAAATCGCCATGGCCGTCTGCACTGGCGACAACCCGGCTCACCCCTCGGGGTTCGAAGAAGTGCAAAGCAAGGTCCACGACGCGCTGGTCAACGAAAAACTGAACAAACTGGTCGACCAGAAGGCTACCCAACTCGTCGAGAAGGCCCGCGCGAATGGCGGCGATCTGGAGGCCGCCGCGAAGTCCATGGGGCTGGAAGTGAAGACTTCCGACGCAGTCGATCGCGCCGGCGCCATCGAGGGGCTGGGATCCGCCAGCATGCTTCCGGACGCCTTCGCCAAGCCGGTCGGCTCCATCATCGGTCCCAACGGGTTCGCCGCCGATTCGAAAGTCGTGTGCAAGGTGGTGGAGAAAATCGCCGTCGATCCATCCGGCCTGGCCAACCAGCGCCTTGCAATTCGCGACCAGATCAAGACCGAAAAAGGCCGGGCCCGCAATGCCCTCTTTGAGGAGGGCGTGCGCGATGCCCTCACCAAGGAAGGCAAAATCAAGGTTCACCAGGACGTCATCGACCGGTTGCTCGCGGGTTATCACGGCTGATCGGATGATCCATTCCCTGCTGGATTTCCTACACTCGCTGACCAACCCGGAGCGGCTGATTCAACTCCTCAGCACGCTGCTGACCGGGTGGCTCGGCTATGCCGTGCTGTTCGGTCTGGTGTTCGCCGAGACCGGCATGCTGGTGGGTTTCTTCCTGCCCGGCGACTCGCTGCTGTTCACCGTGGGCGTGGTTTGCGGCGCCGGACAGCTCGATATAGCGCTGGTTAATGTGCTGCTCATCTGCGCGGCTTTGCTGGGCGACACGGCCGGCTACATGCTAGGCCGCGGCACGGGACCGCATATCTTCAACCGGCCCGATTCGCGTATTTTCCGCCGCGAGTACCTGCTGCGCACGCACGAGTTCTACGAGAGGCACGGCGGCCGTACCATGATATATGCGCATTTCATCCCGATCATCCGCACCTTCGCGGCATTCGTCGCCGGCGTGGCGCGCATGAACCTGGTGCGCTTCGTCTCGTTCGACATATTCGGCGTGACGGGATGGGTGTTCCTGATGACTATGCTGGGTTACAAACTCGGCAGCGTGGGCTTCGTGCGGCACAACTTCGAAAAGGTGATTCTGGGGATCGTCGTCGTCTCACTATTGCCGGCCGGCCTGGAAGTGCTGAAGGCCCGGCGGCGCAGCGTGGCGGCCGTGCGGCAATAGCGGCAGGCATCGGTTTTCGACACGGAGTTGCATTCCCATTGAAATACGTATCATAATGCGTATCAGGTCGAATCCATGCCCACATTTACAGGGTCCATCACGACCACCGGGAAGTCGGAGGCGATCCGCCTCGATAAAGCCTTGTTCCGTCTGCACCCCGAATTCCGGCAGAAGGAGAAGGTCCGGGCCCAGGTCATTTCCCCCGGTCACGCCCTCATCTCGGTCGTCGATGACGAGGCCGCGCCTGTCCAGGATGAGGACCCCGTTGTAATGGCATTCCTCGCTTTCATTGAAAAGGACTTGAAGACGCATCCTGGCCGGCGCTCTCGCTTGTCGAAGGCTTCGCTTCGACGGGCAGTTCGCTTGACGAAGAATGTCAAAGTCACCGACGACGAGATTATTCCGGAGAACGTGACCCTCTGAGTCCATGTCCACGGGACCGCTCGCCGTACGAAATGGATGGAGCTCGAAGGCCATCCCAAGGCCAAGCTTCTCAAGCGTAGACTCGAGCTAATCCTGGACGAGGTCCCGCGGGATCCGAATGCCGTCGAGTATCGACTCGGGAACACATTGGGGCCGGCTCATCGACATTGGCGTCGGGCAAGGTTCCTGGAGCGCTTTCGGCTGTTCTATCGCTTCAGTGCCGTCCAAAAGGCGATCGTCTACGCCTGGGTGAACGACGAAACTACGCTCCGTAAAGCAGGCGCGCGGACGGACCCCTACGCGATCTTCAACAAACGGTTGCGCGACGGCGATCCTCCCGACGATCGGGACGGCCTATTCCTGAAGGCGGCAACCCGCAGTGCCGCATTGCGACACCGCTTCGGGCCGGACCCATGAATCGAGCCGGCCTTCAATTTACTGCGCCGGCTTCGGCCGCGGCGTAGCGTCGCCCTGCGTCATGCCCATCGCCCACTTCACCGCTTCGGTCCACATCTGTTGGATGTCCGGGCGGTCCCAAATCTCCTCGCGGTGGCCCAGCGAAGAATAAAATACGCGGCCCTTCCCGTATTGGTGCACCCAGGTCACGGCGAAGTCCTGATCGGTGCGGTGCACCTTCGGGTTCTTCAGGTCGACCGTCTTGGGGTCGATGCTCATCAACACCCGCACCTTCTCGCGCGAATACGGCTCCTTGAACTGATAGATCTCGTCGTAGATCGGGAAGTGCGCCGGGAAATGTTTGGTGGCCGGGAAGGCGCGGTCCTCCACGTTGATCTCGGCATGCACCTGCATCCATGGGTGCTCGTTGAAATATCCGCCGATCAGGTCGCCATACTCCAGCCACTTGTAGAACGTGTCGGTGGCGCTGTGCGTGCCCAGGAAGCCTTTGCCGTCCTCCTTGACGAAGGAAACGAGCGCGGCCTTCTGCTCGTCGTTCAAATCCAGTTCGCCGGTCGTGTAGAACATGACCGCGTCGAAGTAATTCAGGTTCTTGGCATTGTTCCCCAGCTTCTGCTTGGTCACCAGTTCCGAATCGGTGCGCAGGTAGGTGTCCCAGAGGCCGCTCTGCTGGCCCAGCTTTTCGATGGTCGCCATGGCGTGCGACACCGAATCGTGCTCGAAGCCCTTTACCTCGCCGATGAAAAGCAGCTTCTTCCTGGCTGCCGTTTGCGCCTGCGCCGAGCCGCAAACGCCGAATATCATCGACAGAGATGCGAGCAATAACCAGTTCTTCATAAAGTTTTCCCGAAGGCCAATCATCTCACCAGTACCGTTCGACCGCAACTGCGCGCCGCCCAACAGACCAGATGCCTTCCACTGTCCCAAAGAGCCAAGCGCCCTCTAGTGGAATATCTGTCACAGCGGCGGTGAGAGGTCAAGTGGTGCTACGTTGGTCGCAGCGGAGAGAGCCTTGGAACCGGATGAACTATGCGCGCCGGATCGACCGGCATACAGCCCGGACGGCGTCGATTTGACGCTGATCCGGTGGATGTTGTCGCTGACGCCGGCCGAGCGGTTGGACGTGCTGCAGGACTTCGTTGACTTCGTGATGGAGGCCCGTGCCCGGAATACGCAGGTCTAAATCTGCGGCGATCCTTCAGGAGTTCCGCGATCACCGGGTCGACTTTATCGTGGTTGGGGGTGTTGCGGCCGTTCTTGCGGGTGTACCGGTTAACACTTTCGATCTGGATGTCGTGCACTCCAGAACGCCGGACAATATTGGCCGCCTGCTCGCCGCTCTGGATTCGATGGAAGCCACTTACCGGACGCGGCCGGAACTGGCGCTGAAGCCTGACGTATCCCATCTGGCTTCGCCCGGTCACCAGCTTCTGATGACCCGCTTCGGTCCTCTGGACGTTCTGGGCGTGATCGGGCGGTCCCGCGGTTACGACGATCTGCTGCCTCACGCACACGAACTCGAAGTGGGCGAGGGACTGCGCGTGCGCGTACTGAATCTCGAAACGCTGATTGCCATCAAGGAAGAAGTTGCCGGCGAACGGGACTTGGCGGTGCTTCCGATCATGCGGCGCACACTCGAAGAAAAACGGCGCCACTGACGTTCAAGGCGCGGCCTTGCGGCGCAGTTCGCGCAGTGCGTCGCGGCCTATCCAGCGCGCGGAACCGCTTCAGGATGTCGTTCGTTTTCGTCACGCTATTCGAGAGCCAGTATGATCGCCCCCGCCATGATCAGAAGTCCACCGGCGCCTCGGACCAGCGTCAACCGTTCGCCGAGAAAAAGCGCGGCAAACAGGATGACGAAGGCCACACTCAACTTATCGACGGGGGCAACGCGCGAGGCTTCTCCAAGTTGCAGCGCGCGAAAGTAACAGAGCCACGACAAGCCGGTGGCCAGGCCGGACAACACCAGAAACAGCCAGGTTCGAGACGTCAGGTTCCGTAGCGCGGAAGGCGGCCAAGTGGCATAGGCCACGATCCAACTGAAGACCAGAACGACCGAAGTCCGAATCGCGGTTGCCAGATTCGAATCGACACCCGCGACGCCAACCTTGGCGAGGATGGCGGTGGCGCCGGCGAAGAACGCGGATAATAACGACCAATAGATCCAGTTCACAGAGTTCATCTTACCGGCTAATGTGTGGCGCACGCTTCAGCGTGCCGCGGCGAACTTCAGTTCGCCGTCTGTGCGAGTCACAATAGGTCTTCGACCGCAAGATTCGGTGCGGCCGCGAAACCGCTCGCCAACGCTCGCGGCGCTGAACTGAGCCACGACCGTAAGGGAGTGGTTCCGCGGGACGTCTGAGCATCCGGAATGCCCTGAGGCACTCGACAGGCTAAAGCCTGTCCCCGACAGGCTAATTAAAGCCTGTCCTACCGGGACATCGCGTCGATCACCGCATCGGCAAACTCCGCCGTGCCCGCCGTGCCGCCCACATCCCGCGTCAGGTGCCTGCCCTCCGCGTAGACCCGTTCCACCGCGCCTTGCAGTTTTTCCGCGGCGGCCCGCTCCCGGATATGCGCCAGCATCAGTGCGGCCGATTGCATCAGCGCCGTCGGATTGGCCATCCCTTTTCCCGCAATGTCCGGCGCCGTGCCGTGCACCGCTTCGAAAACCGCGTGACGGTCGCCGATGTTCGCGCCCGGCACGATGCCCAGCCCGCCCACCAGTCCCGCCGCCAGGTCCGAAACAATATCGCCATACAAGTTCGGCAGCACCAGCACGTCGAACGTCTCCGGCCGCATCACCAGTTGCATGCAGGCGTTGTCCACGATCAATTCCGTGTACTCGATCTCGCCGAATTCGCCCGCCACCGCCCGGCAGCACTTCAGAAACAGGCCGTCGCTCATCTTCATGATGTTGGCCTTGTGAATGGCCGTAACCTTCCGCCGCCCCTCCCGCCGCGCGTATTCGAAGGCCGCCCGCGCGATCTTCATGGAGGCCGTCTTGGTGATGATCTTCAGGCTCTCCACCACGTCGGGGACCACTTCGTGTTCGAGGCCGGAGTATAGGTCTTCGGTATTCTCGCGAAAAATGGCCAGGTCCAGCGGCAGGTCGCTAAAGCGCGTCTTCAAGCCGGGCAGCATGCGCACCGGCCGGAAATTCACGTACAGCCCCAGCTTCTTGCGCAGCGCCACGTTAATGCTCGGGTGCCCGCCGCCGATGGGCGTGGCCGTGGGACCCTTCAGACCCACGCGCGTGCACTCCAGCGAGGCGAACACTTCGTCCGGAAGCAACTGTCCCAGGTCCTCCAGGGCCTTCGCGCCGGCTTCCACGCGCTCCCATTCCACGTCCACCCCGGTGGCTTCCACCGCCCGCGCGGTGGCCTCGGCCACTTCCGGTCCGATCCCGTCCCCCGGTATCAACGTGATTTGGCGCGCCATTGCCGTTATTATAAAGGGGGGCGGGCAGGTGGGGCAGGCGCTTTCGCCTGCCAACCTCTATATGAGGCCACAATGATTCCCGATTGGCCCTCCGAGCGCCAGCGCATGGTGGACCGCCAGCTCCGCAAGCGCGGCATCCGCGACCCGCGCGTCCTGGATGCCATGCAAGCCATCCCGCGCGAGGAGTTCGTACCGCACGAATGCCGCGTTTCGAGCTACCAGGACGAGCCGCTGCAGATCGGATACGGCCAGTCCATCTCGCAGCCCTACATGACCGCGCTCATGGCCGAGCTGCTCGAATTAACTGGCTCGGAAACCGTGCTGGATGTTGGCGGCGGTTCGGGTTATCACGCCGCCGTACTGGGCCAACTGGCGGCACGCGTCATCTCCATCGAGATCATTCCCGCCCTGGCCCGTCAAGCCGAACAGAACCTGTCGCGCACCGGACTCGGCGCCAACGTCACGGTCGTCTGTGGAGATGGATCGCAGGGCTGGCCGGCGGCCGCCCCTTACCAAGGCATCTCGGTGGCCGCCGCCGCGCCCGACATTCCGGAGCCTTTGCGGGCCCAACTCGGCGATCCCGGCCGCCTGGTCATCCCGGTCGGCGATAGATTCGACCAGGAACTGCGCGTGATCGTAAGATTGGATGGCGTCACCCACGAACGCGGCGCCACCTTCTGCCGCTTCGTCCCCCTGCGCGGCGATAGGGGCTGGCGGTAATTCGGTACATAAGGTGCGTTACACTGTGATGTTCAATATGTCGAAATCTAAGACAGTCCTTTGCACTATCGCTCTAGCCGCGTCCGGACTTCTGGCACAAGTTCCGGCGCCGGCTCCTCTTATCCGCCTCTACCCCGTGGTGCTCGACGCCAGCGGCGAGCCGGTGACCGACCTTAACGCCGGCGATTTCAAGGTCGTCGACCAAACCAAATCGGAAACCATCTACGCTTTCCACAAGCCCATCACCGAAAAGCCGGCCGCGCTGGGGACGCTTGAGCGCTCCAACCGGCCGGGTGGCAGGATGCCGCACTCCACGGTCATCCTCTTCGACATGCTCAACATGAACCAGCCCGATCGGCTGGACACCTGGAAGATCCTTGACAAGGCACTGCCGGAACTCGAGTCCGGCGAGTCTTTGTACTTCTATCTGCTCACGCTGGAGGGCGCCCTGGTGCCAATTCATGCGATCGGCCCCGCGTCGGCGGACGATAAGACATGGCCCCAGGGGATGGCCGCGGTGTTGGACAAGGCCATGAAGGCCGCCAGCCATGGCCGGAGCGCCCAGATGGGGACCGAAGAAGAGGCCAAGAAAACCTACAAGGCACTCGAGGACCTTGGCAACCAACTGACGGCCTTTCCCGGCCGCAGGGATATCGTCTGGATCACCGGCGGAGTGCCCAGCCAGTGGGACCCCAAGAATAAAAAGTGCAAGAGCATGGACTTTGACCAGTACCACACGATGAGCAGCTCGGACAAAACCGGCGTCATTCCCAATGCGGCCCCCGGCGAGAGTAGTGACTCCAGGATGGCAGGCAGTGGCAACGAGGGCCGGACCGGCGTCGCGATAGGGTCGTGGGGAGGGGGTACGGGAGGCGATTGGATCGACTGTGGGCTCTACGTGCCGCACTTGGGGGTCACGCTCGAAAAGAGCGGTACAGCGGTGGATCCCATGTCGTACAGCCGGGACCTGGGTCCGGGAACGAATTACGACCTGGAACAAATGGCCCGCTTGACCGGCGGCCACAACTACGCGAAGGTGGACATTCGGGCCGTTCTAAAGCAGGTGGCCCAAAACGCCAACGCTTACCAGATTGCCTACGATCCATCGGCGGAGAACTGGGACAACAAGTTCCACAAGATCGAGGTCACTTGCGGGCGGGCGGGAGTCAGGGTTCAAGTCCGGGAGCGCTACTACGCGCTGCCGGATTCGCGGCCAGCCCCGGACAGAATGAAAGCGGTCCTGATGGCGGCTTTCCAGAGCGCCTCCGACGCCGCCGAGATCGGTGTGCGCACGAAAATCGCGCCCTTGGAAGGAGACAAGCCTGGCGTGCATATGGAGATCCGCATCAATCCCTCGGACATCCTTCTGCGCGAGCAGGGAGGCAAGTTTACCGGCGCGATATATTTCCTGATTTCCGATCGCGGCGCCTCCGGCCCGCTGGGCGAGCCGATTGTAGCGAGCTTCAATTTCGACCTGACACACGCACAACACGATACGGTGATGAAGGAGGGAATCCCCCTCGAGCAAGACCACCCTACCACCGATGCGGTGCGGCAAGTCCGGCTGATCGTTCTCGATCAGAGCACTAACGCGGCCGGCTCTCTAACGTTTCCGGTAAAGTAAGCCGCACCTGTTCCAGCACGCGCGCCGGGGCCGGGTCTTCCACCCGGATGACGCGGCCGGCGGGCCGCCAGCGCGCGAACATGCGCGCACACGAGAACCCGGCGAAGACGGCGATCAACGGGACGCCGCAAGCCGCCGCTACATGTTGCCCGGCCGAATCGTACCCGACATAGAGCCGGCTGCGCGCGATGATCGAAGCGAAGCCTGCGAACGACCCGCTCCAGCGTTCTACCCGTGCCCCGGACGCCGCAACCGCTCGCTCCACGCGCGCGGCTTCTTCGCCTCCCGCACCTTGATCGATGGTTAGCGGCAGGCCGCTCTGCGCCAGCAGGGCCAGTAGCTCTGCTTCGAATGGATCGGCGATTCGTTTGGCGGGATTCTCGCCGACGCCGAGACTGATGGCGATGCCTGAAGGGGACAGGCCGGAGGCCTGTCCTACCGCGACAAACGGCCGGGCGTCTGGGATGCCGAAGGTCTGCTCCGCCCAGCGCTGGGTCAGAACCGGCAGCGGATCGTCGCCGTCGCCGCCATACGCGCGGCTCTCGAAGAAGTAGTAGCGCTCCTCCGGACACACCGGCAGCAGGCCAAGCTGCGTCAGCCGCGAATCGGGATCGATCGCGATGCTATCGGGCTGCGCCAAGGCTTCGCGCAGTTCCGGCGCCGCTGCCAGGCGCTCACGCAGCGTGCCGCGCCGATAGTTCACCGGCAAATGGAGTATGCGCGGATCGGCGGCGAACAACTCCCAATTCTTGTGCGGGCCCGCCAGGTAGATGGCCGCCTTCGGAAAGCGGCGCTTGGCCGCGTCCAGGATCACGCTGGTCACCGCCACGTCCGCGCCCAGCGTCACGCGCGAGAGCACGAAGACCGTGCGCGGCTCGCTGGCAATGGCTCGCGGAACGCGCACGCGCCGGTAGCGTTCTAGCATCCGTTCTAGCATCGCTGCGCTTTCGCCCGGCGCGATGGCTTCCGCGAACAACGTCGCGTAGGTGTCGCACAGCGCCGGATCGAAGCGGTCCGCCAGGCCTTCGGCGACCACCCGGAAAAGCGCATCGGAACACTCGTCGTCCGCCAGCGCGCGCAGCAATTCCGGCGGCCACGCCTCGCCCCGCAGGCAGTAGTCCAGCAGCCGCGCAGCGCGTTCGTTACACGAAGTGCCTGTCATGAAATAGAATTGTGGGGCAGGCGTCCACGCCCGCGGCGGTCTCCAGACCCGCTCCTGCTTCAGAAGTATTTCCCAACAATCAAATCCAATTTCCGCCTTGTCGCTTCCGGCACCAATTTGCGGTCCGTGATGATAGCGTGCGCCAGCGCCGACCCGCACTTACAGCTTCGCTCCGCGGGCATGCGCTCGACCGCGGCCGCCACCACTTTGCAGGCGTTCCCGGCATTCTTCACCAGGTTGGCGACGATGTCCGTCACCGTAACGGCATCATGCTGCGGATGCCAGCAATCGTAATCGGTGACCATCGCGACGGTCACATAGCAGATCTCGGCTTCGCGCGCCAGCTTCGCCTCTTGCAGGTTGGTCATGCCGATGACGTCCATGCCCCAGCTTCGGTACAGGTTCGACTCGGCGCGCGTGGAGAACGCCGGACCTTCCATGCACAAATAGGAACCACCTTTGGTGGCAGCGACTCCGGCCTCCGCGCACGCCTGGTACACCACCTCGGCAAGCTGCGGGCAGATGGGATCGGAGAAGCCGATATGCGCCACCAACCCTTCGCCGAAGAACGTAGAGATGCGCCCGCGGGTGCGGTCCACGAACTGATCGGGGATGACGAAGTCGAGCGGCTTGTGCTCCTCCCTCAGCGATCCCACCGCGCTGAGCGAAATGATGCGCTCCACGCCCAGCGACTTCATCGCATATATGTTCGCGCGGTAATTCAGCTCGGACGGCGAAATGCGATGCCCACGTCCGTGCCGCGCCAGAAACGCGACGCTGTGGCCCGCCAGTTTGCCGGCCACGAGGTTGTCGGAAGGCGCGCCAAACGGCGTCTCCACGACCACCTCTTCCTGCGCTTCGAAGCCCGGCATGGAGTAGAGACCACTGCCGCCTATGATGCCTATCTGCGATTGCAAGTTGTGACCTCCTTGGGAGTGAGTGGGCGAGTGGGCGAGGGGGCGAGGGGGCGAGCTTACCGCCTTTAGTAATTCGGGCACTCCGGTTCCATCCGTGGCTATCGTGCGAATGATTGGAGGGGTTTGCCCGTTTTGCGCGAGACTTAGCGCGCTTTGGATTTCTCTTTCCATGCGCTCGGCTCCGGGCTGGTCGGATTTGTTGATCACGAAGACATCCGCAATCTCCATGATGCCGGCTTTGATGGCCTGTATGTCGTCGCCCATTCCCGGCACCAGCACCACCACTGTGACCTGCGCCACGCCCGCAATTTCCACTTCGTCCTGACCCACGCCCACCGTTTCGATGATGACGAAGTCCTTGCCCGCCGCGTCCAACAACGTGGCCATATCGCCCGTAGCCTGCGCCAGTCCGCCGGAGGTCCCGCGCGTGGCCATCGAGCGTATGAAGATGCCGGGATCGGCGTGGTGGTCGAGCATTCGTATGCGGTCGCCCAGGATCGCGCCGCCCGTGCGGCGGCTGGTGGGATCCACCGCGATGATGCCGGCGGTGCGGCCCTGGCGGCGCAGCTCGCGCGCCATGGCATCCACCAGCGTGCTTTTGCCCGCGCCCGGCGGACCGGTGATCCCGACCACCACCGCGTGTCCGGCGCGCGGCTGCAATTCGCGCAAGACTTCCAACACCCGCGGGTCGCGATTCTCGATCCCCGTGGCGGCGCGGGCCAGCGCGCGCGCATCGCCTTCCGCAATCTTGCGCGCCCAATCCGTCATCAGCTTTTCAGAAGTTGCCGTGCGATCACCAGCCGCTGGATTTCGCTGGTGCCTTCACCAATAGTGCAGAGCTTCACGTCCCGGTAGAACTTCTCCACCGGATAATCCTTGATGAAGCCGTAGCCGCCGTGAATCTGCACCGCCTCGTCTGCCACGCGCACGGCGGCCTCGGAAGCGAACAGCTTCGCCATGGCGGATTCCTTGGTCACGCGCCGGCCGTGATCCGTCATCCAGGCGGCGCGGTAGTTGAGCAGGCGCGCGGCGTCGATCGACGTGGCCATGTCCGCCAGCTTGAACTGTATGGCCTGGAATTCGGAGATGGGCCGGCCGAACTGCCGCCGCAGCTTGGAATAGCGCAGCGCGGCATCGTACGCGCCCTGCGCCATGCCGATGGCCAGCGCCGCGATCGAGATGCGCCCGCCATCCAGCACCTTCAGGCTATCCACAAAGCCCTCGCCGCGTTTGCCGAGCAACTGCGTCTGCGGGATGCGGCAATTCTCGAAGATCACTTCACCGGTGGCGCTGGCGCGCAGCCCCAGCTTGTTTTCCTTCTTGCCGGGACGGTAGCCCGCCGTGCCCTGCTCGATAACGAACGCCGAGATACCGCGTTGCGCGGCGGTGCGGTCGGTCACCGCCATGGCCACGCAGACGTTGGCGAAGTGCGCGTTGGTGGTGAAAGTCTTGGCGCCGTCCAGCACCCAGCATCCGTTTTCGAGGCGGGCCGACGTGCGCGTGCCCGCCGCGTCCGAACCGGCTTCGGGCTCGGTCAGCGACCAGCAGCCGAGCCACTCGCCCGATGCCAGGCGCGGAATGTACCGGCGGCGCTGCTCGTCGCTGCCCATCTTATAGATGTGGTTGCCGCACAGCGAAGTGTGCGCGGCCAGGATGATACCCACCGAGCCATCCACGCGCGATAGTTCTTCTATGATGATGCTGTATTCGATGTAGCCCAGTCCGCCGCCGCCCAGGTCTTCCGGAAAGATGGCGCCCATATAGCCCAGCTTCCCGAGCTTGCGGATCGCCTCCATGGGAAAGATCTGGTCTTCGTCCCATTCCATGACGTGCGGCGCGATTTCCTCTTCGGCGAATTCGCGCACGGATTTGCGGAGCTGAATTTGTTCGGGTGTGTATTCAAAGTCCATTTTGTAACAGTGCTAAACAATCTCTTCCTTGGCGGGGTCCCACCGCACCGCCCTTTGCTGGCGATAGCTCTCCACCGCCATCCGGCAGGCGATCGAAACGCGGAAGCCCAATTCGAACGGGCAGTTCGGCTCCTGTCCCGCGCGGATGGCATCCAGGAAATTCTGCATGTGCGCGTTGGGCGCCGTGCGCGTCGATCCCAACATTTCCGCGCCATCCGGCCGATTCACCTTCTGCGGCAGATAACGGATCTGCTGGCTCTTCGAGATGGTGCCATCGGTGCCCAGTACATCCTCCGTGCTGCCAAGCTGGTTGTTGCCGAAGCCGGAATCCCACGAAAACAGAATCTCTTCGGAATGTTCCAGGGTGACGTTCATGGTGTCCGGCACTTCGCGCCCGTCCTTCCACAGATACACGCCGCCCACCATGTTCGCCGTGTGCGGGATCTTCAGTCCCATCGCCTTGTACCAGAAGGCCAGTTGATGGCACATATTCTCGTAGACGTTGCCGCCCGAATAATCCCAGAAGAAGCGCCAGTTGATGTAGCGGTTGGCGTCGAAATCGCGCGCCGGCGCCTCGCCCAGGAACGCCTTCCAGATGATGTTTTCCGGAGTCATATCGGGAAAGACCGGCCGCGTCCACTGCGGCTTGCCGTGCGGCGTGTTGCGGTACATGTGCGCGTGGATGGCGGTGATCTTGCCAACGCTGCCCGTCTTCAGAAAGTTGACCGCATCCCGCACCTGGCCGGACGAGCATCCCTGGTGGCCGATCTGCACCGTGCGCCGGCCGGCGCGCCGATACGCGGCGCGCATGCGCTTGGCATGCTCCACGCTGAACGCCATGGTCTTTTCCTGGTAAACGTGTTTGCCGGCGTCGAGCGCAGCCACGAAGTGCTCCGCATGCAGATGCTGCGGCGTGGCGATGAGCACCGCGTCGATACTCTTGTCGTCCAGCAAGTGGCGGTAATCCGGATAGGTCTTGGCGCCGGGCGCGATGGCGCGCGCATCCTCCAGGCGCTTCGTGTAAATATCGGCGATGCCGGCGAATTCGGTGTTGGGACAGGCCAGCGCCTCGCGCATGAGCTGCGTGCCGCGATCGCCGGGGCCGATGATGCCGATGCGGATGCGGTCGCTGGCAGCCAGCACGTTGGGCGCGGCGATGGCGCCGGCCAGACCGCTGGCCACCTTGCCGATGAAGATCCGGCGAGACTGCATGGAAACTCCTTCGAGAGCACACCTCACGCGCCGGCAGACGGGCGATTGGTGCCAAGGATCAGGATAGCACTGCGGGAGGGCGAACAGCCTTCTGGCCGCCGTGGCTACTCGCTTGCCAGATAGAGGTTCAGCTCCCGACGAGCACCCTGGGATTGCTCCAAGCGGTGCTGCAGTCCCAGAACGAATTCGTCCAACTCCGGGCGTGTCATGTTTGGAAGTTTACCATTGGTGAAACATTGCCGTTGCTGGCGGTTGGTGGGTGGATGGGATGGCGTGCTATGACGGCGGCACCAGCCGTCTGCTATGATTCGTAGAGAGGGAGTCCGGGCAGAAAGTCCGCCCGGCTGACTTTCGGAAGGCTCTGTCTATGTCTACCGCTCTAGTCAAGCTGCAAAGGAAGGGCCAGATGGTGATCCCCCGGAGCCTGCGGGAAGAGGTTGGCGTAGTGGAGGGCACCCTGATGAAGGTCGCGGTGGTCAGCGGAGGCCAGTTCTTGGTCACCCCGCAGGTTTCCATTGATCGAGCCATTGTCGCCAATCCCCGGAAGACCCGCAAACAGGTGCTTCGGGAGTTGGCCGCCACCGTGTCCGAACTGCGCCGGGAAGCCAACGCCAAAGGCCTGGATAAGCTGTCCGTGCGCGAAATCAACGCCACCGTCGCCGTCGCCAGGCGAGCCCACAGGACCACCAAACCGCGCACCAAATGATCCGGGTCGTGTTGGACACCAGCGTTCTCGTCTCCGCGGTCATCAGTGCGCAAGGCCCCAACGCCCAGCTTTTCGATTTGATCGCGGCCGATCGAATCATGCCATGCGTTTCCGATGTGCTCCTCGACGAATACCACCGCGTATTCTCCTATCGCCACCTTCGGCACCTCGATCCGATCCGGATTACCAAGCTTCGGGACCTACTGGAAGCTGCGAGCGTCAGAGTCCAGCCGCGGCATCGGCTGGAAATCTCCAGTCACGACGATGATAACCGCGTCTACGAGTGTGCGGAAGCTGCCGGCGCCGACTATATCGTCACCGAGAACACCAAGCACTTCACGCAGCCCCACGGCAAGACCCAAATCGTAAATGCCCGGCAACTTCTTAAATTACTGGCGCTGGGGTAGGAACAAACATTAGTGTTTCGGCTTCGCGAGTACGTGCAATGGCGCGCGCGGCTTCCAGGCGCTCGGTGTAGATATCGGCAATGCCTGCGAATTCCGTATTGGGACAAGCGCCTCGCATGAGCTGCTTGCCGCGGTCGCCGGGGCCGATGATGCCGATGCGAATGCGGTCGCTCGCAGGCAGCACGTTGGGCGCGGCGATGGCGCCGGCCAGACCGCTGGCCACCTTGCCGATGAAGATCCGGCGAGACTGCATGGAAACTCCTTCGAGAGCACACCTCACGCGCCGGCAGACGGGCGATTGGTGCTAAGGATCAGGATAGCACTGCGGCGCTGAAGCCCGCCTTCGCCGCCGACGCCGTGGTTATGTGATTAGCAGTGAAATTCCCGCCAGACTGCATCGGCTGGACGAGTCGAAGCTTCGCCTGATGAGACACCCGCGAGTGAAGGAGGCGATGCCCGCATGGAAGCCGGGCACCGCCCGTGCGGAACTAATGGAGCACGATCTTGGCTCCGCCCTTTATCGTGGCCGTGCCGATCGTGGTGGAAACGTTGATGGTAGCCGCTCCTGCCACGCCCCCAGTGAAACTCACGGGGCCGATAGCAACGGCCTCGATTACATTCTTCGCAACAGTGCCGCTGAGCGGGCCGGAGAATTTGAAGAGCGTCTTCGCCGGACTGCCCTGGGTTACCGTGACGGTTACGTTGGCGGTGCCGGTCGCAGTAGTGGTCTGAAACGTGTAATAGATCTGGCCGCAACCGGAGCAGCCCTTCGACCAAACCTGCTCTGGCTCGCCGATGACGAGGCCGCCCGCCACCACGTTGGAGCAGGTGCTCCCGCCGAAGCAGGGCCAGTCGCCGCTAACCGGCGGATTCGGACCCATGGCCGTAATTCCCTGGTACATGCCCGCAGAAGCCGCAGGTTCGGCTGATCGGTCAGTGATGTGACCGATCGCGATCGCGCTGATTTGCGCACCTCCAGCCAGATCTTCCTGGGCCAACGCTTGCTGGCCGCAAATGCCGCAGGCCAGAACCACAGCCAGGGCCGTAAACAATAGCGCACGAACTTTCGTCATTTAGTGAATCCTCCAATCCAAGATTAGGGTACGGTACACCGGTTCGTTGACCGGCGTCAACATTGTATGCTCCCACCCAAGGTGTCTGTCAACGGAAAGCCGATAAAGAGACGTACAAGAAGTAAGGTTACAGCCGTACCAGGCGGTTTAAGGCAAATCCGTATGTGAATCGAGCATTGTCACTGGCCGTCACCGTCGCCGCCGCCCGGCGAGTCCACCACACCACCAGCCCCGCGCCGAGCGCATTCTGTGTCGATCGATGCCCGTGAGAAACTATGGAGAAGAGCGCATCAATCTGCTTGGTATGTGTGTTGGCACCATTCTCCACGTGACGTACACGGAGCGCGGCGAATGTATCTGGATCGTCTCAGCCAGGCGGGCGGAAAAGCATGAAAGAGACTACTATTACCGCGAGAATTCGACCTGACGGCACGGTTGTCGAAGTATTGAAAGATGGTACTGAACGCCCATTTCCTCCCACGCCGATGCGGCCAATGACCGAGGAAGAGATCGTAGCGGCCGCGGCTGCCGATCCGGATGCGCGTCCCATGACCGCCGCGCAACTTCGCTCGGCGAAACGGGTACCCCGCATAAGGTCACTGCGTAGGGCACTGGCCCTCACACAAGAAGAATTCGCCGCGCGGTATCGCATTCCGCTCGGGACTTTGCGAGATTGGGAACAGGGGCGCTGCGAACCCGACCAACCAGCCCGCGCCTATCTGACCGTGATTGCCCGCGACCCGGAGGGCGTGCGACGCGTTTTGGGTGAAAAGCTTTTGTAGGCTGCGATGGCTGCGATCCATTCGCGAGCTGCCGCGCCCGCCGCCGGCCGGCATACGACTAGCGCAATGTCTCGCGTCCGTACCGGCCTTTTCCGGGTTAGTGTGGCGAATTCGCCAAAGAGAAATTACACCTTTTTGTCGACATAGGCTTTAACAATCTGCCAGGGGGCCAAGGGTTGTCCGTGCAACATGTTTCGCCGGACTTGCCCATTAGCCTCGAGGCGCGTGGGTTCTCCTCTCTGGCGGGCATGCAGAGCCTTGAAATAGACCCTGTCGGAGACCTTACCTACACCTGTATACAAGGGGACATCGGCCAAAGCAGCGATGCCCTGCTGGCACCGACGAAAACCGTTGCCTCAAGACAACCACCAAAACGTTAAGCTTGCAGCGTCCGTAAACCCGGCCGTTGCAACTCGCGGTATTTGCGCAGCAACTCGTAGATCGCCACGCCGCCCGCTGTCGCCACGTTCAGCGAATGCTTGACGCCCAGCATGGGGATGCGCACGTGCGTGTCGCAGCGCTCCGCGATCTGAGGCCGGATGCCTTCCACTTCGTGCCCGAAGACCAGGCAAACCGGAAAGCGCGGCTTCCAATCGAACAGGTCCACAGCATGCACGCTGGTCTCGACGGCCGCAATTTCATAGTGGCGCGCGCGCAGCGCATCGACCAGCGGCAGCGGGTCCCAGGCATGTTCCCACGCCGCGCGTTCCTCCGCGCCCAGGGCCGTCTTGCTGATGGCCTTCTTCGGCGGATAGCTGGTGATGCCGCAGAGATAAAGCTTCTCGACGCCGGCTGCGTCGGCCGTGCGGAAAAACGCGCCCACGTTGTACATGCTGCGCACATTATCCAGGAGGATGGAAACGGGCAGGGAGCGTATATTCTCGTAAGCGGCGGCGGCCTCGGTGGCTTGAAATGGGAGGCGCTCCATAGCGGCGGCCGGGAGCGGCTTCACTTGGTGTGTACGTCGCCGACGATTACGTATGCCGCCCTGGCTATCTTCAGCGGCATGCGAAAGGCGACGCTGCCATGCGGTTCCACGT
>OCTA010001337.1_pt1 | contig 22686 bp, 20 predicted proteins | sample 1538991 | NCBI WGS metagenome assembly OCTA01 (sample SAMEA3539302, study PRJEB22396) | soil metagenome | biome: tundra; feature: field; material: soil | place: USA | collected 2010-05 | depth 0.15 m | reverse complement strand
TAATCCAACGCCACCACCTGCATGTGGGTTTTGCCGATGAGAAATACAGGCTAGCGGGGACGGCGTTCTTCACTTTGATCGCGCCCGTGACGCTCACCGTGTTTGTGCCACGGCTGTTGCTGCCGGCGCGGCAGACTGAGAGTCTGCGCCACGATTGCTTCGGCACTCAGCGGCACTGGCAAAGGAAAGAACTGGCAACCCGTCCACTTCGCGATAGTATAGGGGAGACCTTATGGAGCCACAGACCGTTACCGCCTATCCCGTTGTCCACGATGTCCCCGCGCTCATTGCCTTCCTTGGCCAGGTCTTCGGCGCGACCGAGAAGCTCCGCATGACCGGCTCAGCCGGCGGCTATCACGCCGAAGTGCAAATCGGCGACTCCGTGCTGATGATCGGCGGTGGCGGCCCGGATGTGGTCTGGAAAGGCGACGCGCGCCCGATGGCCTTCCACGTCTACGTGCCGGATACCGACGCCACATACCAGCGCGCGCTGGATGGCGGCGGCGAATCCCTGCAAGCCCCCGCCGACCAGGACTGGGGCGAACGCACCGCCAACGTCAAAGACCCATCGGGCAACTACTGGTACATCGCGACCTTCAAAGGCGAGAACTACTTCTCCGACGGCGCGCCCATCATCCAGCCTTTTCTACAGCCGCTCCGTGCCGAACCAGTCATCGCGTTCCTGACGAGCGCCTTCGGAGCCACCGAACTCGGCCGCGCCGCCACGCCGGATGGCGTCATCCTCCACACCACCCTGAAGATCGGCAACTCCGCCATCGAACTCTGCGACGCGTCTGGCATCTATCAGCCGATGCCGGGCATGTTCTATCTCAAGGTGGCGGACGCGGATGCCGTCTATCACCGTGCCCTTGAGTCCGGCGCCGAATCGATCTCCGCGCCAGCCGATCAACCCTATGGAGACCGCAATGGCAGCGTCAAAGACGTCGCCGGCAACGCCTGGTACATCGCCACTCGTCTCCCAAAATGAACCTCACGGCCGCCCGGCTTTGACAAGTTTGAAGCCGAATTGGTTTACACTCTGATTTATATGAAATCCCGATCCCCGCGCTGGTTGGCGCTCTGTGTCGCGGCGATTTTGTCGGCGTCCGCCCTGCTTGCCCAGACCGCGCCCAAGGTGACTTCGCCCAAGGAGGCCCTGGGGTTCAACATCGGGGACGATTATCAGATGGCCAATTACACGCAGCTCGAGGCCTACTGGAAAAAGCTCGCCTCGGAGTCCGACCGCATGAAGCTGGTCGGCATCGGCCAGACCGCCGAAGGGCGGCCGCAGTACATGGCCATCATCACCTCGCCGGAGAATTTCAAGAAGCTCGACCGCTACCGGGAGATCGCGCGCAGGCTGGCGTTGGCCGAGGATCTCACCGACGAGCAGGCTCATGCGCTGGCCGCCGAAGGCAAGACCATGGTGTGGATCGATGGCGGGCTGCACGCCAACGAAACGGTCGGTTCGCAGCAGCTCATGGAGACGGTCTACCAGATGGTCAGCCGCACGGATCCGGAAACCATGCGGTTCCTGAACGACACCATTCTGCTCTGCGTCCAGGCCAACCCGGATGGCCAGGAGATCGTCGCCAACTGGTACATGCGCGAGAAGGATCCGGCCAGGCGCAGCATGAACAACCTGCCGCGGCTCTACAACAAGTACATCGGGCACGACGACAATCGCGATTTCTACATCTCCAACATGCCCGAGACCACCAATATGAATCGCGTGATGTTCCAGGAGTGGTTTCCGCAGATCGTGTATAACCACCACCAGACCGGGCCGACGGGAGCCGTGATCTTCATGCCCCCGTTCCGCGATCCATTCAATTATTACTTCGACCCGCTGGTGCCGCTGGGAATCGAAATGGTGGCCACCGCGATGCACAGCCGCCTGGTGGCGGAGGGCAAGGGCGGAAGCGCGATGCGTTCCGGCTCCAACTATTCCACCTGGTGGAACGGCGGCCTGCGTACGGTTGGTTACTTCCACAACATGATCGGCATTCTCACGGAGATCATAGGCAGTCCCACCCCTGTGAACATCGCGCTGGCGCCGGACAAGCAGTTGCCGCAAGGCGACTGGCCCATGCCTGTCGCGCCGCAGCTCTGGCACTACCGGCAGTCCATCGAATACGAAATCACCAACAACCGGGCCATTCTGGACATCGCGTCGCGCTACCGCGAGACGTGGCTCTATAACATCTATCAGATGGGCAGGAACTCCATCGAAAGGGGCAGCCGGGACACCTGGACGATCACGCCGAAGCGCATCGCGGCGCTGGAGGCCGCCGCGGCAGCCGCGCAACCGCAAGGCGGCGGGCGCGGAGGCAGAGGCGGGGCCGCGCCGCAGACGGCCGCGGGCGGCGACTCCCCATTCGCCGGCGCCGCCGCACGGACGGTTCCGGCCGATCTCTACAACACGGTGCTGCACGATCCAAAGATGCGCGATCCGCGCGGGTACATCATTCCATCCGACCAGCCCGATTTTCCCACCGCCGTGCAGTTCGTCGACGCACTCATCAAGAACGGCATCACCATCCTGAAGGCCACCGCGCCATTCCACGTGGCGGACAAGAACTACCCGGCGGGATCGCTGGTAGTCAAGACCGCCCAAGCCTTCCGGCCGCACATCCTGGACATGTTTGAACCGCAGGACCATCCCAACGATTTCCGCTATCCAGGCGGCCCTCCGAATCCTCCCTACGACATCGCAGGCTGGACGCTGGCCTATCAAATGGGCGTGAAGTTCGACCGCATTCCGGACGCCTTCGACGGCCCGTTCCAGAAGGTCGGCGGCTTGTTGCCCCCGCCTCCCGCCGCGATGCAGACGGCGTCCAATCCCGCCGGCTATCTGATGGACCACCGGATCGACAACTCGTTCACGGTGGTGAACCGGCTGCTCAAGGCCAACTGCGACGTCTATTGGATCGCGAAGTCCGAACAGAACCTGGGCCCCGGCGCCATCTGGGTTCCCGCTTCGGCCTCGGCGCGCGCCGTGCTGGAGCGCGGAGCCAGAGAACTCGGCGTGCCTGTCCAGGCCGCGGCCAAGGCCCCCGCGGGCGAGGCCCTGAAGCTCAAGCCCATCCGCATCGGCCTCTACGACCAGTACGGCGGCATCATGCCTTCCGGCTGGACGCGGTGGATTTTCGAGCAGTACGAGTTCCCGTTTCAGGTGGTCTACCCCGCCGCGCTGGACGCCGGCGGGCTGAACGAAAAGTTCGACGTCCTGGTTTTCACGGACGGTGCTTTCCGGCGTGCCGGGACGGGTGGGCGCGGCGGCGGGTTTGCCGGACCGAGTCCGGAAAGCGTCCCGGAGGAATACCGCAGCTCGATCGGACGCATCTCCGAAGACAAGACCATCCCGCAAGTGAAGAGCTTCGTGGAAGCCGGCGGAACCGTGGTGACCATCGGCGGGTCCACCAGTATGGCGGAACTGTTCGGCATCCCGGTGAAGAACTACCTGGTGGAGATGGGCGCCGACGGCAAGGAGCATGCCCTCCCGCGCGAGAAGTTCTACATCCCCGGCTCGCTGATGAAGGCCACTATCGACAACACCAACCCGGTGGCGTATGGCATGCCGGACACGGTGGACGTGTTCTTCGACAGCAGTCCGGTTTTCCGTCTGGAGCCAACCGCCGCGCTGAAGCGCACATCTGCGGTGGCATGGTTTAGCGGCACTGCGCTGCTCGACAGCGGCTGGGCCTGGGGCCAGCAGTATCTCGACGGCGGAACGGCCGCGGCGGAAGCGTCGGTGGGCCAGGGCAAGGTGGTTCTGCTGGGACCCGAGGTGGCCTTCCGCGCTCAGCCCCACGCCACCTTCAAGCTGCTGTTCAACTCGCTGTACTACGGGAGCGCGAAGCAGGCGGTGGTGCGGTAGAGCGCTTCTTGGGGGGCCGGCGGACTAACTTATGCCGCTTGGCTCGGCTTCTGGCGTCCCAGGCGGTTGCGGACGTTCCGGTTGAGGTTCTCGGCCGCCGATTCAGCCAGCATCTCCCCGTGGAATTTCGGTGGGAGGCCCTCAGCCACCTTCCGGCGGACCACTGGGTCCTGAATCGCGCGGAACGCCTCCAGTCGCTTCCGGGGAGGAAGGGCCGAGAGTCGCTCGATATACTGGCTCGGAGATTCGGCCTTGAGCATATTCATTCTCCAGCGCCGCGCGTAACTTCGGAAGCAGGTCATTTGTAGAATACCGGATACCGACGACAACTTCAATGGGGACAACCTTCGCTTCGCCGGCTCGATTCCACAATGCCGATATGCACGCCAGGATCGTTCACATAGCGCCGCGCCAAGTAGCGGATGTTCTCCGTCGAATCCCGGTACATTCGCGCGTGGGCATCGAGATCCACCACGCGCCCCTCGTCCATGGCGCGTGGAAGCACCCCTCCCGTCAACGCTTGCACCGGGTCCCGGAGCACGTGAATGATACGGACCTGGTTACCCGCGTTTCTTGCCGAATCGATTTTTTGAACGCTCGATTTCTTGCTTCCCAAGTTGCTGTCGTACATGAATTGTGCACCATCCGTTAAGTCGGGGTTGTTCCTCAGTGCGGTGGTCTTGCCAGCACCCGTTCCTCCCGACGTGAATACCACGATTCGCGGCCTGGAAGGATCCGGGTTGCGAATGCCTTGTTCGTAGAGATGGTCTGCCAGCGCACTGGCCGGTTTCTGTGTCGCCCTGCCCCACTGCGTACGTCCTTCTTTTGAAGCGTATTCCGGGGAAACGATCTCCCGCGCATTGTCGGTGCTGATTTCGTTGCCGAACTTGTTCCGGTACGCTTCCGTCAGTGCTGGCAGATTCTGTTGCAGGTTGACGTTCGCTCGCTCCTCAACGGCGCTCTCTCCGGGCGTATGAGACTGAGAAGGCTCCATCCCGCGCGACTATACCACGGATGCAGACACCGGTCGCCACTTGCCTGCGCTACCGTTGCAACCGACCTTCTGCTTTGCTCGTCGGCGCCTATAATTGAGTTCATGGCGCGTCGCACCGTCCGCCCCGCTCTGTTCTTTCTGCTGGCTACCTCGGCGGCCGCGCTTGACCTGAAGAATGCGGTGGTGGTGGCGCCGCCCAGTCTGACCGGTCCGGAGAAGAAAGCGGCGGCCATGCTTGTGGACGAAATCGCCAAGCGCACTCGCATTCGGCTGGCGGTGAGCGAAAGCTTGTCCGGCGCGCGGCCGGCAATTTTGGTGTGCCAGGAGAGCGGGCTGCGCGCGCTGGGCCGGAACTTCGCCGGGCGGCTGATCCCGGCGGCGGCCGGCGCGGAAGGGTATCGGGTCCAAGTGGCGGATGGCGTCGTGCTGGTGCTGGGCAACGACGCGCGCGGAACGTTGTTCGGCGTGGGAGCGCTGCTGCGGCGCTTGCGCATGGAGCGCGACGCCGTGGATGCGCCCGACGATCTGGCGCTGGCGACGGCTCCGAAGTACGCGCTGCGCGGGCACCAGCTCGGGTACAGGCCGAAAACCAACTCGTACGACGGCTGGAGCGTGCCGGTCTGGGAACAGTACATGCGCGATCTCGCGGTGTTCGGCACGAACGCGGTCGAGCTGATTCCGCCGCGCTCCGACGACGACGCCGACAGCCCGCATTTCCCGTTGCCGCCGATGCAGATGATGGTCGAGATGTCGCGCCTGGCCGATTCCTATGGGCTGGACGTGTGGATCTGGTATCCCGCGATGGATAAGGACTACTCCGATCCGAAGACCGTCGAAGCTGCGTTGCAGGAATGGGGCGAGGTGTTCCGGCAACTGCCGCGCATCGACGCGGTTTTCGTGCCGGGCGGCGACCCGGGCCACACCGAGCCGAAATACCTGCTGGCGCTGCTGGCAAAGGAGACCGAGGTCCTCCACCGCTATCACCCCAAGGCGCAAATGTGGGTCTCGCCGCAGAGCTTCGATCGGGCGTGGATGGACCAGTTCCTGGGCATTCTGAAGAACGAGCAGACGGCCTGGCTGAGTGGCGTGGTGTACGGGCCGCAGGTGCGCATGAGCCTGCCCCAATTACGCGCGGCGGTTCCGGCGCGGTACCCCATACGGCACTATCCCGACATCACCCACAGCCGCTCGGCGCAGTACCCCGTGCCGGACTGGGATGTGGCGTACGCGCTCACCGAAGGACGCGAGGTCATCAATCCACGCCCCGTGGACGAGGCCAACATCTTTCGCCTGATGCAGCCGTACACCATCGGGTTCCTGGCGTATTCGGAGGGCTGCAACGACGACGTGAATAAGATGGTGTGGAGCAGCCTGGGATGGAATCCCGATGCCAATGTCGCCGATATTCTCCGGGAGTACAGCCGGTATTTCATCGGCGAGCGATACGCCGAGAGCTTCGCGCAGGGGCTGCTGGCGCTGGAACGCAACTGGCACGGGCCGTTGGCGGCGAACGAAGGCGTATCGGCGACTCTCAGCCAGTTCCAGGCGATGGAGCGGGGCGCCGCGCCCCAGGTGCGCGCGAACTGGCGCTTCCAGCAGGCCCTCTATCGCGCCTATTACGACGCCACCACGCGCGCCCGGCTGATGGAAGAGACGGAGACCGAAGCGAAGGCCATGGCCGAGCTGCGGAACGCGAAGGCCACGGGAGCACTGGCGGCCGTGACCCGCGCCGAAGAGTTGCTGGGCCGCGCGTCGACAGACACCGTTGCGGCCGGCTGGCGCTCGCGCGTTTTCGAGCTGGGCGAAGCTCTATTCCAGAGCATACGGATGCAGTTGAGCGTGCCGCGCTACCAGGCCATCTCGGTGGACCGCGGCGCCAATCTCGATACGGTGGACGCGCCGCTGAACAACCGCGGGTGGCTCCGGCAGAGATTCGCGGCAGTGCGCCAGGCCGCGGACGAAACGGAGCGGCTGAAGGCTCTGGACGAGATTGTCAACTGGACCGATCCGGGGCCGGGCGGCTTCTACGACGACCTGGGCGATCCCTCGCGGCAGCCGCACCTGGTTTCCGGGCTCGGATACGAGAAGGACCCGGCTTTTTGGGAGACGCCTCTGGTTGGATTCGGCGGCGGCGGAGCCCAGCGTATCTCGTGGCGCACGCACGCGGAAGGGCTGTTCGAAAACCCGCTGCGGGTGCGCTATCTGGGTCTCGACCGCAGCGCGCAATATAAGGTCCGGGTGGTGTACGCCGGCGACAGCCCCGGAATGAAGATCCGCCTGGTGGCCAACGGCACGGTGGAAATCCATCCGCCGATGGCCAAGCCGCAGCCGGTCAGACCCATCGAGTTCGATATTCCGAAGCAGGCTACCGAGAAAGGCGAGCTGGATTTGAGCTGGACGCGGGACCCCGGTCTGGGTGGTAACGGCCGCGGCGCGCAGGTGGCTGAAATCTGGCTGATCAAAAAATGAACACAATCCCTTGGGAAAGTCCCGTAAAGAAGAAACTGCGCGAAGGCCTGCCGGTATTCGGCGCTTTGATCGCGACGAACAGCGTGGAGTCCGCGGCGCAAACCGCGAACCTGGGCTTCGATTTCCTGTGGATCGAAATGGAGCATTCGCCCATCACGCTGGAGACGCTGCGCAACATGGTGCTGGCCACCCGCGGCTTGCCGGCGCTACCGTTCGCGCGCGTACCGGTGAACGAGATGTGGATGGCCAAGCGCGTGCTCGATGCCGGAGTGAGCGGCGTAGTTTTTCCCTTCACGAGCACGCCCGAGCTGGCGCGGCAGGCGGTGGCCGGGTGCCGCTATCCGCCGCATGGACGGCGCGGGTCGGGCGCGGACCTGGCGCGATTCGGCTGGCCGGATGCGGACCGCTATTTCGATTCGGCGGATGAAAACGTGACCGTGATCGCGATGGTGGAAGAAGCCCAGGCGGTGGAGAACATCGAGGAGATCGCTGCCACGCCGGGCCTGGACGTGCTTTTCATCGGCACGAGCGATCTCTCGTTTTCCCTGGGGCTGCGCGGCGAGCAGGACCATCCCAAGCTGCGTGAAGCGGTGGACAAAGTGCTGGAAGCCGGCAAGCGGCACAAGAAGTTTCTGGGGCGGACGGCCTTCGACCCGCACCAGGTGAAGCACTATCTCGACCAGGGGTTTCAGCTTCTTATGGCGCCTTCCGAAATCGCCTTCATCAAGGCGGGCGTCACACAGTATTTCGAGGTGGCGGGCAAGCCCTGACAATGAACCCCCCGCCACAAATGCTTCCGAGCCGCGAACGTAAGAGAGCGGTTCCGTCCGTAACAATGACCCCGCTACAAATGGCACGTACGTAGCTGATGGCTGATGGCTGATGGCTGACGGCTTTTTAACAATGAACCCCCGCTACAAATGGTACGTGGTGGGGATGCTGTGGTGGATCGCGTTCTTCAACTACGCGGACCGGCAGGCGATTTTCTCGGTCTTCCCTCTGCTGGAAAAGGAATTTCACCTTTCGCTGGCGCAACTCGGTCTGCTGGGTTCCTCGTTCGCGTGGGCGTACGGGCTATGCGCGCCGTTCGCCGGGAACATCGTCGACCGCGTACGGCGCAAATCGGCGATTCTGGGCGGCCTGCACGCCTGGAGCGCCATCTGCATGGCCACGGCGCTGGCGCGCAACTTCGGCGGGCTGCTGTTCTTCCGTGCGGCCGAGGGGATCGGCGAGTCGTTCTACTTCCCCGGCTCCATGTCGCTGATCGGCGATTATCACGGCAAGGAGACGCGCTCGCGCGCCCTCGGCATCCATCAGACGAGCGTCTATATCGGCACGATCGCGGGTGGAGCCTTCGCGGGCCTGATCGGCCAGGCATACGGCTGGCGATGGAGCTTCCTGGTCTTCGGCGCGCTGGGCGTGGCGCTCGGGCTGTTCCTGAAACGGTTTCTGATCGAGCCCGCACGGGGCGCCGCCGATCTGACGCGCGGACGCCACGCGGAGCGAATCCCCACACCGGAGTTTTTGCGAATCGTGTGGGGCACGCCGACCGTGTTGATTCTCATGGCGGCCTTTCTGTGCGCGAATTTCGTGGCCGTCGTGCTGCTCTCCTGGATGCCGAAGTTCCTGTACGACCGGTTCCATCTGAGCCTTGCGGCAGCGGGGTTGACGGCGACGGTGTTCGTGCAGTTGGCGAGCATGGCCGGTTCGCCGTTGGGCGGGTGGCTGGCGGACTTTTTACGGAAACGCACGCCGGGCGGCCGGATGATGGTGCAGGCCGTGGGCGTGTTTGGCGGCGCGCCTTTCGTAGTGCTGTGCGCGCTGACGGCCTCGGTGAAGTGGCTGATTGTGGCGCTGATCGCGTGGGGGTTTTTCAAGGGCCTCTACGACGCCAACATCTTCGCTTCGATGTTCGACGTGATCCGCCCGGAGGCGCGCGGCACGGCGGCGGGATTAATGAACATGACCGGCTGGCTCGGCGGCGGAATGGCGCCTTTGGTCATCGGCTACATCGCCCAGAGCCGGGGCCTGAGCTTCGCGATTGCAACGGCGGCGGCAGCGTATGTAGCGGCGGGCGCGCTGCTGCTCGCGGGCGTTTTGGGTTCGGTGAAGCGGGACGCCGCCAGGATGCAGGCGCAACTGGAAGGGGAGGCGTTGTAAGCTGGGCGAGGAGGCTCCCCGATGAAGTCCATCCTGCTGCTTGCGGCGATTACAGCGTTCGCGCAACAGCCGCCGCCCGCGCGCATCCTCATTTCCTACTACTCGGAAACCGGCTTTACGGAGAAACTGGCGCAGACGATCGGCAAAGGAGCGGCGTCGGTATCGGGCGTGGAAGTCACGGTTCGCAAGACCACCGATGTGAAAGACGAAGACATTCCCGGCTACGATGGAATCCTGCTCGGGACGCCGGTGCAGTGGTCGAACGCAGCCACCGAGGCCAGGCGCTTCCTGGACCGCGTTGGCGCCGCGCTGTGGAAGGCCAAAGTGTACGGCGACGGGCGGACCGCCGGAGCGTTCTGCACCGGCGGCGGCGTGGCGATGGGAAAAGACATCGCGCGCCTCTCCATCCTCTCCGCCTTTCTTACCATGCGATTCACCGTGATCGGGGGCGTTGACGACCAGGGCTTTGGAACTCTGGGGCCGGAGGCTACGACGGGCCCGGCCGATCCGGGCCTCAGCGAAAGGGAGCTGGAAGAAGGCCGGCAGTTCGGCGAGCGCTTCGCGCGCATGACGCGGCAGATCCGCGCTGCGCGGTAGCCCGGAGGCTCGGCATCTTGCCGCCCGGCGCCGAATCGGAATTAATCGGGATCGGTCCCGTTGACAATTTGGAACCACTCGGCGTATATTTGCTAACATACTAATCTCGCAACGGTTTGCTGGTGATCGGCGCATGGTCTCGTCTAACAGGGTGCTCGGTGATTACACGGCGCGTCCGCTCCCGCATCCTCGCATCCTGCCGCGGTTCTTTCAGTCCGTGCAGCCGGCCGTGAAACCATGATCGGCGGAGGCGTAATGGCCGTGGACAACAATGGGCAAGTGGACCAGCCGGTTCCCGAGAGCTACGAGAGCCTTCTCGACGACTACAGCCACTTTGCTCCTCCCGCCGCCGATGAAGTGTTGCAAGGAACCGTGCTGAGCGTCACCTCCAAGGACGTCATCGTCGATTTCGGGTACAAGTCCGAAGGCGTCGTCCCGATTGAAGAGTTCCAGACTCCCAGCGGTGAAGTCGCCGTTCGGCCCGGCGACGTCGTGGACGTGATGATCGATCGCGGCGGGCAGTCCGAAGGATACGTGTTTTTGTCGCACACGCGGGCCGCGCGCCTGCGTATCTGGGACGATCTGGACAAGGCTTATCAGGAACAGCTCACCGTCTCCGGCCGCGTGCTGGGACGCGTCAAGGGTGGGCTGGCGGTGGATGTTGGCATCCAAGCCTTCATGCCCGGCTCGCAAGCCGATCCCCGCCCGGTTCACAACATGGACTCCTTGATCGGTCAGGATATTCCGGTCAAGATCGTCAAGCTCAATCGCCGCCGCGGGAACGTGGTGGTTTCACGCAAGATGGCGATCGAGGACGAGATCAACGCGCTCAAGAGCGTTACCCTGGAGCGTCTGGCGGAGGGGTCGGTGGTCACGGGCGTGGTGAAGAACCTGACCGACTATGGCGCGTTTGTCGACCTCGGCGGAATCGACGGGCTGCTGCACGTTACGGATATGTCCTACGGCCGCGTCAGCCATCCTTCGGAGCTGCTGCACGTGGGCGAGGAGATCTCCGTCAAAGTCCTCAAATTCGATCGCTCCAAAGAGCGCGTCTCGCTCGGCATCAAACAACTCGAGCCCGATCCTTGGGAGACCGTCGCGGACCGCTATCCCCTCAACGGCCGCGTCATCGGACGGGTGGTCAACGTCACCGATTACGGCGCTTTCGTGGAACTCGATCCGGGCGTCGAGGGACTGATCCATATCAGCGAGATGACCTGGTCCCGGCGCATGAAGCACCCGTCGAAAGTGGTCAAGCCCGGCGACCAGGTGGAGGCGGTGGTGCTGGAAGTGCATCCCAGGGACCGCCGGATTTCTCTCGGCCTGAAGCAACTCGAGGCGAACCCCTGGACCACCGTCGACGACCGGTATAGCGTGGGTTCGGTGGTCGAGGGCCGGGTCCGCAATATGACCGACTTCGGCGCTTTCATCGAGATCGAGGAAGGCATCGACGGGCTGGTTCACGTGTCCGACCTCTCCTGGACCAAACGTGTGAAACACCCCTCCGAGGTGCTGAAAAAGGGCCAGGTCGTGCAGGCGGTGATTCTCAATATCGATTCCGCGGCTTGCCGGCTCTCACTCGGCATCAAGCAACTGCAGCCCGACGCTTGGGAGAGCTACTTCCAGCATCACCAGGTGGGCGACGCGGTGCGCGGCCGCGTCTGCCGGCTGGCCAGCTTCGGCGCGTTCGTGGAACTGGCGGAAGGCGTGGAAGGCTTGTGTCATTTTTCCGAGGTGCCGGGCTATTCGGGCCGGCGCGGGTCCAATGCGCCACCGCTGGCTGTCGGCCAAGAGCTCGATTTCAAGATCGTCAAGATGAGCGAAGCCGAGAAGAAGGTCGGTCTCAGCCTTCGCGCGGCGGCGGACGACGAGGAGAAGAACCGCCTGGAGGACTATCAACGCCAGGCCCAAGCGGCCACCACCACCATCGAGGAGGTCATGAGCCTGAAGGACCGCAACCTCAAGTAGCAGCTTGCAATTTCTTTGGATTCAGGAGATACTGCGATTTTGTAAGCGATTCATACCCAGGAGAATGCGATGACAAAGGCCGATCTGATTGAAGAAGTCTCCCGCGTGGTGGAGATGACGCGAAAAGAGTCCGAGGTCATCGTGGAGGCCATCTTCGACAGCATCGTCCGCTCCCTCCGCACGGGCGACAAGATCGAGATCCGCGGATTCGGAAGTTTCCGCACGCGCCAGAGGCAGCCCCGGATCGGCCGCAACCCGAAGACGGGCGCCCGGGTGGAAGTGCCGGCCAAGAAGATTCCCTACTTCAAGCCCAGCAAAGAGCTGAAAGACGTGGTGAACAATTTCGCCGCGGTTGCGTCGCCGGAATCGCCTCTCGCTCCCGAACAAGTTCCGAACTCGCAATAGGTCCGCTCCCGGAACGGCATGGATTACCTCTGGACTCCCTGGCGGTACGGGTACATCACTACCTCGGCGGAGGATCGCGAGTGCATTTTTTGCGCCGCCGCCAAAGCTTCCTGCGGCCGCGATTCTCTCGTCGTGCATCGCGCCGCGTGGAATTTCGTCATCCTCAACCGCTTCCCTTACACCAACGGCCACCTCATGGTGGTTCCCTACGAGCATGCCGCTTCGCTCGGCGAACTGCGCGATGAGACGCTCGTGGAGATGATCCGGCTGGCGCGCGACGCCGAAAGGCATTTGCGGGAGGTCTACCGGCCCGATGGTCTGAACCTGGGCCTCAACCTGGGCCGGAGCGCCGGGGCGGGGGTCGCGGGTCATGTGCACCTGCACGCGCTCCCCCGCTGGACCGGCGATGTCAGCTTCATGACGGCCGTGGGCGAGACGCGCGTCCTGCCGGAGGATCTGGAAGTCACTTGGGAGAAGCTCAGCCGGGCATTCCGGCCAGCCTGAGAGTGGCGCCGGCCGGTCGCGGGCGTCCAAAGAATGGTAAGCTGAACCCTGTACCCGAATAGCCCGGTGGGAAAGATGCGCGGCAATTTGATTGATGCCCAGGCCGTGCGCGCGGAGATGGAAAGGGTCCTTGCATCTTCGCGGTTCGCGAAATCCCAGCGCCTGAGCCGGTTTCTGCGTTTCCTCGTGGAACATGCGATTACCGGTGGCCCCCGCCTCGACGAGTACTCCATCGCGGCGGAAGTATTCGGCAGACCAGCCAGCTTCGTCTCCCAGTTGGACCCCGTGGTGCGCGTGCAACTCCGCCGCCTGCGGGCCGCGTTACTCCAATACTACGAGGCGGAGGGGCGCGCAAACCCGGTGATGCTCGAGGCGCCCGAGCGCGGATACGGCTTAGTCGTCCTGGACCCCGCGACGGATGGGCCGACGCATCGCCGGGGGAAGCTCGGGAAGTTCGTGGGGTGCGCGGCGGCTCTCGCCATCTGCGCCGCGCTCTGGCTCCATTTCCGGCCACACCGGACGGATCCCCGGGCGGTGCAGCTCGAGCGGAGGGCGCGCGATCTCCGCGCAAAAGGGACGCTCTCGGATGTGGCGCTGAGCGAAGGTCTTTTCGAGCAGGCCGTGGCGCTCGATTCCGGCTATGCGCCGGCTTGGTCCGGCTTGGCCGACGTGCTGCTCTTCTCCGGACCTCCCGGCGCCATGACGAGGAGCGAAGCCATCGCGAAAGCGAGCCAGGCCGCTCGCGAGGCCATCAAACTGGACCCCCGGATCGCCGAGGCGCACGCCGCCCTGGCCTACCTCCGATTCTTCCGGGACGCCGACTGGGCTGGCGCCGAACCCGAGTTTCGCCGCGCTATCCAATTGGATCCGGCGGCGGCGAGAATCCACCGCCTGTACGCGCAGGGCCTCATGAGCCGGGGGCGGTTCGACGAGGCCATCGCTCAATCCAAGACCGCGGCGAGCCTCGATCCCGCGGGAAGCCCGCCATCGACGGACTTGGCGGAGATTCTCAGCGCCGCGCGCCGGTACGATGAGGCCATCGTGGCAGCGCGGCGGATCGTTCAAGAGACGGCCGGCGCTCCCGCCGCGCGCCTCGCTCTGGGCATCTCCCTGGCGGCGGCCGGCCATTATGACGAATCCATCCCGGAGTTGCAGGCGGGTCTCTCCCTTTACGCCATGGCGAGGTTGGGATACGCGTACGGGGCAAAGGGCGACCGCGCCGCGGCCGGAGCGGTCCTCGATCGCCTGGACGAAGCCTTCGCCCAAGCTGTGTCGATTAACTGGTCTTACAGGGCGTTGGTCTACGCCGGCCTGGGCGACGGCCAACACGCCGTGGACTGCATGGAGAAGAGCCTCGTGAACCAGGAGGGCGATATCAACTTCATCGGCGTCGATCCGGCGTACGACAAGATTCGCTCCGATCTGCGATTCGTGGCGCTTCGAAAGCGCCTCGGACTGCCCTGAAGCGAGGCGGGGTTAACCGCCGGCGGCGGGCGGAAGAGGCATGCCGGCCGGTTCCGGCGGCAGGCCCGGAGGCCAGAACCGGAGCGCCAGCGCGATGGTCAGCGCCTGCGCGCAAGCGATCAGCGCCACGCACGCCGGCCACCCGCCGCGGCTCCACAACGGCCCGGCCATGGTCGCGCCAACGCTGCCGCCCGAATAATAGAACATCACGTACAGCCCCACCGCCGCCGCCCGGGATTCGCTGGCGGCGGCGCCGATGTAACTCGAGGCCGCCGACTGCGCGACGAACACGCCGGTGCAACACAGCGCCAGACCCAGCATCACCACCGGCAGGCTGCGAATCAGCGTGAGGCAGATGCCGGCGGCGCCGCCCAGAAATGCCGCCGTCAGGGCGAACCGGTGGCCGAGACGGTCGATCGCGCGGCCCGCGAAGGGCGTAATCGCCGCGTCGGCGAGGTACACGACGAACAGCCACCCGAGCGCCGCCGTGCTCAGCCGGAACGGCGGCGCGGCCAAGTAAAAATTCACGTAGGTGAACGTGGTGAGCAGCGTGAAGAACACGCAAAAGCCCACGGCGTAGGTGGCCAGCAGGCGCGGATTGCGCAGGTGCCGCGCCATAGCGCGCGCCGTGGATACGCCGTGGCTGGCGGAGGCCAAGCGGCGGCCCGACGGCAGCCAGGCCCGAATCGCGACCGCTCCCAGGGCGTTGAGTATCCCGAGGAAAAAGAAGGACCAGCGCCAGGAAGAATGCGCCGCCACCAGCGCCGAGATTGTCCTTCCGCAGAACCCGCCCAGGACCGTGCCGGTGACGTAGGCCGCCATGGCGGCTCCGCCGCCTTCATCCCACTCCTCGTTGATATACGCCACCGTGATGGCGAAGATCCCCGGCGTGAAAAAGCCCTGCAGGCATCGCCAGAACAGAAGCTGGCCGAAACTCCGCGCCGTGGCGGCCAATAGCGTTGGCGCCGCCACCAGGAACGCGGCCCAGACGATCGCGCGCCGGCGGCCGAGGCGGTCGGCCACCGCGCCCGCCAGCGGGGCCGAGACGGCCACCGCGATGGTCGAAACCGTCACCACGAAGCTGACGGCCGCGGCCGATTTGCCGAACGCGGCGGCCAGCATGGGCAGCAGCGGCTGCGGAGCGTAGAGCGCCAGAAACGCGCAGAAGCCCGCCAGCACGACCGCGGCCGTGCGCCTTCGACGGAGCGCATGCGATGCCGCGCTCAGCGTCGGACCTTCACGCAGGTGGTTCGCCACAACGTCGCGGGCTGCACGAAGAACACCATGATCGACAGTAACGCCGCCGCGTTCATGGACATGAAAGTCCGGGCGGGAGACGTGATGCGTTTCAGAGGAAACTTCCTGGGAACCAGAACGTCCACCAGCGCGATGGCCACCAGGAGCGCTTCTGCGATCCAGAGAAAGCTCCTGAACGGCGAGGCGTCCAAGGCCAGGGTCGCCGAGCAGACCAGCAGAACGGCCCAAGGGAGCACCAGCCGCGAGAATTTGTGCGAAAGGAAATGCAGCCGCATTCGATTGGCCCCAGTGAACAACTCGGGCATGCGAATGCATACCTGCCACAGACCCGCCAGGGTCCTCAGCCTCCGGCGGAACTCCATGCCCTCAACAGTCGGATAATCGAATGCGATGGCTTCCGGGTCGAAGATGACGCGGTAACCGCGGAAGAACGCCCGCAACGGCATGACGGCATCGTCGGTGAGCGTATCCGGTGGGAGGGGATCCGCCAAGCTGCGCCGCATCGCGCAGATACACCCCGCGGCGCCGAACATCGAGTCGATCTCGGAATGCCGGCGGCGCACCCAGAACTCGTACCGCCAGTACAATTCCATGTCGGCCTGCTCGCCGATGGATTCGGGACCGACGAAGCGCACCTCGCCAGTCACGACCCCCACGCTCGGGTCGGCGAAGTTCGCCACCAGATGCGAGAGCGCATCCGGATCGAGCGGCTGGCGGACATCCGTAAGGAACAGAATCTCGCCGGACGAATGTTCCAATCCGGCGTTCAGCGCCGCGGCTTTACCTCCGCGGGGAACCCGCAACAGGCGGACGCCGCGGCCGGCGAAAGACTCCACGATCCCGTCCGTGCCATCCCTGGACCCGTCCGATACGACGAGAATATCCAGCAGCCCGGCCGGATACCGCAATGCCAGGAGAGATTCCAGCTTGGCGCGGATGAACTGCTCGCCGTCGTGAACCGCCAACACGGTCGAAACCGTGGTGCGGAACCGCAGGTCCTTTCGCACCGGCGGAGCCGCGCGGCGTTTCGAGAGGGCCAGGAAAACGGGGTAACCGGCGATGGTGTAAAGGACGATGGCGGCGCCAACCGCCAGCCCGGCCGCCGCCCACATCAGAAACCTCCGCCCTGCTCCCGGCGAGCCTCGTGCGCGGCGGCGGATCGTGGCGGGAATAAGGTCCTCAGGAGGATTTCCAGATCGAGCGAAACGCTGTTCTGCTTCACGTAGTACAGGTCGTACTCCAGGCGGAGCGCCTCATCCGGCGTGCCCATGGAACTCCCCAAGTTCATTTGCGACCAACCGAGGATGCCGGGCTTCACCGTGAATCGATGAGCGTAGACGGGGACCAACCGGCCGAGCCGCTGAGCGAATTCCACCCGCACCGGCGGCGGACCGCAGAAAGCCATCTCGCCTCGCACCACGTTGATCAGCCGCGGCAGGAACGCCAGATGCAAGGCGGAGAGCGTCCTACCGATCCGATGCGGCCGCCCATCCTTCCGGTGCGTTCCAAATCGCAGCAAACTAAAGGGTATCATCTGGAAACCCAAACACTCGGTGTGTTCCAGGACCGGCCCGCCGGCCCCAAACAACGCGATGGAGGCGGACGACAGAATCAGCAGAGGGGACAAGATTAGCAACGACGCCAAGCCAATCACGTTCGTGTAAATGGCTTGAACGGCCATTCCCATCCGATCGGCGTTGGTGGAGCGGGAAAACAGCAGATCCATGGGACGCAGTGCGTCCCAACGAAGCCGCCCCAGGAGGTTCTCGTGCAAAGCGGCGCCGTCGATCACGGGCGTACCGGAATACTGCAACTCCAACAGCAGCCCGGGAGACGCATGGCTGCCGGCCACTACGATGCTGCCGGGGCGGTTCTCCGCCACGATTTTGGCCAGGCCGCTGGGAGCGCCCAGGAAAGCCAGTTCCGGAGGAACCCGAGCCGCATCGCTTTCGACGACGCCGACGATCTGCCGGCGAAAGAATGGCGCCAAAGCGGCAGCCACGGAATCGAAGCCCAGGAAAAGCACCCCGGAGCGGGCGCCCGCCAGTTCCGGGCGGATCCATTTCCGCAGAAGAGCCATGAGAACGACAGACAAGACGACGCCAGCGGCAATGACCCATAACGGGGCAGGCCAGAACCCGAAGACATAGGCCAAGCCATACTGTGACAGCATGGTCAGTCCGGCGGCGTAAAAGAGCTGGTCAATCCACAAACTGAGACCGGATTCCCGGTCCCGCAAGGAGATGGCCGCAAGCCACGACGTCAGGGCCGAGGCCGGAATCGCGACGAGCCAATCCGTCGGCTCCGCCGCGAAGACCTGTGAGACCGCGTAAAACGCGGCCAGGCAAGCCAGGAGGTCGCAAGCCGCGGGCAAGAACCGGATGCGATGTCCGACGCCCGTGTTCATGCGGCTCCAGCGGAGGCGCCCTGGGCCGGGCTCGGGCGCTGATCCCTTCCCGGAAAGGTACGCTTGAGAATCTCGGCCAAGCCAATGAGGTCGTCGGAAGCCATGGCGACGCCGAATACGCCTTCCACCTGAATCGATTCCGTTTCGGAGAGCGGGATCTTGAGCGACCAGCCGAGTGGGGCGCCGGGCCGGAGCGTTTCCTCACGGACACCGTCGGCGCCGAGCCACCGGAGGGTCGTGAAACCCAAGTCTTTCCCCTCCCGCGCCAACGCATTCCACCACTCGTCTTCGGCGGCGGCGGCCTCCAATGCCGAGACGACGCTCTCCAGCCGGGCCTTGGTATCCGCCGCGCGCTTCACCCCGGGGTCCAGCAACAGCCGGCCGCCGAGATCGAACTCGGAGTAGCGCAGTTGGCGGATGCCGAACCAGGCGGTCGCGCAGAACACAACGATGATTACTCCCTGATACTTGCCCCCGATCGTGGAACTCGCCAGCAGAGCGAAGGCGGCGGCCAACGCGCCGACCAGATAGAGCACCCAAACAGCCTGGCGGGGAGACAATCCCTGGTCGAGCAGGCGGTGGTGAATGTGGCCCCGGTCGCCCTGGAAAATCGGCCGGCGGCCGATCAGCCGCCGCAAGACCGAAAGCGACACATCGAGCAGCGGGATGGAAAGCGCCAGCAGCGGCACGATCATGCTCAACAGCGCGGAGGTCTTTTGGTTCCAGAACATGCCGTAGCTGCCGAGGAGGAATCCAATCAGCAGGGCGCCGGAATCCCCCAGGAAGACGGTGGCGGGATTGAAGTTGTAGCACAGGAACCCGAGCAGCGCGCCGGCCAGCGGGAAAGTCGCGTAGGCCAGCGGAAAATAGCCGTGCAACATGGCCGCCGTGGAAAGGGTCAAGGTGGCTAGCAGCCCCATTCCCGCGCACAAACCGTCCAGCCCATCGATGAGGTTGAGGGCATTGCTGGCGAGCACCAGCCAGAACACAGTCAGCGGGTAGTCGACCCATACGGGCAGCTCATGGTGGAACACGGCCCCCACTTGCAATCCGCTGCTGAACGCCACGGACGCGGCGACGATGAGGCCGGCAAGCTTCCAAATGGGCCTGAGAGAAATGAGATCGTCGAGGAGGCCGACAAGGAACGCGATGGCGGCTCCGGGAATCACCTTCCATGCCAGCCCCGGTTCCAGCCCCGCCAACCTCCGGTCAAGCCCACCGATCGCGATCAGCGAAAGCCCGTAAGATATGGCGATGGCGACACCGCCCACGCGCGGCACGGGATGGAGATGGACTTTGCGTTGGCCGGGCCGATCCACGACGTTGAAAGAACGGGATATGTCGCGGATGATCGGGGTGAGGATCAGAGCGATGAAAAAGGCCTTTCCGGCCATCCACAGCAGTTCGCCCAGTTCGCCCATAGAAATTTGTCCGGTTCCGAGTAGCTTTCGCCGCTCAACCCCAATGATCGCGATCGGCAGCCAGCTTGGCGCGATCCAGCGAATGCTCGACCAGAACGGAACCGATAGATCCGTCCCGTTGGTACAACTCGCCCCAGTACAGCATGAATGCCGACTCGATTTCGAGGGGTTCACCGAGGGCGAGATCCTGGCCCTGAAGGTCGATTTCCAGAATACGGCCTTTCCAGCCGAGATGCAGCGCCTCTCGAAACTCTCCGTGCGGCAGCAGGCGAAACCTGACCATCGTCTGCGCGCCGCGGACTGGGGCAGCCCCGGCGGAGGAGTCGGCGGAAGCGGCAGGAGCCAAGCACTCGCTGCTGCTCCTCCGAGAGTCGGGCATGCCCGTATCATAACCTATCTCGTTCAGTTTTGCGCACTTCTTCGCCCTCGCCGCTCGCGGCGGGCAGCGGCTCCCGGCCGCGTCCGTACTGGTCCAGGGCGCGTCCCAGGGCCACCAGACCGGGCGTCAGGACTGCGGCCGCGCCGGACGTGGCGTCCAGGCCCGCAGCCTCCCGCTTGGGCGGGTGGCGCTCAGGCTTTACGAACGGTTCGGCCAGGGGGGCGATGTAGTACACCGCGGCCAGCGACGCCAGAATAAGAATAAAAATCATTTATCGGCCTCAACCAGCCTTATCGGCAGAGTGTCAGATTCCCGATAGCGCGAGAGCGCAGACAGCCGATCCAGGTCCAGACGTCTTACAATAGCGCCATGCCCCTCGAACTCGTCATCCAGTGTCCCGGCCAGCAAGTGAGAAACATGCCGCTCACCGGCGCGCGGCTTTCGGTGGGCCGCTCGAGCGCGGCCGACCTGTGCTTCCCCGAAGACTCGGGGCTCTCGCGGCTGCATTTCGCCTTCGAGCCCGAAGGCGACGGTTGGACCGTGCAGGACCTCGGCAGCAAGAACGGCACCTACGTAAATGAAATCGCGCTCAAGGGCCGGCTGATCCTGAAGCCAGGCGACCGTGTCACGGCGGGTCACCTGGCGATCGTCTATTCTCCCGAAGCGGACCGCGATTCGTCGGAACGCGTGGTGGTATTCGAAAGCGATGAATCGAATTCGCCCACCACCTCCACGGTGGTCACCAGCCTGAAGGCGAGCGCCCAGGCCATCCGGCAAACCGTCGTCACCAACCGCGGCGGAGAGAAGGCTTCCGCCATGCAGGCGTTGATCCAGGCGGGACAGGTCCTCTTGGAGAACCGCCCGCTGGCCGACCTGTTCCCGTTGATCCTGGACCTGGCGATCCAGGCGGTGGGCGCGCAGCGCGGCGCGCTCATGAGTCTGGAGGGCGATACGCTAACGCTGCGGGCGCACAAGGGCGAAGGATTCCGAATCAGCAGCCATGTCCGCGACAAGGTGATCAAAGAGAAATCGTCCATCCTGGTGCGCGACGCGCAGCTCGACGACGCCTTCAAGGACCGCATGAGCATCGTGGAGCAGAAGGTTCACACCATGATGGCGGCGCCGCTGCAGACCGAGGAGCGGATCATGGGGCTGCTCTACGTGGACTCGCCGTTCGTGGTGCGGGAATTCACCAAGGACGATTTGAGCCTGCTCACGGTGATGGCCAACACGGCCGCCATCCGCATCGAGAACGCGCGCCTGGCGGAAATCGAAGAGGCCGACCGGCACATTCAACGCGATCTCTCGCAGGCGGCCGAAATCCAGCGCGGCGTGCTGCCCGCACGGGCGCCTCGGGTAGCGGGCGCCGATGTAGCCGGGTTCAACGCGCCGTGCCGCACGGTGGGCGGCGATTACTACGATTTCTTCGTCTACCCCGACGGACGCGCAGGCCTGGCGTTGGGCGACGTTTCGGGAAAAGGCATGCCGGCCTCGCTCATGATGATGGCGCTGCACGCGAGGGTGCAGGTGCTGGCGGAGGACCCCAGCGACCTGGCGGCCTTCATGACTCGCCTGAATAAAGCCACGTGCGTCAACTGCCCCAGCAACCGCTTCATCACCTTCTTCTTCTGCGTGCTGGACGGGGGGACCGGCGAGCTGGCGTATGCCAATGCCGGGCACAATCCGCCCGTGCTGGTGCGCGCCTCCGGCGAGGCGCGGATGGTGGAAGGCGGCGGCCCGGTGCTGGGTTTCCTGCCCATGGCGCCCTACGGCGAGATGCGGGTGCGCCTGGACCCGGGCGACATACTGGCGCTGTACAGCGACGGCGTGACCGAAGCCAACAATACCGCGGAGGAGGAGTTCGGCGAAGAACGCCTGATCGAAGCGCTGAGGCGGCATCGCGCCGAGCCGGCGGAAACCATCGTTCAAGCGGTGCGGACCGCCTTGGCCGAGTTCACCGCCGGGGCGCCGCAAGCGGACGACATCACGCTAGTGATCGCCAAGCGGTTGTAAGCCGCCGAACGAACCCGAAAGCCAGAGTGGATATGGCACAAAGGGAAGTGGCGCTCCGGTTTCCCGGATTGATCGCCCACAAGGGGCAGAGCCATGACGCCCCAGGGCTGTTTCACTTCCGTCCCTGGTACTGTGGCTGGTGCTCCACCACTCTGGCGATTCCACTTTAGCACGGGGATGGCGCGGGCTACACTGTGGGAGAGCGGCCCCATGAAGCGAGAGGCGTCTTTTTTTGACGGCAAAGACCCCGTCCTGATCTACATCGCCAGGAAGCTGAACGACGCCCTGCGGCTGGAGGCTATCCTCGATTCGGCGGGGGTGGATTATGGCGTGGAGGCCGACCAGTACCGCGGCGGGGTGATCTTCCGCACGGTGCAGGTGGGGGCGTTCTTTTACGTGCTCCCGGAAACCATGGAGGCGGCGCGGGAAGTCCTCCGCCGCGACGGCTACAAGCCCTATGCATAGCCAGCGGCCGCCGCTTCGGGTAGGGGCCCTGTAGGGTCGGGCATGCCCGACCCTTACGCCCGCCCTGGTATCGGTTCGCGCGGGAAGTCCTCTGCCGCAACGGCTACAAACCCAGGCGTAGCCGCCCGCCGCCGCCCAGTAGGGGTCGGGCATGCCCGACCCCACGCCCGCCAAGGTATACAGCGCACTCAATCCCCCGCGACCAAGCCGTGCAGCGGCTCCTCTTTCAGCGTCCCCTTGCGGCCGTTCAGGCGTTCCTGAATCGCGGCCATGTAGGTGTAGAACACCGGGGTCAGGTACAGG
>OCTA010001336.1_pt1 | contig 22688 bp, 23 predicted proteins | sample 1538991 | NCBI WGS metagenome assembly OCTA01 (sample SAMEA3539302, study PRJEB22396) | soil metagenome | biome: tundra; feature: field; material: soil | place: USA | collected 2010-05 | depth 0.15 m | reverse complement strand
GCGGCCGGCACGCCGCCCGAGGACGGCGGGGTGTAGCCGAGGTGCTCGTAGTACAGGTAGACCGCGTACTCGGTCGCCGAACCGAAGTACCCGGGTGTGTCACCGTCGTCGTAGTACCCGAGCGAGCCGAGGGCCTTTTGCAGCTCGGCCACGTCCGGCCCGCTCTCGCCCGGCGTCAGGTCGCGCCACGCGGGCACCGTGCCGGTCAGCGCGAACAGCGGCTGGCCGTCGATCTCGGCGAGCTGCTCGCCGTTGGTGATCGTGCCGCCCGCGGCGACGTCCAGCTTGGATACGTAGACCGAGGACCCGCTTCCGCCCGTCGCCGACGATCCTCCTGCGGCGGCCGAGCCCGAACCCGACGACGGAGCACTCGCGTACACGTCGTACTGCGTCGCCGGGTACACCACGCCGCGCATCTCAACCGACGAGGTAAGGACCTGGGAGACGACTGGGGCCGTGGTCACCGTGGCGGGCGGCGCCGCGGTGTCCGCGGCCAGTTGCTGCGGCGACTTCACGAAAGAGGCGCCGATCAGCCCGCCGACGGCCAGCAAGGCCGCCGCGATGCCCACCCCGAGTAGCACGCGGCGCCGCCGGGCGAGCCGTGATCCGCGCACCGTCGGCCGGCCGACGCCATCGTTGGGGCCGCTCTCCGTGGCCGGGGAGCCAACTTGTGTCACGAGATCCTCCGTTGCCTCGCATGCCGCCCGGGGCTCCGGAAGAAGCCGGAACACGCCTGAACCCGGTACGGGCCTCACCTTCTACGGCGGTTCTGGAGAAGCTGCACGATCCTTGTGTGAGTTCCGTGTCAAACCCAGGCGCGCGGGACCGTCCGCCGCGCGTCCGGCCGCCCCGGGCGACGTTCACACGAAACTTGCAGATTTCTCGCACACGACGTTCATCGCCATATGCTGCGATGACGTGATGCCACCCGACGACGGGAACCTGCTCGTGGTAGACGACGAGCTCTTCTTGAGAGAGGCCGTCGCCGCTTCGCTGCGCTTCCTCGGCTTCGAGGTGACCGCCGCGGAGAACGGAACGGACGCGCTCCGCCTCGCCAGGAACCGCCCCTTCGACCTGCTCATCCTGGACGTGATGCTGCCCGACGTCGACGGGTTCGAGATAGTCCGCAGGCTGCGCCGGGACGGAAACCGGGTCCCGGTGATCTTCCTGACCGCGAAGGACACCCAGGACGACAAGGTCACCGGGCTCACCATCGGCGGCGACGACTACATGACCAAGCCGTTCGGGCTGGAGGAGCTGGCCGCCCGGGTCCGCACCGTGCTGCGCCGCACCCGCCCCGCGCCCGCCGAGCCGGTCCTGTCGCTCGCGGACCTCACGCTCGACCAGGAAACCTACGAGGTCCGCCGCGGTGGGCGCCTGATCGAGCTGTCGCCGACCGAGTTCCGGCTGCTGCGCTACTTCATGCTCAACCCCGGCCGGGTGCTCACCCGCGCCCAGCTCCTTGACCACGTATGGGACTATGACTTCGGCGGATCCAGCACGGTCGTGTCTACCTACGTCACCTACCTGCGGCGCAAGCTGGCCAGCGACGGACCGGAGCTGATCCGCACCCAGCGCGCCGTCGGCTACTGCCTGCGCCTGCCTCGCCCCGGCGAGGAGGCCAGCCCAGATGAAAGCCAGGCGAGTTCCGATGAGTCATAGGCGAACTTCCCGCGCCAGGGCACTGCTCAGGCGACTGATGCGCGCCCAGTTGCGCCTCAAGGTGATGGCCAGTGTCGTGGTCGTCACGCTGGTCGCGCTCGTGGCGTTCGACGTCGGCGCGGTCACCACCATGCGCCGCTACCTGCTCGCCCAGACCGACAACAACCTGCAGGTGGCGCTGACCCTGACCACACCGAGGCTGAACGCCATACTGTCCGGCACTACTCTGCCTGGCCGTCCAGGAGGACCACACGCTGCGCCCGTGCAATTTCAGGCGCCGCCCAAATCCGAATATCCGGCGCTCCCCGGCGCTTTCGATATCGCCTTCCTGCCGTTCCGCGGCGGGCAGGTGACGCTGCAGGTAGCCGCGAACGGGGGCGCAGGCGGCTACTCGTGGACCCTGTCGCCCCGCGCCGCCAGGATCGCCGGCAATCCCGGCCCGCACACCCTGGTCAGCGCGAACGGGCGGGCGCAGATCCGCATCCAGTCGCTGCGCGTCTCCGGCGGATCCCTCGTCGCCGGCGCCAGCCTCGACCAGGTCACCAGGACCATCGATCAGGTCGAGGTCATCGTCACGTTCGGCTCTATCGCGGTGGTGCTGCTCATCGGCCTCGGCGTCTTCGTCGTGCTGCGCCGGGGCCTGCGCCCGATCGAGGCGATGGCCGGACAGGCCGACCGGATCACCGCCGGCGACCTCACGGACCGGGTGACCCCGCAAAGTCCCCGCAGCGAGGTGGGCAGGCTCGGCGCGGCCCTGAACGGCATGCTGGCCCGGATCGAGGCCAGCGTGCACGAGCGCGAGGCCAGCCAGCAGCAGATGCGCCGGTTCTTCGCCGACGCCAGCCATGAGCTGCGTACGCCGCTGGCGTCGCTGCGCGCCAACGCCGAGCTTTACCAGCAGGGCGCCCTGTGCAGCCCCGACGAGGTCGACGAGGTGATGGACCGGATCGTGCTTGAGACGCGGCGGATGGGCCGGCTGGTCGACGACATGCTCCGCCTCGCCCGGCTCGGCCAGCATCCCGGCCAGTCCTCCGAACCGGTCGACGTGACCGCCGTGGTCACCGGGTGCGCGGACCGGGTGCGGGTCGCCGATCCCGCGCGGACCTGGCGGGTGCGGGTCGCCGACGGCCTGACCACGGTCGGCGACGAGGAACTGCTGCGCCGCGCCGTCGACAACCTGCTGATAAACGTGCTTGTGCACACCCCCGCTGACACCGCGGGCATAATCACCGCGTCCGCCGCCGGCGGTCGCGTCACCATCGAGGTCAGCGACGACGGCCCCGGCGTTCCGCCGGACGAGCTGCCGCACATCTTCGAGCGCTTCTTCCGAGCCGGAGCCCACCCGGCCAGTGCTTCCCCGGCCAGTGCTTCCCCGGCCAGTGCTTCCCCGGCCAGTGCTTCCCCGGCCAGCCAGCTTTCCCCAGCCGCCCAGCCCCGGCCGGCCTCCTGCCCCGGCTCCGGCCTCGGGCTCGCCATCGCCGCTGAGATCGCATCCGCGCACGGCGGTACCGCGCAAGCCACGCCAGCTAGCCCGCACGGCCTCCGGATCGCGCTGACCCTCCCCGTCCGTCGGCCCTCGGCCCCGCGCTCCGCCCGCGAGCTAGCCGCCGCCATCGGCTGAACCTCCGTGTGATGCTCGCCCGCATCAAGGCGCAGCCGACCCTTGCGATCCTACTGAGGCTGCTGCATGCGGCTGGCTTTGACCTCCGCCTGCATCTGGCCGCCTATGACACGCATGACGACGTACTTGCCGAGCTGGAGGCTGGCCGCTCCGAGTCCGAGCGGCAGCGCAGGGATCGCCAGCTGCAGGCATGGCGCCAGGCCACTTCCGCAGAGGATGTGGCGTGAGCGACCTGGAGGATGCCGGTGAACCGGAACTGAACGCCGCAGCCATCGTCGAAGTGCCGAACCGGCACCAGGTGCGCTATGTCATCATCGGCGCCTTCGCTGCTATCGCGCAGCAGGCTCGGATCAGTGCACGGTGGCGGGGAGCTTACCCTTGGCTCCAAGCTTATAGGCGATGATCAGTGACTGACCCGGTCCTGGTTGACCGCGACCATCTCGCCTGTTGCCTTGGGGATAGAGGCTTCGAACGCCTGAGAACTCTCCGTCAGGCCGTTCACCGAGAGCGGCACGGCCAGGTTGTTCACGGCGGCGAACGTCGTGGACCCGTTGGCCGCCAGCTGGGACTCGATGCCGCCGAACACGCCGGGCTCGAGGCTGAACTTGGCCGGCAGCGGGATGGGCGAGGTGGGCGTGGCGTTTTCGGTGATCAGCCCGGCGCTGCTGGGTCCGGTGTGCACGCCGACTGGGAGCTTCCACAGCAGCTGGCCGGTTTGCGCGTTCAGCTCGACCAGGATGCCGGCCTTGCCGCCGTCGATCACCACCAGCTGCCCGTGCGCGGTGGTGAGCACCGGCGAGTTCTGCAGGTCCCAGTCGAACAGGTCGTGCGGGGTGAGCTGGTAATACCACAGCAGCTTGCCGCGGGGGCTGAGCTTGACGACCGAGTCGGTGTACAGGTCCGGGCCCGGCCGGCTCGTCCCCCACGGATAGCCGTGCGGCCATCCGCTCTGGCCGATCGAGCCGGGGTTCGCGATTCCGATGTAGAGGCTGCCCTGGCTGTCGAACGACGGCGGATCCCGCAGGCCGCCGCCGGAGTTGAGGCCCGGATTCCCCCAGAGGTCCTGCACCTCGTCCCAGGACCATTCCGGCGCGCCGGTGGCGGCGTTCAGCGCCCACAGGGTCGCCCTGGCGCCGCCCAGGTACTCGCCCTTGTTCGGGTTGACGGGCACGGTCGAGACGTAGACGGTGCCGTCGTTGCAGCCGGGGCCATGTCGATGCCCTAGTGGTCGTTGCCGATCAGGGTCCGGCTCCACAACTGCTTGCCGGTGGCCGCCGACAGGGCGACCGCGGCGTTGTCCGTAGCCGCGTACGCGGTTCCGCCGACGACATTGACGCCGTCAGGGCCGCCGTTCAGCGAGTTGTAGTCGTGCGTCCACAAGACCTTGCCGGGTTGCACCCGTCGACTCGACCGGCACGCACCACGCCACTCCCATCGTCGACACATTCGAGCTGGTGATCGCGCTGGCGACGTCTCGGGTGTTCTGCAGGTTGCCGCCCGGGTACTAATCATATATTGGGCTGGTAATCATACTTGCGGACCCGAGCGCGGCTATGTGATGTCGGCTTGATCGATCCGTAACAACTTTCTCTTCGCCGTCAGGTGTCTAGCTTCACTTTATCCTTGACACGCCCTAGGAATTTGTCAGGTGGATCTGATACCTGATCATGCCAGTGCCGTCATGCTCGGTGAAGGTTCCTACCGGAAGGAACCCGGCCGTCTCCGCGACCCGGCGGGATGGGCGGTTGTCTGCGGCGATTTGCGCTTCGGCGTCGCGGATCCCGACTGACCGGGCGTAGCCGAGGAGGAGGGCAAGGCTTCTGGTGGCGTGGCCGCGGCCCCGGTCGGTGGCGTTTGTCCAGTAGGAGACGTTGGCTGGCCCGCCGGGCTTGATGCGCAGTTCGCAGCCGCCCACCAGCCGCCCGGTGGCCTGCTCACGGGTGGCGAAGGCCCGCACGGGGCCGCCGGTCTCCCAGTCGTATGCCCACCGGGCGAAGGCGTCCCGGACGGTCGCCGGGGTCGAAGTCTTCGGCCACCAGCCGAAGCGGCGGGCTGTCTCCTCGTCCTCTCCGGCGAGGTGGGCTGGTATGTCATCGTCAGTGTGCCGGTTCAAGGCGGCGACACCGTCATGCAGGGCCGGATTCACGGTCACCGTCCTTGATGCTGTTGCGGCGGGAGGGAGAAGGAAAACACCCCGATCGACACCCTGACACGGAAGAGGTCCGAGGCTCAATTCCACGTAGCCCCCAGCGCCGACTAGACAACCCCGCCCAGATCAGCCCTAGATGATGTAACGACTGACTAGGGCGTGTCCCGTAGATCTTGCGGGTTATTTCGGGCTGACGGGCTGGACTACCTGGCCGCCGCGGACGCGACCGCGATGGCGGCGCAGGAGCAGGCCCGGTGCCTGCGCGGCCTTGAGCAGGTCAACTCGGTGGCCACGGCGGCGCGGACCTCGATCCTGGGCGCGTTCGCCGCCGGGCAGGGGCACTCGGCCGACGCGGACTACAGCCCGCGGGCCTGGCTCATCCACAAGACCGGCGTCACCAAAGGCGCCGCCGTCGCCTGCACCGCATGGGTCAAGCGGGCCGAGGCGCATCCCCTGGTCGCTGGCCGGCTCGCGGCCGGGGAGATCTCGGAGTCGGTGGCGCGGACGTTGTGCCTGTGGACGGGCAAGCTGCGGGAGGACCGGCGGGAGGAGGCGGACAAGATCCTTGCTGACGCCGCGGTCTCCGGGCTGGGGCTGGCGGATCTGGCCGGGCTGTTCTGGACGCCCTGCCGGCACCCGCGGACGCGGAAGACACCCGGACGCAGGAGCAGCGCTGCCACGACGCGCTGGGCGAGGCGATGCGTTGGTCTCGATTTTGCATCATGATTGAGCTATGGACGACACGCAGGCAGACACCTGACGCCCTCCTTGGGGAGCAGGACACGGAGGCCTTCGTGGCTGATGTCGTCGACCACCCCTCGGGCATCAGGAAGTCGGCCCGCGCGGCTACGCTCTTTTCGCAGGCTCCATGGCACGGGTACAGCAAATGCTGCTTCCGGGCGTCAACGGAAAGCGGATATGGAGACAACCTCGCAAGGAAAGCCGGCACAGCCGCCCTATCGGAGGACAACGACCCTCTTGGGACGGCCACGCGGCGGGCCAAGGTCTTCCCGGGGCGTGGCCCGCGATGACGGTGTGCGCCTTTTCCTGTTGGGCACTGTCGGCGCTGGCGGGTCATGCTGCGCCCTGCTCGGCGTGCTGCGGCCCGGATCGCCGTTTGTCGCGCAGGGCGCTTCGTCGTGGTTCTGGACGTCGCCGACCATTCCAGCCGGGCACCCAGAAAGCAGCGGCCAGTTCCTCGGGATCATGCTCGTCTATCTGGGCATCGCCCTGCTGCTGGGAGCATGGTTCGAGACGATCCGGGCCTTGAGGACCGGTTCCCGGATACGGCTGAGGCAGTTGCTCCTGCTGCTGGTGGCGTGGGCAGCGCCCATCCTGCTTGCGCCGCCGCTGTTCAGCCGGGACGTCTACAGCTATGCCGGCCAGGGCCAGATGGTGGCGAAGGGTCTCAACCCGTACCTGCACGGCCCCAGCGTGCTCGGCAGCGGCCCGTTCCTTAGCCTGGTGGACCCGCTGTGGCGGCACGCGACGGCTCCGTACGGCCCGGCGTGGGAACGCCTGTCGGGGTTCGTGGTGCAACTGTCCGGGCACCGTGTCCTGTGGGCGGTCGCAGGCTTCCGCATGGTCGCCGTGATCGGGCTGGCTCTGCTGGCCTGGGGGGTCCCCGCCCTCGCGCACGCCGCCGGCCGCAATAGCACCCTCGCCTTCACCGTGGCGGTCATGAATCCCCTCGTCCTGCTCGTCCTGCTCGGCGGGGCGCACAACGATGTCCTCATGCTGGGACTTCTCGTCCTGGGCTGCACTCTGGCGGCCCGTCGGCATCCGCTGGCCGGGCTCGCCTGTTGCGCCCTGGCCGCTGAGATAAAGGCTCCCGCGCTCATTGCCGCACTCTTCATCGGGTGGGCCTGGTGGGGAGAGGGACAAGATCTACGGCAGCGGCTCGCTAAGACCCTCCTGGCCGTCTGCTTCACCGTGGCAGTGATGGCCGCAATCGGCGCCATCGCGGGCATGAGCTGGCGATGGGTTGGCGCCCTATTTGGCGCTGGCACGGTAGTTTCGTGGCTTGATCCCGTCACCGCTGTCGGGCTGGCCCTCACCCATATCGGTCACGCTTTGGGCTACCACGGCGGCTCCGGGGCATTCGTACGCGGTTCGAGAGTCATCGGGCTGGGAATCGCAGCCGCTATCTCCATCCGCCTGCTTATCCGGTCACGGGACCAGGAGCCCATCCGCGCTCTCGGCTGGAGCATTTTCACATTCGTGCTTCTCGGGCCAGTCCTCTGGCCCTGGTACTACGCGTGGGCGTTCGTCTTCCTGGCCGTGATAGCCGAAGGATGGACCCTTCGCCTGGTGGCTGCCCTTTCGGCTGTCGCTTGTTTCGCCGACATGCCGAGTCCACGTCTGCTGATCTCAGCGCCCACGTCTGACGTGGTTATCGGCTGGCTGGTACTCGGCGCCCTGGTACTTGCGTACATCGCCATCAGGTCAGAGGCGTACGGCCGGCAACGAACCGCCGCGGTGGGCATCGAGCCCGGTGACGTCCCGGCCCACGTTCAGACCCGAGTCCGCGAATAGCGCGGTGAGCGCACTGCCGCCTGCGTAAATGATCTTGGTGCGCCAGGATTCCTGGTGGCGGGCATACGGGCGGCCCGGGAGCCGGCGCCGGGTTCGCGGTTTGGGGAGAGCCTTTCTGCGGGCCGGGCTGGCGGGCCGTGGATGAGGACGGGAGCCGGGGCTCAGGAGCGCAGGTCAGGCGGGTGCGGACAGGTCTCGTAGCCGGGTCGGACCTCGGGCAGGAGGTTGTGGCCGGGCGGGAGCCGCAGGGTCAGGTGGCGGGCGTGGCGGGTCAGCCGGCCGGGACTGTGTGACGGTGCATGGTTGTCTCAGCGTTTGTCTCCGCAGGCGTGTACACGCGTTTACGTGCAGACGCGCGCGAGGCGTGAGATGAGACGATCACTCACCGTGGCGGCTCCTCGGTGGTGACCGCGCGCCAGCGGCGACGGCTGACCTGGACGGCGCGGCCTGCTCGGGCATGCTCGGCCAGACGGCGGTACAGGGTCGCGCGGCACGATGGAGCAGATCGCAGAAGGCTTGGACGTTCAGCACCGGTCTCGCGACCATAGTCGGCGCTGTCGCTGTCGGCCCATGGATCGCTCACCTCCGAAGTCACCATGGACACCGCCTCCGCGATGCTCCTGGCGAACGCGTCATCCGGCGGCGGCGTACCAGTGAGCGCCGCCCTCAGGTCCGCGCCCGTGCGGCGGCGGGCCGGGCCGATCTCGGCGACCGGATGGCTGCCCCGCACTATCGTCACCGTCTCCCCGCGCTCGACCGCGTCGAGCAGGTCGGAGAAGTGCCGGGATGCCTCCGTGGCCGTGATAATGCGCATGCCGACAGGATATCTGATAATCAGATTTCTAGCTAGGCCAGGCGAGCCGCCCGGCGGCGGGTGCGGCGGTGACGCCACCATCCGAAGTCGATCCCTGGCCAAAGCCTTAACGGGGCCGACCGCGGCAGCGGTGGCTAGGGTGCCTTCATGGACGCCAGAACCGAAGAACTGAGGGCCGCGCGCAACGTTCTCGCCGAGTTCTACGCCGTATACCTGACGGATGCCCTCGATCGCATGCCGGAAGAGCGGGCAGTGCCCGGCCTTTTCTGCGACCTGGTACCCGGTGCCGGACTTGGCGCCAGCGTCGGGGACATCGGCTGCGGGACGGGACGGCTTGAGCCCCACCTGGCGGCGCGGGGGCTGTCCCCGCGCGGGATTGATCTGTCACCCGAGATGATCCGGGTGGCCCGGCGCGACCAGCCCCGTTTCGAGTACGACGTCGCTGACCTTCGCGAACTGCCGTTCGCGGACGCCTCGCTGGCGGGCGTCGTCTGCTGGTACTCGCTGATGTACCTCGCACCGTCCGTCCGGCCGGCGACCTTTGCTGAGCTCGCTCGCGTGGCCAGGCCGGGCGGCTACCTAGTGACCGCGTTCAAGGCCGGCGACAGCGGCCTCAGGCGCGGCGGGCGCACCACCGGCCTCGGCGTCGAGTTCGACGTCTGCTGGCTGTCCCCGGACGAGATGGAACGCCGGGTGAACGACGCCGGATTCGCCACCGTGTTCTGGGGCGGGATTCCCCCCGAAAAGCAGGGGGCCTCCGCACAGGGGTACCTGCTCGCCCGTAAAACCTGATCAGGTGTCGTCCAGTCCGTCGCTACAACATCTACGACTGGCCTGAGCGGGTTGCCCAATCGGTGCTGGAGGGCTAAGCAGACTTGAATCACGGACATCTTCCGTGTCAGCTACCGGCGGCAATGCGAGCACGCTGGCGTCTTGCCAGACCAGCCGTGCTTCAACTTACCAGAACTTACCGGAGAGATCGTGGTAAGTTCTGGTAAGTTGAAGCGGTCGAGTGGAGCGGGCAGTGAACCTGGCTGAAGTCATCGCGGGGCTCCGGGTCGCTGGCGCGGAGTTCGAGGACGTCGAAGCCAGGCGCGCAGCGCGCGGCGTGCCGGAAAGCCTCGCTTCCACGCTGGCCGCCTTTGCGAACGCGCGCGGGGGAGTCGTCATCCTCGGGCTCGACGAACAGCAGGGGTTCGCGGCTGCCGGCGTGCCGGATGCGGGGGCGACGAGGAACGCCGTCGTGAGCACCGCGCGGGAGAAGCTGACTCCGTCGCTGGCGCCGGGCGTTGAGATCGCGCCATTCGAGGGCGTCAACCTGGTCGTCGCGGAAGTAGAGCCGCTGCCGCCCGCGCAGCGCCCCTGCTACGTGACGGCGAGGGGCCTCTACGGCGGCGCCTACGTCCGGGTCGGCGACGGCGACCAGCGGCTGACGCCGTATGAGATCGACCGCCTGCGGGAGAACGCTGGCCAGCCGCGGTGGGATGAAGAGCCGGTTTCCCAGGCGACTGTGCAGGATCTCAACCGGGACTCGTTCTCACGGCTCATCGAGAACGCGAGCCGACGGTCACCACGGGTTTTCGGGAATGCCGGGGAAGCGGACGCGCTTGCCATGCTCGGCGTACTGGTCCGCCATGAGGGCATTCTGGTGCCGTCGCTGGCAGGACTGCTCAGTGCCGGCCGGTACCCGCAGCAGTTCTTCCCCCAGCTGATGGTCTCGGTTGCGGTGTACCCGCACGTTGAGCGTGGCCGGGGCGGGCCTGGGGGCATCCGGTTCCTCGACAGCGCAGCGCTGGGCGGTGCCATCCCCGACATGGTGGTGGACACCCTCCAGGTCGTGCAGCGGAACATGCGTGTCGTCAGCCGCGTCATCGGTGCCGGCCGCCTGGACCAGTGGGAGATTGAGCCAGAGGTCATCCGGGAGGGCATCGTCAACGCCCTGATGCACCGGGACTACAGTCCGCAGGCGCGGGGCACCCAGGTGCAAGTGGACGTGTTCCCGGACCGCATCGAGGTCGCCAGCCCCGGCGGGCTCTTCGGCAACGTCCGCCTTGAGGGCCTCGGCGAGAGCGGCACGTCGTCGTCGCGGAACCCGCGGCTCGCCGCCCTGCTGCAGGAAGCGGGAGACCCGGTGACCGGGCGGCCCGTGGCGGAGAGCCGGGGGTCCGGGGTCAGCATGATGATCGACCGGGTCAGGCAGGACATCGGAGTCGTTCCCCTCTTCACGGCGAACCTCGACCAGTTCCGCGTCGTCGTCCCGCGCAGTTCCCCGGTGACTCCAGAGTTTCTTGGCTCGCTGGGCCGGCACGCGGACATCACACAGCTGTCCGGCACCCAGGTAGCGGCCCTAGCCTTGGCCCACTCGGGTTACGACGTTGACCAGGCTCTTCTCCGGAGGCTGGGCCTGCCCCCCGGCGCGGCGCGAAGGGAACTGGCCGACCTCGTGGCGCTCGGCTTGCTGCGGTCGCGCAAAGCGCGTGATGAAGGGCCGTACCGGCTCAGTGCGGATCTGAGTTCCGGCAGCCAGGCACCTGCTCCTCCGCAACTGCCAGGTAATGGCCTGGGGGTGAGGATCATGGCCGCCTTGCGCGAGGTCGAGGACGCGAGCCGCGAGGAACTCCAGCAGGCTACCGGCGCGGCCCGGAGCCGCCTGACGGGCGTGCTCCAGGAACTCGTCGATCTCGGATTCGTCGAGGCCACCGCGCCTCCGCGCAGCCCCAACCGCCGCTACCGCGCAGTCCGCTAACACGCTCAAGGCCGGAGCAGATGATGACTGACATGTACCCACCTGGCAGAGGGGACCGGCTTCTCGTTCGCCATAGCTGCGGCGGAGAACGATAGCGCGGTCGGCGGCATTGGCCTGTGGCTGCAGGGGCTAGCCCACGGGCGGTCCGTGGCTGTGCAGCACCTTCGTGCGGTCCTTGTTCCACGCCGTGGTGGTGCCGTCGGGGTTGAGGACCAGGGTCCAGCCCTGGCGGTGGATCATGACCTGGTGGTGATAGAAACACAGAAGGACGCACTCTTTGGTGCTGGTCTTGCCGCCGTTGGCCTTGTGCTTGACGTGGTGGACTTCGCACGCCGCCGCGGGCTGGTTGCAGCCGCCCAGCCAGTAGTCGTAGACGCGGGCGATATGCGGGACGCTGGTGTCCAGGGTGGGCATGAGGCTCCTATCCGGCCGACGCATCAGGCCGACGCATCAGGCCGATGCGCTCGAGCCTAGCGCCAGGTAATGACGGCGGAACCGGATGAGCGGCTCACCCGAGTCCGCCACGTACGGCACGCCGGTGACCTGCGCGATGACCAGCAGGTGGTCCCCGGCCGGGATGATCTGCTGCGCGGCGCACTCCAGCGCGGCCAGGCCGCCGTCGACGATCAGCGCGCCCGAATCCGGGCCGCGCTGGTGCGGCACGTCGTCGAGCATGTGCCGTGCGCCCGGCCGCCCGGACGCCGCGAACCGGCCGGCCAGCATCCGCTGCCCGGCCGAGAGCAGGGTGACGGCGAACCGGGTGACGGGCTCGTCCGCCCGGCCGAACAGCTCGGCCGGATAGGACCCGGACATCAGCGAGACCAGCACCAAGGCCGGTTCGACCGATACCGGGCAGACCGCGCTGACCGTCGCCCCGATGTCATCGCGACCGTCGGCCACCGTCACCAGCGTGACCGCGCCTGCCCAGGTAGCCCACGCCTGCGCCGGGTCCGCTGCCGCAAGCTCCACGGTTCGTTCGGTCACGTAATGATCCATGTGCCCGGGAGCATCAGCGGTCCGTACGGCGGCAAGCCGGCGCCGGCCGCCAGACGCCACGCGGGGCCCCACCCCGAGAATCCCGAGAAGGTGTCGGCGAGACCGAGGCCGGCCGCCGCGGCCGGGCGCGATTCGCTCGACTCCGGCGGCCGGAGCTGGTCCAGCGGGGTGAGCCTGGGGTAGACGCGCAGCGGAGCGCCGGCGGGCAGCCCGGCCCTGGTCCGGGCGATCTCGGCCGCGGCCTGCATGCCGCCGAGCTCGTCGACGAGCCCGTTCTGCGCCGCATCGGCACCGGTCCAGACCCGGCCGCGGGCGACCTCGTGCACGCGTTCCACCGGCATCCGGCGACCCGAGGCCACCTTCTCGGTGAAATCCTGGTAGATCGCGTCCAGCCAGGCGTTGATCCGGGTCCACTCATCCTCGCTGAACGGATGGAAGGGGCTCAGCATCGTGGCCCCGGCGCCCACGCTCACCGAATCGGTGGTGGCGCCGATGCGGTGCAGCACGTCCTCGAGCACGGGCTTGCCCATGATCACGCCGATTGACCCGGTGATCGTGCCCGGCTGCGCGACGATGACGTCGGCCGGCGCCGCGATGAAGTACCCGCCCGAGGCGGCCACGTCGCTCATCGACGCCACCACGGGCTTGCCCGCGGCCCGGAGCCTGACCACTTCGCGCCAGATCGTGTCGGAGGCGGTGTAGGACCCACCGGGGCTGTTGACCCGGAGCAGCACGGCCCGCACCCGCTCATCCGACAGCGCCGACCGCAGCGCGGCCGCCACCGTGTCCGAGCCCATCGCGCTGCCGCCCACCGGGCTGCGGGTGCTGCGCCCCTGCCTGATCGGGCCGGACGCGTAAATGACGGCGACGAAACGCTCCCGCGGGTTCGGCAGCCGGCGCGCCCGCTGGGCCAGCATGTGACTGCGCTGGTAGCGCGCGACGTACTGCAGGGTCGCATCCGGGCCCGCTTCCTTGCGGACGTCCGCGTAGACCTCGTCGCGGTAGCCGAGCGCGTCGACCAGGCCCTCGGCCAGGGCGTCGGTGGCCAGGAACGGGCCGCGGTCAAGCAGCGCGCGGGCGTCGTCGGCCGTCTTGCCGCGGCGTTCGGCGATGGCGGTGGTGATCTGCTCGGCGATCGAGGCCACCAGCCGTTCGGACGCCTCGCGGGCCGGGCCGGTAAAGCCGCGTTCGGTCAGGTTGTCGGCGGCCGACTTGTACTCGTACCGTTTGGCGCTGGCGAAGCCGATCCCGAACTTCGCCAGCGCGTCGTGCAGGAACACCTGCTCCACCGCGATGCCGGTGAGCCCGAGGGTGCCCGAAGGCTGCAGGTAGATCCGGTCGAACGCGGTGGCCAGGTAGTAAGGCACGTTGCCGTGCGTGAACTCGCCGAAGGTCTCGGCCCACGCCACCGCGAGCTTGCCCGACTCGCGGAACGCGGAGACCGCCTCGCGTAGCTCCTGCATCCGGGCCAGCCCGATCCGGCCGCCGCCCACCTTGACCACGAGCGCCCGCACCCGGTCATCGTGGCGCGCACGCCGCAAGCCCTCCAGGACGTCGGGCAGCCTTACCTTGCGCCGGGACATGATCGCGGACAACGGATCGGTGACCGGGCCCTCGGGCAGGCCGTCGGTCAGGTCGAGTTCGAGGATCAGCGGGCCCGTCTGGCGCTGCCGTAGCCTGGTGACCTGTTCGGTGAGTTGCCAGCCGAATTTCGCGTCTGCCATGCGGCCAGCTTACGGTGCCGCTCATTGCGGACGATCAGGAGCAAAGGAGATCAGGATCGGCGAGCACCCGGTCACCGTCGTCGTGGACGTGGCCAACGTGATGGGTTCGCGTCCGGACGGCTGGTGGCGGGACCGGGCGGGAGCAGCGGTCCGCCTGCACGCGGACCTGGTCCGTCTCGCCGCCTCGGGCCGGGCGGTACCGCCAGGTGAGACCGATCCGCCGGATTTCGTCATGGTGCTCGAAGGCGCCGCCAACGCCGCCGCCTCCCGCATCTCCTCCGCCGCGGCCTCCTCCGCCGCGGCCTCCACCAGCGAGGCCGCAGCCAGCGAGGCGCCTGCGGGTGAGGTGCGGGTCGTGCGGGCGCGCGGGTCCGGTGATGACACGATCGTCGCCGTGGTGCGCGACATGCCCGGGCACCGCATCGTCGTGACCGCCGACCGTGAGCTGCGCGAGCGAAGTGTGGCGGCCGGCGCGACCATCCTCGGCCCCAGCTGGCTGCTCGGCCTGCTGCGGCCGTTAGCCGCCCGCGAACGCCCTGGCATGTCCGTGTTCGGCCTGAAATCGGGCCACCCGGCCCGTTCAACCGGGTGGCCCACTTCCCCTCTTGCGCCCGGCGCACTGGGGCGCCGGAGCGAGCATCGTAGCAGCCATAAAGCCGCACTCGCCCGGGTTAGCGGCATAAGTACGGTTTGGAAAATCCTGTGAGCACCGGCTTTACTGGGTATCGGACCGTTACCCAAACGATGAGACGGAAGATGCCCGTGCTTCTCCTCGCTGTCGCTATTGTCCTGTTTGTCGGCTTGCTGTTCGCCGTCGATCGCACGCTCAAGGTAAGCAAGCGTGTTCGTCGCCGTAGAGAGGCCAACCGCCGGCTCATCGCCGCCGCGGCCGCAGCGGAAGCCAAGAATAAGCAGAGCACGGCCACGGCTGAGGCCAGCAAGGCGCTCACCTCCCTCATCCCGGCCATTCACGAGCACGACATCCGGCACGTGGAGTAGCGGGCACGAGATTGAGCCCCGCCCCACCCGCGGCCGGGCGCCGATGAGCGACCCGATGGAACATTGGGCCGGTTGGGACCGGCCCAATGTTCCATCGGGTCGGCCGCCCGCGGGTTCTTCATGGCCTCACTGGGGCGGGCGGCGACCCGGCCCCTAGTGCGGCCGGGCAAGATGGTGCCGTGCGGGTTGTCGTTCTGGCTGATACTCATGCGCCCCGGCGCTGGCGGGTTTGCCCGCCCCAGGTGGCCGCGCACCTGCGCGACGCGGACCTTATCCTGCACGCCGGTGACGTCTGCGTCGCGTCGGTGCTCACCGAGCTGTCGGAATACGCGCCCTTGGTCGCCGTGCTCGGCAACAACGACGGCCCTGACGTGGCCGGATGGGGGGCTGGCCAGACCGCGGAGCTGGACCTGGACGGTCTCAGCGTGGCGATGGTGCACGACAGCGGGGCCGCCACCGGACGTATCGTGCGGATGCGCCGCCGGTTCCCCGGCGCGGATCTCGTGGTCTTCGGGCATTCGCACATACCGCTCGACCAATCCGCGGGTGACCTGCGGATCTTCAACCCAGGCTCGCCCACGGACCGCAGACGGCAGCCGCACGGGACGCTCGGCCTGCTGCGGATCGACTCCGGCCGCCTCACCCAAGCCAGCATCGTGCCAGTAACCTAAGCCCGCCCGAAGCCCCCGCCGACCTAAGCCCCGAAGCCCCCCGGCCTCGCGTTTACCAGTGCTCGCGATGCACGACCTCATCCAGCGGCCGCCGGTCCGGCCGCCGGATCAGCGACAGCGGCCGGTCAGCCGGATAGCCGAGCGAGATCATGTAGGCACAGAACTTATCCGCTGGGAAGCCGAGCACCTCGCGCGCCAGCTCCTGGTCGCCGACCGCGGAGTGGCAGCTGCCGATCCCCAGGCCGGCCGCGGCGAGCATGATGCTCATCGTGGCCTGACCCAGGTCGTAGTACAGGGTGCCGCGCCGCCGCTCGAGTTCGGGCGGCGACGCGACCAGGGCGATGGTCGCCGCCGAGTGGGCGACGTGCCCGGCCCCCTGCCACGTCTGCGAGAGCTTGACGAGCCGCTCCCGCTCGGTGACCGCGATGAAATCCCACGGCTGCCAGTTCTGTGACGAGGGCGCACGCCGTCCGGCTTCCAGGATCTCGTTGAGGTGATCGGCAGGGAGCGGCCGGTCGTCGAACGACCGGACGTTCCTGCGGGATCTGATCGCCTCCCACGTCTCCATCGGCTGGCCTGCGCCCCGCCCCTATCCCCGCCTGGGTCCTACTCGGTCCACCAGTCTTCGTCGTCCTTGCCGTTGGCCTGCTTGGTGACCTGCGTCGCGGCGGGGGAACCGCCGTTGGCCGGGCCGGACCCGACGCCCGCGGCCCGCTGCACCTGGGTCGGTGCCGGGCTCACCTGGGTGGCCTGCGGGCTGCCCGCGGGCTGAACCGGCTGAACCGGCTGAACCGGCTGAACGGTCGTCGGAGCGACCTGGCTGGAGGTCCCGTTGCGAGCCGCTCCGCCACCCGAGTCGATGGCCGGCTTGGGCTGCAGGGCATGCGCCGCCGCGTCGATGCCCGCCATGCCCGCCGCCATCTGACCGCCGAGCAGCTGACGCACCTGCGCCAGGTGGCTGGCGATGCTGTCCTTCTGCCGGGTGAGGTCGTCGACCTCACGCTGCGCGGCCGCCCGCCGCCGTTCGGCGTCTGCCTTGGTCTCGGCGAGCAAGCCTTCGGCCTGGGCCTTGGCCTGGCTGACGATCTGATCGGCGTTCTTCTTGGCGTTGCTGACCAGCTGCCTGGCGTGCTGGTCAGCGTCCCGCCGGGTCTGGTCGGCCTGGGCGCTGGCCTTGGCCGCCCGCTGCTCGGCGGTGGATGCCCGCTGCTCGGCCTCGGACACCAGCTTCTGGGTCGCGGACTGGGCGGCGGAGAGCCGTTCGGCTTCCTGGCGCTCGGCCTCTTCCCGCCGGGACGCGAGCTGGATCTCGAACTCGGCTTCGGCCTGGGCCCGCTGGGCTTCGCTCTCCTCCAGGATCCGCTGCGCCTGGCTGCGCATCTCGTCGGCCTGGCGCTTGGAGGTGGTGAGGATCTCGTCCCGCTCGCGCTTGGCGGTGGCCTTCAGCTGGGCCACTTCGCGCTCGGTGCTGGTGCGCAGCTTGGCGATGTCGCGCTCGGCCGCGGCCCGCTTCTCCGCGACCTCGTGGTCGGCGGTCGCCCGCAGCTTGGCCACTTCGCGCTCGGTGGTCGAGGTCAGCTCGTCGGCCTCGCGCCGGGCGGTGGTCCTGATCGAGTCGGCCTCGCGCTCGGCCGCGCCGCGCAGGTCGTCGGTCTCCCGCTTGGCGTTCGCGCGCAGCTCGGATGCTTCGTTCTCGGCGCCGGCCCGCAGCTCGGCGGCGTCAACCTTGGCCGCGGCCTTGATCTCGTTGGCCTCGGACCTGGCCGCCTGGACCAGCTCGGTGGCCTGCTCCTCGGCGAGCCTGAGCAGCTGCTCGATGCGCGCACCGAGGCCCGAATAGGTCGGGCGTTCCTGCTCCTGGATCTGGCGGTGCGCGTCGGACAGCTCGCGCTTCATGGCCTGGGCTTGATCGCGGTGGGTGCGTCCTTCCGCCTCGATCTGCCTGATGTGCTCATCGACCTGATGGCGGTCGTAGCCCCGCATGACCGTCGCGAACTCGCGCGGCGGGGCCTCTTCGAAGAAGTTGGTCAGCTGGGCGTCAATGTCCGATTGCATATGGCCTAATCCTGGCTAGACGTGAAGGCGGCGGAATTCTACGGCGGGTGTCAGCCATGCGGGTACGACTCTCACCCGGTGACAGGCAGACTACTCTCCCTTGCGTGCGGAGGCTGGCCCTTCCCAGTTCTCCATCCTATGCATCCCGTTAAATCCTCTTCACGCCCGTTTTGGGGGGGTGGCGTTACCGTGACGAACTGGACGAGTTCGGTCAGGACGCCGCCGAGATCGGCCGGGTGCAGAAAGGCGATGGACGCGCCCATGGACCCGTGCCGCGGCCGCTCGTCGATCAGCCGGATGCCCGCCTCGCTGATCGCGGACATCGCCTGCGTGATATCGGTCACGCCGTACCCGATGTGGTGAATGCCCTCGCCGCGGCGGGCCAGGAACTTGCCCACCGGCGTGTCCGGCGTCAGCGGCTCGAGCAGCTGCACGTACCCCCCACCCGGCCCGGGCAAGCCCGGCTCAGCCAGACCCGGCCCAGCCGCACCAGGCCCGACCGCCAGCATCGCCTCGCGGACACCCTGCTCCTCGTTCGACTCCACCGTGATCACCCGGAGCCCGAACGTGTCCCGGTAGAGCTCGATGGTCTTGGCCAGGTCGCGGCAGGCGATGCCGACGTGGTCGATGCGGGTCAGCAGCGGTAGCACGATATTTCCTTCCGGACCCGAATAGGTATCGTTGCGGATATGAGCGAACCACGTCAGCCGGTCATTGTCGGGGGCGCGCGGACTCCTGTCGGCCGCCTGCTCGGGTCCCTCGCCAGCCAGTCTGCCAGTGACCTGGGCGGCGCCGCCATCGCCGGGGCGCTGGAGCGCGCCTGCGTCCGCCCAGAACAGGTCGAGTACGTGATCATGGGGCAGGTCCTGCAGGCGGGCGCGGGGCAGATCACCGCCCGGCAGGCGGCCGTGGCGGCAGGCATCCCGATGTCGGTCCCGGCGCTGACGGTGAACAAGGTCTGCCTGTCCGGCCTGGATGCCATCGCCCTGGCGGCGCAGCTGGTCAGGCTGGGCGAACACGACGTCGTGGTGGCCGGCGGGATGGAATCCATGACCCGCGCGCCGCACCTGCTGCCGAACTCACGGGCCGGCTACAAGTACGGCCCCTTCGAAGCCACCGACTCGATGGCCATCGACGCGCTGACCGACGCGTTCGATCACCTGTCGATGGGCGAGTCCACCGAGGACAGCGGCAGCAAGCTCGGCATCACCCGGGCCGAGCAGGACGAGTTCGCGGCGGCCAGCCATCAGCGCGCGGCCGCGGCGGCCGGGAGAGGGCTGTTCGCCGCCGAGATCGTCGGCGTCACCGTCCCGCAGCGGGGCGGCGCGCCGCTGACCGTGACGCAGGACGAAGGCATCCGCCCGGGCACGACCGTCGAGTCGCTGGCCAAGCTGCGGCCCGCGTTCCGCCCGGACGGCACGATCACCGCCGGGTCCGCGTCCCAGATCTCCGACGGCGCCGCCGCCGTCGTGGTGATGTCGGCGGCGGCGGCGGCCCAGGCCGGCCTGCCGGTGCTGGCCGAGATCGGCGCGCACGGCAACGTCGCGGGGCCGGACAACTCGCTGCACTCCCAGCCGTCCAACGCCATCTCCCAGGCGCTGGCCAAGGCCAGGCTAACCGTCTCCGACCTGGACCTGATCGAGATCAACGAGGCGTTCGCGGCGGTGGCGATCCAGTCCATGCGCGACCTCAAGGTCAGCCCGGACATGGTGAACGTCAACGGCGGCGCGATCGCGATCGGCCACCCCGTCGGGGCTTCCGGCGCCCGGATCGCGCTGCACCTGTGTTACGAGCTGGGCCGGCGCGGCGGCGGGCTGGGCGCCGCCGGGCTGTGCGGCGGCGGTGGCCAGGGCGAGGCGCTGCTGCTGCGGGTGCACGGCTAACCGCGCCCGTGGCTAACACCGCGCCCGTGGCTAACACCGCCCAGGCCGCTAACACCGCTAGCGCCACTCCGGCCAGCTCCGATGCCGCGGCTGAGCTTGACCGGGCCCGGGCCGGGGATATCCGCGCCCTGGCCCGGCTGATCTCGCTGGTCGAGGATGAATCACCCAGGGTCCGTTCGGTCATTAAAGAACTTCTGCCCAGCACCGGCGGGGCCAGGATCATCGGGCTGACGGGCTCGCCCGGAGTGGGCAAGTCGACGGTGACCGCTGCGCTGGTGGGCGCGTTCCGGGCCGCGGGTGGCCGGGTGGCCGTGCTCGCGTTCGACCCGACCTCGCCGTTCACCGGCGGGGCGCTGCTCGGTGACCGGGTGCGGATGCAGGCGCACGCCACCGACGATCAGGTGTTCATCAGGTCGATGGCCAGCCGCGGCCATCTCGGCGGCCTGGCGGCGTCCACGCCGCAGGCCATCCGGGTGCTCGACGCGGCCGGGTTCGAGCTGATCATCATCGAAACGGTCGGCGTGGGGCAGGCCGAGGTCGCGATCGCCTCGCTCGCGGACTCGGTGGTGGTGCTGCTGGCGCCGGGCATGGGCGACGCGATCCAGGCGGCGAAGGCCGGCATCCTCGAGGTCGCCGACCTGTTCGTGGTGAACAAGGCGGACAAGCCCGATAGCCAGCAGGTGGTGCGTGACCTGCGCAACATGATCGCGCTCGCGAACCACGCCGAGGGGGCCTGGAAGCCGCCGATCATCTCCACCATGGCGATGCGAGGCGAGGGGATCGACGAGGTGATGAGCCGCCTGGACGCGCACTGGTCCTGGCTCAACTCCACCGGGGAGCTCGCCCGGCGCCGGCAGGCGCGGGCCCGTGAGGAAATCACCGCGCTGGCCTTCGCCGCGCTGCGCGGCCGGCTGGCGGCGGGCCGCGTCGACGCGCTGGCGAGCCAGGTCGCGGACGGCACGCTCGATCCCTTCCAGGCCGCGGACGAGCTGCTGAGCCCGCCCGCGGACTGACGTTCGGGCGGGCGGCGACACGCAATACGGTTGTACCCGTGAGTAAGCCGCTTGAGTTGCCGTTTGATCCCATCGACCGGGCGGCGCAGATCTGGGCCAGCCGGTTCGGCCCTTCACCGGCGATGGCCGCGGTCACCTCGATCATGCGCGCGCAGCAGATCCTGCTCGGCGGGCTTGACGCGCTGCTGCGGCCTTATGAGCTGACGTTCGCGCGCTACGAGGCGCTGGTGCTGCTCACGTTCAGCCGCCGGGGCGCGCTGCCGTTGCGGGTGATCGGCGAGCGGCTGATGGTGCATCCCACCAGCGTCACAAACATCATCGACCGGCTGGAACGGCAGCAGATGGTGATCCGCAGGCCGAACCCGGCCGATGGCCGCGGCCGTCTCGCCGAGATCACCGAGGCCGGCCGGGCGGTGGTGCAGCGGGCGACGGGGGACCTGATGGCCGCGGAGTTCGGGCTCGGCGGATTCGGCGAGGGTCAGCTGAAGGAGATCTTCGACCTGTTCCGTGAGCTGCGGCTGACGGCCGGCGACTTCATCCCCTCCCCAGCCGAGCCCCCAGCGCCAGCCGAGCCCCCAGCGCCAGCCGAGCCCCCAGCGCCAGCCGAGCCCCCAGCGGCCGGTACCTAGTAGCCCGGGCCCCAGGAAGCCCTGCTCTCCCGGGGGCCCGGACTCCTAGGAGCCATTGAGGTGCGAAGGCTGCCAGCTCTGCCCGCCGTCGTAGGTGAACCAGACCGTGCCCGATGCGGGGTTGGCGGGCAGCGCGATGCCCTGGGAGTCGGTGGTCATACCCACGTAGCCGAACCCGCCGGCCGGCGCCGCCGCGCTCAGGCTCGCCGTCTGCCAGCCGATATCGCCCGCGGGCAGCACGTCGATGCCCTGATTGGTGGCGAGCACCACGGTCGCCGACGGGCTGGCCGCCACCGAGAAGGCGATTCCGGCCCGTGGCGCGGCGGCCCTCGCCAGCCAGCTGCCCCCGCCGTTCGGCGAGGAGAAGATCAGCTTCTTCTGCGTCGCCGAGGTCCCAGAAGCCTCCGAGCTTCCCGAGGCGCAGGCCAGGATCAGTTCCCTGGCGTTCACTGCGGTCAGCAGCACGCCCGCGGGCTGACCGTCCAGCTGGGCCGGCCCGACCGGGCAGTCGGAGGAGATCGCGTTCACCAGCGTCCACGGGCCGCTGCCGTTGACCGGCCCGGCGTAAAGCGCCCCGCCCGGCGCGAGCAGGAAGCCGCGGCTGCCGGTGAGCACGACGGACGCGGCCTCGTGCGCGGCGCCGTCGGTCAGCCCCGAGGTCGAGGCGCCGACCGGCGCCCAGGCGCTGGCCGTGGCGGGTGAGGAGTACAGCGTGAAGTTCGTGCACGCCCCGCCGAACGAGGCCCCGCCTCCCGTGCACGACGCGAACAGCGCGAACACCCGGTCGCCCACCGTCTCCAGGTCGGTCACCCGCAGGCCGTTGGTGCTGACCTGGGACCAGCTGTGGCCGCCGTTGCCGGTGAAGAAGAGCTCAGGCCCGAACGCCCATCCGTCTTCGGTGTTGAGGAACCGGACCTGGCTTACTCCGCTTGACCCGTCCGGCGCGCCGGTGAGCGGCGCGCCGACTCCGGTCCAGGTTTTCCCCCCATTGTCGGTGCGTGCCACCGACGTGCAGAAGGTGGTGGCGCACTGACCCGGGGTCCCGGCCTGGCCGATCACCCAGCCGGTGCCGGTTCCCACGAAGGTCACCGAGGTGGGCCGAAAGTTGGCCGGCACCGGCGCAGGCGCCGCGACGTGCGACGGTGCCGGTGCCGGCGGCCGGGTGGCCGCTATCGACTGGGTTCCGCTGCT
>OCTA010001334.1_pt1 | contig 22737 bp, 21 predicted proteins | sample 1538991 | NCBI WGS metagenome assembly OCTA01 (sample SAMEA3539302, study PRJEB22396) | soil metagenome | biome: tundra; feature: field; material: soil | place: USA | collected 2010-05 | depth 0.15 m | reverse complement strand
CGCCTTCCGTTCGCAGTCCCCCCTGCTGACGCGCGCCACCGTGACCAGAAACTTCATCGGCACAAGGGCCGATGTCTTTCCCTAGCGCACTTGCCGCTGGAGCAATCGTGGCGAGACCCGACCGCATCCACGTGCGGCGATATCGCGCCATATCGGAAGCTAACCTGTCAGGCTGCCGGACCGGCGCGGCTCGCTGCAGAGTGATCTCCCAGAGCAGAAAAATGGGCGCGTCGACTGGCGCACATCCACGGGTAGGGTAAAAAAACCGGCCAAATCTGCTTGCGCGAAAAGCCTAGCGTAAGCGACTTAGAGTCAAGCAGTTTGGCCGGTTTTTTCGCGCTTATCCGGTCCAATCTGTGCACGCGCTCTTAACTCCAGGATTTCAGAGGATTATTCCTGCACGGGCATCATGATTGGCCGGACAAGCGCGTTTATCGGAGTGGAGCGCGCCACCTTGCCACGCAAGCCCATGTGGTAAAGCCTCCCACTCATGGATCGAAGGCACGCCTCGATGTCGCGCAGGCTTTCGCGATAGGTCAACTGAGCGAAAGACATCGCCAGTAACTGATCCCAACAGGAGAAGCCTCTGAGCCGAGAGTCCCCGTCATAGCGCGCGACGCATTTCTGGAATTCTTTGCCGGGCAGGTGCTCGATCAGTTGCGAAATAACGGTGCGGCCAACATTCATCCACCATTGTTTCGTCCCCGCCGTCGAACCGTCGGGGCCAATCCCGGAATTTGCCCTTTCGGGAATTTCAAATCGTTCCCACTGACTAACCGGCGTATCCGTCTGATTCAAAGATGTTTATGCCGCTCCGCAAGAGTTTAGCCGGACAGCAGTGGGGACGGGTCGTCCAAGCCACTCCCCAAACAGACGGCACTCTCACGCTGGCCCGGCTCACGCTGGCCCGGCTGGCGGCCGTGTTCAATTTGTGCTAAAGGATTATTGGGGGGCGTATGGAGTGGATAAGATTGCTTAAAGAAACCCCGGTGCCGACGATTCTTATTTTGGCCGGGATCTTTTTTCTATTGCTTGCTGTGGCAGGGGGGATTGCCGGAAAAATAAATATCCTTCCGGGCCGGCAGGGGATTTCACTTGGTATCGGCGTGATACTCCTATTGGTGGGTATTATCATCTACCTGGTTCCTACCCCCGCTCGGTCGACCGCCGCTCCGACTTCCACGTTAACCCCTGCGCCGACGACCGGACCATCGGAAGGCATTGCTCCTGGAGTTGTACAGCCAAAGCCCTCAGAAGGCCGCCTCGATTTGCTCAGTACAGCTCGCGGCTGGCCGACGGTCGAAAAGGACGTTTTCAGCGGATCCGAGACGAATTGGTGCCAGGAGGAGGGAACTACGTTCGACCAGCTTGTTTCTACACGTCGAATCAGCGACGGCAAATATCGATGGCAATTGAAATTCAACTCGCCGTTGTCTCTGTATTGCGCTCCCATGGGAAGGGAATCCCTTAACGATTTCTATGCTGCCGTCGATGCGAAGCTAGTGAGTGGTCCGAGCTCTAACGTTCACTACGGGCTGCAGCTCCGTGTGGTCGGCGATCCAGGCGATGGGTTCTACGTACTCATAATCACGGATAATCAATATTGGAGATTCGCCCGGTGGTTGGGGAAAGAATGGAAGGCGTGGGGATGGATCCTCGCGAAAGGCATCCATACCGGCGAATATAATCGCCTCGAGATTGTGGCTGAGGGAACGCGGTTCCACTTCTACATCAACGGCGCGTCGGCGGGCTATTATGATGACGATGCGATCCCGCTAGGTCGCACCGGCCTGTTTGTCGAAAATGGGACCGCAGCCGAAGCGGTGGTGGATTTCGACAACTTCGAACTCCGGAAGAAGCCCGAGTAGACTTTCGGCCTGTCACGCTCTCGGCGTTCCGTGTAGTTCACACGCTATATCGCCCACTGCGGAAAGACGACCTGAATGGATGGAACCTTACTGACAATCGTGGGATGCGTCGAGGCCGCCGGCTTGGCGCTGACGATCTTCAAGGTAATCGGCTGGTAGCCGATCCTCGCCAGTTCCTTTAACTCAACGGTCTCGTTCAAGCGCGCGGTATGGACGCCCAGCCGATGCTTGTGGCCGTCAGAGTAGCGCAAAGGATTGCTCTCCGGAGGGATTGTGTAGACAGTGGTAGTGAGCTCGTCCTGCTCAATCGCGAAATCCAGTTTAAGGTCGTTCGCTGGGCTGGCGTCCGCGGCTCCGCCAGGGCGCGGACGAAGAGAACGAAGAGACATTTCCGTGGAGGTCAGGCCGCGTTCGCGTACGATGACGTAGCGGTCTGAGAGAATCCCGGCAGGTCCATCTGGTTGCGGGAGTTCCACTGCTAACTTCGCACCTTGCCACCAAGACACCGGCCTGTGCCGAATACGCCTTTGCTGTTGGATTACGATACCGCACACGACGACGATCAGCGCGCTTAAGACCGCTGCACCCGCGATCCTGCGTCCCGTGACAAGCCGCCGCATAAATTCTGTCCCGTATTCTACAGCGGGATCGCCAGGGTGAGAATCCCCTTGGCAGCGATCACTGATTTCCTTAGTGACACGAGTTCGCTGACGGCCGCGGTCCCGGCAGGGCTACTCCAGGCGAACGATAAGGTTTATTATCGGCAGGCGCCGGGCCTGCGCCGGGGCGCCGTCTGTCACACGCCAGTCTGCCACCTTTCGGCCCCGTTGCACATCGGTGGTTTGGGCGTTATACGTCAAATCGAGCACGAGTCCACCCGTCTGAAGAACGGCAGATCTTAACTGACATGGAAAGCGACAAGCCCAGAATTCTCGTGATCGGCGCGGGCGTTAACGGCTCGGTCTGCGCCGCCCGCCTGCACGCCGGCGGCGTCGATGTCACCGTCCTCGCCCGCCCCCAGCGCCTCGCCGTCCTGGAGCGCGATGGCATCGTCATCGAGAACCCCTTCAACCAGCGGCGCACCGTCGCCAAGGTCCCCCCTCATCAGCGAGCTCGCGCCCGCGGATCGCTACGACTACATCCTCGTGGTGGTCCGCCGCAACCAGGTCTCGGCCCTGCTGCCCACGCTCGCGGCGAACTGTTCGCCCAACGTCGTCTTCATGTACAACAACCTCCTCGGTCCCGCGGGGGGGCGCTGTGTCATCGTGACACACTCGCTTGAAAAAGCCGTTGATTCTAAAGCCGGTCTTCCGGCAGCCGAAGTGCTCCTGTGCATGTTATGCCTCTGAGAGTATTCGTATGTCTGGCATTATTTACCACGACCGGTGCGATGGCGCAGTCCTCCGGCTTCCTGCTGGGGATGGATTACAGCGAAACGGCGCCGGTTCCTCTTTCCCTAATCGTCTGGGCGCCGATTGCGGCGGACGCCGCCGGAGAACTCTACATTCAGTCGATTTGTACTATGTCTGGCGTCGTTTCTGCTTGCATCACCAAGTTGTCTGCCGACGGACAGACCATCTTGTGGCAGCAGACCGGCGCGGGCTTCTCTTCCACCATGGCCGTCGACCCGAGCGGCGCCGTCTACCTCGCATGGGGGAATCAATCGGCATCGGCATTCGTGGTCGAGAAGCTGAGCCCCGATGGCGCCACGGTCGTGTGGAAGACGCCGATCCCCGGCTCCGCGCTGGTGGATGGCAGTGCCCGCGGCGATCCAAGCCTCGCAGTCGATTCCTCGGGCCGCGCGTTCGTGGTCTGCGACGCGGCCACCGGAGGCGTAGTGGCTCGCTTGAATGCGGCCGGCGCGGTCGACTTCACGCTGCATGTGCCGGTCAAACCGCTCGCGATCGCGGTCGATCCTACCGGCTCGGACATTGTGGTCGCGGTGGGCGGCGGTATCGCGCGGCTGGCATCGGACGGCATCACCTGGATCGATATCGACCTGCCGCACCCGATCATAACGCCACCGCTCACCCTGCTTCCCAACCCGGTGCTGGCTGTCGCAGCCAATGGCGATGCGGTCATCTATGGCAGCGTGCCGAACGGCGGCTGGGTGCTGCAGCGAATCGACCCGGCGGGCGCGGTGGTGTTCTCGAAGGCATTTCCCGCCGGCTCGGCAGGTGGCCTGGCGTTGGACGCAGCCGGCAACGCCTACATCACCGGCTACACCGGAAGCGCGCTGTACGCGGTTCGGAACAGTCTCGCGCCGTGCGGAGCCACGTGGCTGAGCGTGTATGCTCTGGATGGCTCCGTTCTGCAGACGACGTACCTGCCCGGCGCCGCAGTGACGGGTTCCACGACCTACATTGCCGTCGACGCGGACTCCGCGGTCCACGTGCTGTCCGCAGTCCCTTCAGCCGCCGCGCCTGCGCGAACCGGCCCATTCGGCGCCGCGGCTGCGGGCACTTTGTACCGCTTCTCTCCCAACGCGAACGCGCAGACGCTATCGCTCGCCTGCATCGGCAACGGAGGGAGTTTCCTCACCGGGCCGGTCGCGCCGGGAGAGATTGTGAGCCTGTTCGGCAACGGGCTCGGGCCACAACAAGGCGTGCAGCCCGCCACGACGCAGAACCCGTACCCGACGCAGGCAGCCGGGGTGGAGGTGACGTTCGGCGGCACGCCTGCACCGTTGCTGTGGGTGCAGGATGCTCAGATCAACGCCGCCGTGCCATGGTCTCTCACCGGGGCGACAACCGAGGTCTGCGTGACGTATAGCAACGCGCAGTCGAACTGCCTCGCGTTGCCCGTGGCGCAGGTTTCACCCGGCGTTTTCACCGTGGATGGCATCCACGCCGCGGCCGTCAATCAGGATGGAACTCCCAACTCAGCCGCGAACCCAGCGCCGCTCAGCTCAGCCGTGTCGGTCTTTGGCACCGGCCTCGGCCCGTTCAGCGCTGCGCCTCTGGAGAGTTCGCTCGAAGGACTGCCGATCCCTGTCAACGCCCCGGTCGGTCTCGAAACCGGTTGCCCAAGCGCATACGATTGCCCGACTCCCATCTCATACAACACCATCTACGCGGGGCCCGCGCCATCGCAGGCCGCGGGGCTGAGCCGAATCGACTTCAAAGCCAGCGACGCGGTCTTGAACGACGGCCTGGTTCCCCTTTACCTGACACTTCAGACGCAATCCGGCCTGGCGCTCAGCAACCCGTTTCAGATTTACGTGACCGGCCAATGAGGAGCTTCGCATGATGCTTTGGCGATCGTCTTTTTGGCTGGCGGCGCTGGCCGTGACGGGCGCGGCGGCAGCCCCGAGCTTCCGCCTGGGAATCGACTATATCGAGTGGGGGCCGTTCACCCTCGAAACCACAACGCAGATTGCCGCCGACAACGCCGGAGAGCTTTACATCTTCACCATCTGCTCACCCGTTGTGGACGGCCCGCCGTGTGGGACGAACATCACCAAACTGTCCGCCGACGGCAGGACCATACTCTGGCAAACCGATCTCGGATTCACGTCGCAGCTTGCCGTCGGCGGCGACGGCAGTGTTTACGTCGTCGAAGCCGCGGAGTTCAACCTGGTCGCAACGAAGCTGAGCGCGGACGGAGCCGGCGAGACGTGGCGCGCGGTGCTCGGCCCGAATCTGGGTTCCGCATCGAAATGCAGCGGCCTTGCGGTCGATTCGAACGGCCGCGCTTTCGTGGCCGTGGATTCTCTCAATGCGAACGGCCAGCAGACCGGGTGCGCGGCGGTTCGCCTGAGCGCCGCGGGCGCAATCGACGCCACATTTCCCAGTGCGCCGCAGCAAACGTATCGCGTCGCGGTCGATCCGTCCGGCGCGGACGTCGTCGTGGCGGGAGCGGGCTTTGCCCGCCTCTCGCAAAGCGGCACTTGGACGGCCTTCACGCCGCAGAACCTTGTGTATGCAGTGGGGCTCGCGGTCGATGCGAACGGGGACGCCGTCCTGTCCGGCCAAAATGGCACCAGCCTGGACTCGTTCCTCGAGCGCGTCAATCCCGCCGGCGCGACCGTCTTCTCGATTACCACCGCGGGCTACGGACTTGCACTCGACGCGGCGGGGAACGCATACGTCACGGGCAACAGCGGAGGATTCCTCCATCCGGTCTTGAACACCGTTGCGCCGTGCGGATCGACGTGGCTGAGTGCATACGGCAAGGATGGGTCGCTGCTGCAGACGACCTACGTCGCCGGTGCCAGCCTCGTCGCGGTCACTCCGGATTCCACCGTGTTCGTCTGGAACTCGGAAACTTCGGCCACACCCACGCAGATCGGCCCGTTTCCGCAGCTTCCGAATGACCCGCGCTACGGATCGGCTGTTCTGTCCCGCCTCACGCCGCACGCCGACGCACAGGTCCTCCCGCTGGCGTGCGTTGCCAATGCGGCCAGTTACGGCACCGGGCCGGTTTCGGCAGGCGAGCTGGTTTCGCTCGGCGGGAACGGGCTCGGGCCGCCGCAGGGCATCCAGCTCACAGCCACGCCGCAGACACCGTACCCGACGCAGGCGGGCAACGTCTCGGTCACCTTTGACGGCATACCAGCGCCTCTACTCTGGGTGCAGGACGCACAGATCAACGCGGCCGTTCCCTGGGAAGTCGCCGGGCCCACCACACAGGTCTGCGTCACATACAACAACGTGAAGACCAATTGCCTGACTTGGCCCGTGGCGCAGGTAACTCCGGCCGTATTCATGCAAGACTCCTCTTACGCGGCGGCCCTCAATCAGGACGGCACGCCGAACTCAGCCGCCAACCCGGCGCAGCCCAATTCCATCGTGTCCGTCTTCGCTACCGGCCTCGGGCCCATCAGCCCCGCGCAGCCCGATGGCTCGCTGATTGGCCTGCCTCTGCCCGTGGACGTGCTGCCAATCACGCTGGAGTCCTGCACTCCGCAGCCGATGACGGGAATGTGCTTCCCGCCGTTACCCAGCCCCAGCACCACCTATGCCGGGCCCGCGCAATCCCAGATCGCCGGAGTAAGTCAAATCAGTTTTCACGCCAGCAACCTGGGTAGCTACCTGTATGTGACGGTCGGGTCGGCCGCAGCTACAAGCAACTACTTCCATATCCATGTGGCCGGCCAATAGCGGGCGTCAGAGCTATCGAATCAATCGATGCACTCAGTAGAACACGCGTTGGAATGGGCCTCGTTCAGGCATGAACGGCGCTCGTCTCGCGCGAGCGTTATTCGCTATTCTCGGACACTGTTTTTCTTACGGTGTACTCGCGGGCTGTAATCATTCGTGCATTGGTCTCACGCGGCATGATCTTGACAGTGGCGGAGCGAGCGCGTGCGCCGATCATCGGGCTTAGTTATGCCGGCGCCTTCGCTTCAGGCCAGTAGCGGAAGTTGCGGAGGCTGGCGCTGCCGGAGCCGGCGGCGAAAACGGCGGGGCGGAGGTCGAGGAATCCGCCGAGGACGTTGTGGTGCATGCCGCTGACTTCAGCCGATTCGCGGGTCTTTTGCCAGCTTTGGCCGGGGAGGCGGAAGTAGAAATCGATTTCCTGATTGTCGTTGCTCGCGGATCGCATGCGAGCGCTAGGTTATGAGTTACAACCGGGGTCGGCGGCACCGGTGTGGTCGCCATTCTGCGCAACGGCGAAGGTCCATCGGTACTTTTGCGCACCGATATGGACGCTTTACCTGTTGAAGTACGGGTACGTTCATTTGCGCGGGAATAGACTTCACAAGTAGGTAAGTTGTGGTATCGTTGGCTCGGCCCGGGAGGCAAAGGGGAATCCCGGTTCAATTGACCCATCCATTGGCCGTTTCGGTTACCTCGTCAAATGACTTGACAGGGGACCTGACGAGCCCGTTACAAAGAGAGGACAAGAAAAACAATGCGCATGCTACTTACCGTCGTGGCCCTGTCTGCTGCCGCGGGTTTCGCCCAGGATGTCGTCCAGTTGGCGCCTGAGCGCGTGAAAGTACTCATTGAAAATGACCAAGTTCGTGTGCTCCGTTTCAGCGAGCCTGGGCACAGCAAGCTGCCGATGCATTCGCACCCGCCCTACGTGTCGGTGGCGTTCACGGCTGACTATTCCAAGTACATGTTTCCCGATGGGAAAACCAGTGAGGAACACACCAAAGCGGGCGCCGTTGACTTTTTCAAAGCCGTCACGCACGCGTTCGAGAATCTTTCCGACAACACGGCTGAGTCCATCATGGTGGAGTTGAAGGACCCGCCGCCCGCAGCCGCGGCGGTGACGACGGAGATGGACCCCGTCAAAGTCGATCCCAAACATTACAAGGTGTTGATCGACAATGACCGGGTTCGCGTACTGCGAGCCAGGTACGGGCCACACGAGAAATCGGTGATGCACGAACATCCGGCCTCGGTCGCCGTGTTCATGATGGACAGCCACGCCAAATTCACACTACCGGACGGCACGTCCCAGGACATCAATACCAAAGCCCGCGACGTGACTTGGGCGCCCGCGGGAAAGCACCTGCCGGAAAACCTCGGCGACAAGCCGATGGAAGTGATCGTGATCGAACTAAAGAGATAGCCGAAGCCACCTGAATGGGCTCCTGCCCCAAAAGGTAAAAGGGTGTTCAGGAGCCCCGAATCCACGGAGGTGCAGGCTTGGCGGCTCTCTGCGGAATAGGCGGCGTTAACGCGCCTTATCGGCCGAAGCGACACTAGCCTCCTGATCTTGGCCTCCCCGCCGCTCAGGCGAGCATCGAGGTCGGTTGGGAGATACTATTAGTCTGACCGAGACGCCGAACGTTGCCCTTTCTCAAGAGTTAGACTGCTATGCCGACCGACCCCAGGGAATACATCTGGCGTGGGCTCGAACATTTCCAGAGTGCTCCCCGTTCCGGACAAGTGAAGGCTTTTGCCTCACGGCGTTATAATCTGATCTCGCCAGCCCTGCGCTGTCAGCCCGTGCGTAGTGGCCGGTTGGCTGCTTTGCGATTCTTCGGCGCCAGCACAACGAAGGCTTCCGCCGCCGAAGCGCCGCCCGAGCCAGAAACCGAAGGGGGCCGTCGTGTATGGATGCGCTGTGCGACGGCAGAATTCTGGCGGTTAGGTCTCAGATCTTTCCGGCGGGCGCTTGGCACCCCGGCCCAGGAGCTGATGCAGGGCAAAGGGAACTTCGTCGGGGTGCGTTGCGCACCAGGCCACGATGCGCTCGAACTTGACGGTATCCTCAGCGATGGCGCTGATTTCCATCAGCTCGGTTTCGATGATCTCCGGGTCTCGCATAGAACATCCAGCATGGCACACGGCGGCCACCACTGGCACATTGGCTGGCTCGTTATCTACCATATATAACTGCGCCTGCGTGCGGGAGCGATCTGGGCCGATCTCTTTGCGGCTCCCTTCCCAACGGTGGTCTACTCCGGCCGGCTATTCGCGCTCACCCGCTCATCATGCGGGGCAAAGGCGGTAGAATCGAAGGCTAGGAGAGGCCGATGGATCGAAACACTGCGCGGCAAGACGCCTGGATACTTGGCATCAACTCCGCTTACCACGAACCGTCGGCGTGTTTGGTCCACAACGGCAAGCTTGTGGCGGCTGCCGAGGAAGAGCGGTTTAGCCGGGTGCGGCATGGAAAGCCGGCGGATTTGAAGAACCCGCATTGGCTGCCGGAGCAATCCATCCGGTATTGCCTCGCGGAAGCGGGTATTGAATCAGGAGCTATCACCGAGGTCGGCTACTCTTTTGCGCCCGAGTTGCGACTTGCCGGAAACGTAGCTGTCGACACCGAAGCCACTCCCGAAGGTGCGGGGACCATAGAAGGTGAGGAGCGATTCTATCGGCTTCTCCGCCAGGTGCCGCAACGGCTGAGCCTGCTGTTGGCGCAGGACGTGCGAGACCGGTTCCGCTGGATCGAGCACCACCTCTGTCACGCTGCCAGCGCATTTTTTGTATCTCCTTTCGAAGATGCGGCGGTTCTCTCGGTGGATGGGATCGGCGAGGCCGCCACCACCTGGCTGGGCCGCGGGCAAGCGAATCGACTCCACCAACTCGCTGAGTTCCGGTACCCGAATTCGCTGGGCTTTCTCTGGACCAAGATCTCCCGGTTTCTCGGCTTTGGAAACTACGGCCAATGGAAGGTCATGGCTTTGGCAGCTTACGGCGATCCGGATCGTTTCTATCCCGCCTTCCGGACTTTCGTGGAGTGCGACACCTCCGGCAATGTCGAGGTGGATGGCCGCACGCTCCAGTTTCGAATCGAGAGTTGCGCGGCGCTGGAACGGCTCTTCGGGCCTCGCCGAAGCAAAGAGGAAGAGCTGGATGACCGGTTCCGCGATATCGCGGCCGCGCTCCAACGAGTCACTAATGAGGCCCTTCTCGCTGTCGCGCGCCGGCTGAAGGCAGAGACGGGCAGCAAGAATCTGTGCCTCGCGGGCGGTGTGGCGCTGAACTGCGTTGCCAACCGGTTGCTGCTGGAGGAAGGCGGCTTCGAAGACCTGTTCGTCCAGCCTGCCGCGAACGACGCAGGCACCGCGCTGGGTGCGTGCTATTACTTGTGGAACCAGGTGCTCGGCGGCGAGCGCGTCGAGACAATGGTGCACTCCTACCTGGGACCGTCCTTCGCCCGGGACGCAGTGTGCTTGCTTTCGCAAGTTAACCCGGAGGCGGTGGCCAAAGCGAGCAACCTGCCGGCACAAGTCGCCCGTCTCATCGCGCAAGGCAGCACGGTGGCGCTATTCCAAGGCCGCATGGAATTTGGTCCGCGCGCGCTGGGCAACCGCAGCATCCTGGCCGATCCAAGGCGCGCCGATATGGTCCAGTTGCTGAACCACAAGGTGAAACAGCGCGAGTGGTTCCGTCCCTTCGCCGCCAGCGTGCTGGCAGAGCGCGCCTGCGAATGGTTTGCCATCGAGCGGCGGACCTTCGCCGATCGATTCATGGTCCTCGCGTATCCTGTGCGGCCGGAGAAGCTGGGCTTGATTCCGGCGGTAACGCACGTCGATGGCACCACGCGGCTCCAGACGGTGGATCGCGAGAACAACCCCGTGTTTCACGAAGTGATCGAAGAGTTTGCGCGGATCACCGGAGTGCCGCTGCTGCTGAACACCTCCTTGAACGAAAGTGAACCCATCGTCTGTTCACCGGCGGACGCCCTGCGCACGTGTCTCAGCGCTGGCGTCGACTACCTGGCGATCGAGAGTCACATCGTCGATATCGCCAAGTGTCACGCGAGTGTGGCGGCCTTGCTCGACGTAACCCCAGCGGGGCGCGATACGATTCCGCAACCGCAATTGCCGCCGGAGTCAGCCGATGCCGAGCCGGCGCTGGACGAGGATGTGGTGGCGCTCTTTATGAGCCGGTAGCCCTCCTGTGCCGGATGAGACAGGAATGATCCATCTGGTTCCGGTGGACGGATGCGTGGTCTCTCCGCGGGACTTCGCCGCCCGCTTTTCGACGAATCTGTCCGACTGTGAACGAACGTTCCTGGAGCAAAACGCGAGCCTCCTCGGCACTGGGGAGGAGATTCCGTCGGCGTTGCGCACACCTTGGATTGCCGCCAGCGGCACTGTGAGCCAGGACCCAGATCGGATGACAACTAGCCCCTCGGGCGCACGGTCTGCGGTGTGGGACGCTGAGCAGATTCAGTTCAAGGGATGCCGCCCGGCGCCAGATGGTAGAGACTTCCCTTTCGAGCATGTGGAGTTCGGAGCTGACAGGATAATCTCGACGCGTGTCCCATTCGGAGTGATGACGGCAGAGGCCGTGAGCCGCGAGCTGCTAGGTTATTGCTTTTGCAAGGCACATGGGATTCCGTGCGCCACGACTCCAATATGTGTATTCGGTTATTCCGGCGGCCTCGCCGCAAACCGTTTTTGTTTCGTGCTGAAACTGGCGGGTGGAGTGCGGGCGGAGGCGTCTCTCGACAGAAACTCTTTGCCCGTATCGGAACTTGTGTCGCCATCGGCAGACAGCACAATAGTCATAGGTTCGGAAGTCGCCATGGTGGGTCTGAACACGGCCTGGTACGCGGACCAGAAGGGACGGTGGCTGGCCGAACTGCATTTTCGCGGCGGATTTCGCGGCCTTCTTAATAACAACGTGGGCAACGATATCATCCAGTCGCACCCGCGTGGGAGGCATCGCTTCCTTCTGCGCGACTTCGATTCGTTCCAGCTTATTCCCATTCCGCCGGCGCCATCGCGCGAGTTCCTGCACGCGTTCGCCGTGCAGTGCGTGGTGGAGGTTGTGAAAGGAAGCTTGCCGATTCTGGATTACGTCCCCACGCGCACAAACGAGGACCTGCAACAGGCTTCGACGCGAATCGCCGGCGCCTACCGGCGAAAGAGCTCACTCTGGAATTCCTACTTCCGCTATGCCCGGCTCAAGGCACAGGGACTCGCATGGAGCGACGCGGAATTCGTGTCTGCCGCGGAACGGGCGTTCGAATCCACGGCGTTTCTGGAGGCCTCCTGTTCGGTGGTTCTGAGTGACTACGCCTTAAAGCGCCATCAACGGCGCCGGGCTCAACCCTACGTGCCTCACTAAACCGGTATTGACTGCGATGTCACGCGACCACGTTGACCACTTACCCGCCGACCGCATCCTGCGAGGCGGAAGTATCCACACGCAGGACCCGTCTTATCCGTGGGCTGAAGCCTTGGCTGTCTCCGGTAATCGCATATCATTCGTCGGTTCCAATGCCGATATCGAAAGCCTCGTCGGGCCCCACACGGAGATAGTCGAACTTGACGGCCGGTTCGTGATGCCGGGCTTCAACGACGCCCATATCCACTTCACTCCCTCCATGCTTCCTCTTCTGCGCGAGTGCGGGATCACAACGGCACAGACAATCAGCCAGGTGGACGACTTGCCGGAGTACATCCGCCTGGCCAGTGAAGGGGCGTTGACCGCGCGGCTGGAAGTCCGGTTGCCATTGGAGACGTGGAGCGAGTTCCCGCGCCACCGTGCACTGGCCGCCCAAACCGGCGGAATGGTCGAAGTCATCGGGCTGAAGGCGTATGCCGACGGGATGCTGAGGAGACAAACCGCGTTTTTGGTGGAACCATACAACGATTCTACCTCTGGCCGCGGTTCGTTAAGCCAAGCTGTGACAGGCACCGCGGCCTTCGATAGAATGCTGGATGGTGCTGTCTCCGTTGGCGCCGGCGTGAGTACTCACTCCATCGGAGACGCCGCGACTCGGTTCGTGTTGGAGCGCTACGAACATCTCATCGCCCGGCACAAGCTGGCAGACCACAGACTGAGAGTCATTCACGCGTCTCTCGTTTCACCAGTCGATTTCTCGAGGTTCGGCGCATCGAACATCATTGCGGAAGTCAATCCCTATCACGCCAGTGCCATCCCGTGGCTAAGGAACATAGTGGGCGAGCCGCGGACGCGCTGGGCATTCGCCTTTCGCAGCCTCAAGGCTAACGGCGCTCGTCTGTGCTTCGGCTCCGACTATCCAGGCCCCGATGGCTGGCCGGAGTTCCCGCTTAGTCCTTTGTTAGGGATTCAGGCTGCCGTTCTCCATGAAAACGCGGAGGAGCGATTGAGTGTCCAGGAAGGTCTGGAGGCTTACACGATTGGTTCTGCTTATGCCAGCCGGCACGAGGATCTTAAAGGAACATTGCAAGCTGGAATGCTAGCGGACCTGATTGTACTTTCCAACAATCCGCTTGAAGTCCCTGCCGATCGGATCGGCTCCATTCGTGTCATTCAGACGTGGATGAACGGGAAAATTGTGTTTCGCGGGACTTCGTAGCATCTCACGGCTTGTCTGCCTCGACGAAGGCCCGAACCACGGCCTTGAAGAGATGGTCCTTGATACGCTGCTCCAGCGGAAGATCCTTGTATGGCACCATGCAGGGGTGCTCTTTCTTGGTTGCGTCCTTGACTGGCCCGAGTTTCCAGCCTTCTCGTACCTTGTCTGAGAGCCAGGCTTCGTGCTGCGCCGAAGCCGCAGCGTTTGGATTCGCAAGGGCGAACTCAACTCCCTTTTCCGCCGATGCCTGTTGCCATCGCTCGGCCTCCTCCCAAGGTTTCTGGGTGAAATCGCCAATCGATTCGCAATATGCCCTGTTGGCTTCATGGCAAACGCGAGCAATCTGATTCATGTTCATTGGCCCAGTCCTTTCGGCACTCAACGATATACGCCGCTCTACTGCTCCAGGGCCTTGCGGATCGCCTGTATCCAAATACCCTCGTTGGCCGCATAGGTTCCCGGCTTGTTGTTCAATTTCGGAACCTCCAGGCCGCCGCCATGGTGGAGGCCGATCAGGTTCCATTTCTGGTTGAACACCGGGCTTCCCGAACTGCCGCCCTCGGTCGGAGCGCGATAGTGCAAAACCCGGTCGTCGCGATCCAGCAGCTCGTTGTCATTGATGGAGAACGACAGCCCGCCCCCGTACGGATATCCGATCACATAGACGCGGGCCGTGCCATCCGGCAGCGGAAGCGCCGCATCGATCGGAAAGGGATCCGCGCCATCGACTGGTTCTTCCAACTCCAACAGGCTAAAGTCAAGCTCGTTCGGCGGAGAGGTCTGCACCAGCTTTTTCGGGCGATACCGTTTCAGGCCGCTGTCCTGGCCTAACGCCTTGAAGCTCAGGTAGGCCTCGTCAGGTCGCAGCGCGGCGTCCACCTTGGGGTCGTTGGAGATCACGTGCGCGTTGGTGAGCAAAAGGAGGCCGTCACCGTAGGAATCCTTCAGGTCTCTGCCGCGGACGAGAAAGCCGGAGCCAAGCCCACGGTCGGTGTCCAACTCCCCTTCCACGCGCGCCACCGACTTGCATCGTTCCCGTCCTTTGTCCCACCAGGCGATGCTGACGAAGAGCGCGCTGCCCAGGACTCTTTCCAACGTCACCCGCGCGGCTGAAGATTCCGCGGTGTCCGGAAGGCGGCTGGCAGCAATCTTGACTTTGCCACCCATGCATGCGAGGAGCCTGGCGTTCAGCAGCGGCAGGACATACGCTCCAATTCCGCTCGAATCGTCCAACTGCCACACTTCGGTGAATTGCCTTCTCGTGCTCCCCAACTCGAAAGCGTCGGCTCGACTGTCTTGGACGTAGCGCTCAATCCACTGGATGGCCTCCTCCGGCCTGTCCAGCGCCACACACGCCTCGGCGGCAGTGGAGAGATCCCACATATCCGCACTCCGCTCGATAACGCGTTCGTTGATTCTGTCCAGAATCTGCTGGGCCATCGCTCGCGGGTCCGGGTAACCTTCCAGCGCAACCTTGTCGCGCTTGGCCCGGCTCAGTAGCGCAATGGCATTAATGCCGTGCCACAGATTGTCCGAGTCGCCGCTATAGACGCTGTAGTAGCGTTCTACCGCGTGTGGCAGAATCAGCTTTGGATTTACGTACAACTGCTTGAAGGCCCGTCCCTGCAGGCCCCTGGCCTCCGCATTCTCGTCCTCCTGATCGGGCTGGGAAGTCGTATCCCGTTCAAGCTCGTCCAGAACCGTAATCGCGGAACTGACGTCGTCCTGTTCCAGGAGGGCCTGCGCAAGCCGGCGGCGGATCTGCGGGGAATTCTGCCCTCGCCGAACGAACTCTTCGGCCAGCCGCTGCAACTGCGGGAACATCCGTTTGCGCTGCAGTTGGATCAGAGAGAACGTGGCTTCCTTTTCGGGAAAAGGCTCCTTCTCTTTGTCCATCCGCTGGATCAGTTCCTCGCATATGGATTGAGCCTTGAGCGCGTCGGATCGCTCGGCAGCCTCCTGAAGTCTTATGGGAAAGTCCTTGGCGTCGTTCCACATGGCAGGATTACCTTCCGGCTATCATATTCTCAAGTCTGGTTCGGAGTTTAGAGCCCGCCAGATACTTCGTGATGTCATGCCGCCACTTACCCCAGTTTTGCTCATTGACGTCTTCGATGATCTCCAGACTGCCGCGCTTGTAATCGTTGCCGAGTACCGGATCGAATCCGCATACCGGGTCGAACTTGTCATAAATGTTCGCCCAGGGTCCGTCCAGCCGCTGCCGCGGGTAACCGTCTTCCCGCGACCATTCCGGCTGGAGTTGATCCTGCACTTCATCTAAGCCCAGCGGGCTGCCCACCGTCATGAAGGCGTCCACCTGCGGGCACCCCGGCGCACGCTTCAGGCAATCATAGGCAATCACCGTTCCCATGCTGTGGCTCAGCAGGACAAGCGGGCGCTTTTGGTGAGCTGCGGCATCGGTGAGGGCCCCCACCAGACGGCCGCGGATTTCGTCCTGCACGGCAAAGGTGACTCCCGAACGCGGGCTGTTAGCCACGTTGAAGAGGTAATGGTGGACGTCCCGCAGAAACGTCTGCATGATGTCTTTCTTGAGGAAGCCCGGCAGTGGCACACGCTCGAAACCCGGGCCGATGTCTTGTACCCGTGGCGCCGGAGTCTCGTCGGCGATCTCGTCATACCCCAGCCTCTGCGACAGGCGATCGACAAACTCCTTCTGGTCGCCGGTAAGAGCGCCGCGCCACGCGGCTCCGGCTCCCAAGGTGTCCCGTGACACGGTGTCCTGCCCAACGCTTTCCTGAGCGGCCTGCTCGGAGACAGGTGCGGCATAGAGCACATCGGCCCAATACACCATCGATGACGTCACGCCTTCTGTGGAGAGATCGATGCCGTCCGCCACCGCCAGCGCCTGCTTCCACATCCGCAGCAGCACTTCGGGCGCCGGCTTGTTCGCAATTCCGTGAATGAAGACGATGTGGGCCATACGCTTGAAGCAACCCCCTTTCTTAATCAGTCATCATAAACCTAGGTTCGGTTTAATTCAACGGCTCACACACGGTACGCAAAACACCGGCGGCAAGACCAAACCGCCGGCCGCGAAAAGACACACGCCGTAGCGATGGTGGTCTTGCCGCGGATGTTTTTCCCGCGTCCGTCGCTGAGATTTGGCATGTTTATTTGGTCAAGACTTAGCTGGCGCCTTGCACAGGTTTGAAGGCGCTTATGTGATCCTTCAGGCTACTAGCCTCCGAACAAACGTCCATTGCAGCTTCGATGGCCTTCACGAGGTCGTCCGTGTAGAGCAGCTTTCCCTTCTCGCTGAGTTCCGCCCCGTTGTATAGATCTGACATCCGGTTCCCGTCGGCGGGGAGACCCTGAGTCCGGCAGAACTCCGGATTACTCTCCTGGCCACAAGCCAGCAGTTTGATCGGAATGAGGTACAGTCCATTGTCTTGACGGTTTTTCAGCAGGCTTGCGATTTCCGTTTTCTGAATGTAGTCGGAGACGTCAAAGTTCGGACTAATCAACGCTAAAGCCACATCAAAGTCACTCAGCCGTTTCTTGATTTGCTCATTCCACTCTTGGCCCGGCAAAAGCCCGGTTTTCGAAGAATCGTCTGACTCGTCGCTCGGCGGTTTCCGGTCCCACCACAGGAAGATGTGACGCTGACGAAGAGGGCCTCGTACCGCTTGCAGAAGATCGGAGAGATAGGGCCTCTCTTCGTTGTCCTTATGGGCGTAACACACAAAAACGCACGTGAACCAAGCCAGCTTTTTCAACACCTGCTCCAGTGACGCGAGCTGATCTCCAACGATGCCGAGTACGTCCTGCTGCTGGCCTCTGAGCCCGTCCAGGAATCCCCAGTGCAGGCGAACCAACTGCCGCAAATAACAGGTATGCTCATACGCATACACGTTTGGTGATTTCACTTCACTCGGAGTTTGCCGCTTACTGGCGTACGCGTACTTGTCCAAAGAAATGAGGACTTCGGAACACCGCTTCAGAAGGTCGCTATCGGTGGCCCCCCAGCCATGGGCGGCGATTTGAAAATTCGCCGCAATATTCATCTCGGGAGGGTACAGATCCGGGATCCTTTCGTCCAAGGCATGAGACATCCAGTAGTCTTTCTTCTGATCCAATGCCGCCTGGAATTCCGTGAAGACCTGAGCTTGCGCTTTGCCCAGGCGATCCCTGGTATTCCCACACAGTTTGTCGAAGTCGTCCAACGTCTTCTGGAATGTCGAATCAGCCATCAATTCCACACCTCTGATAGGCTCCGGCTAAGAACCCTCCAGTCCTCTCTGTTTCATCCACTCCAATTCCTGCACGTCGCGGTGTACCCTGTCGGCGATATCCATCTTCGATAACAAAGTACCCTTCAGATCCTCGAGACGGAAGATTGCCCTCAGGTCCGAATAGATCTTCGAAAGCGCGTCGCCGGCCACGATATAGAGCGTGGGGTCGATCAGGCACGTGGCAAGTCTCTGCCGCATCTCCATGATCCGCGTCTGCCTGTCCTGTCTGGTTCCTTCGCGAAGGACGATTGCCTCAATGGTTTGATCCAGAAGTTTGTGTAAGATGACGAGAGCGTGCCACCGCGCGCGAACTAACTCGCAGATATCGAGAAGCCCGGGCAGAAAATAAGCGCCTGGGTCTTTCTGGGAATCCCTGCAGACACAGAGTACCGCCCGGCGCGACAGGGAAACAAAGAGGCGCGCGTCAAGGTTGAGGCTGTAAAGCCCGGATATCGCGCCCACAAAGGGAGGCTGCAGGTAAGCGGGCTCTAAGGGAAGCTGGTCGGATATGGAACGGAAGACCATCTGGGCTACTTCATTTTCGAACCTGCGGCGGCGGAGCGCCTTCTCGTTAGCGGGCTGCCGGGATGGGCCGGCGGGGTCGCAAAACGCGCTGGCGACTGGACCGTCAACCTCGGCTACCGTGACAATCCACGGACTCTGCGGCTCATCCTCCTCAGCCAGAAACTTCTTGTCCTCCCACTCGACACTGGCATCGTTCGTGAGAGCGCCCATCGTCTGGGCGAATCGAGGATAGAGAGAGGTTAAGGGGCCGGATTCATCCGGCAGGGAAAGCAGCCCATCGGCGATGTTATCGGGTTTTCCGCTTCGGGTCTTGGTGAGGCTGAGAAGCGCAAGCAGGGTGGGCGTAAAGAGCGGCTTGCCCTCGGAGCGGACGTCCAGCTCAAAGGTGCATGTTCCGCCGATTTGAAACAGGCGCTGCAAACCGGAAAGCGTCGCCGGCCACTTTCCGCCGCCGTGCTGAAAGGCGCCGATGACCGGCGGCAGCGCTTTCCATCCGGAGTTGTCCTTCAGTTCCAGATGGGGAGCGATCCCCTGACGCGAGGGCGGCGTACCTGATGCACCCTGGTCTCCATTGAGGATCTTACAAGGTTCTTGAATGATCCCGCCGCCCTTGGTTAGTGTGAAGGAGTAGGTGTAGAAGACCCGGGCGCGGCGGCAACGAAATAGTGGGGCCTTCGGTGGAACGCTGCGGCTCATGCGGAAGCTCCCTCCAGCGCCTCGCGGCGGAAGATTTCCAACGCTTGTTTCTTCATCGAGGCGAATGCCTCGCTCCCCATTTGAGACAGTTCCTTCCGGGCCGGCAGTTTGCTCTCCAGCACGGCGGCCACGCTGGCCGGGCGCTTGGTCAGGAACACGGTCCGCTCGCCCAGGTAGATCGCTTCGTCGATATCGTGCGAGACCAGCAAAATGGTAACCCCGGTCGCTTCCCAGATCTGCAGCACCTTCTCATACAGGCTAAGGTTGGTCTGATAGTCGAGGGCGGAGAACGGCTCGTCCATGATAAGAATGTCGGGGTCGAGGATCAACGCGCGCAGAATGGACGTCAGTTGCGCCTGCCCGCCCGACAGCGCATAGGTGTAAGCGCCCAGATCAATCCGGAACTGGAAGCGGGCCACCACCGCTTCCACCTTGCTCATCCGCTCGGACTTCGAAACGCCGCGGATCCGCAGCGGGAAGGCAATGTTCTCGGCGACCGTAAGCCACGGCATCAGGTATCCGCGGTAGTCCTGAAACACGTAGCCGACGCGCGGGCGGGATGTGCCGCCATTCATCTTGACGCTCCCCTCGTCCAGGCTTTCCACGCCGACGATGACGTTCAGCAGAGTGGTCTTGCCGCAGCCGTTCGGCCCGAAGAACGTCAAAAACTCGCCTTTGCGGACGTCCAGCGAGAAGTCGCGCAGGACCACGTTGCGCTTCTGACCCTCGCCAAACGCCTTCGAGGCGTGCTCGATCTCGATGTATAGGGGACGATCGCTCACTTTCCCGTCCAGAACACGATTCGCGTCTCTGCCCACACGAAGCCGCGGTTGATTAAGTAGCCCAGCAACCCAATTAATACGAGAACGGCATACAACTTCTCCGTGTCGTTCACGGTATAGGCATCGAATACCCGCTGGCCGAGCCCCAATTGCGTGCCGATAAACATCTCGCTGACGATGACCACCACCAGGCAGAGCGACAGCGAGGTCCGCATGCCTGACAGCGTCTGGGGCAAAGCTTCGAAAAAGACCACCCAACGGAAGACTTGCCATTCGGACGCCCCGAACACCCGCGCTGCCCGTAGCCGGGTCTCTTTTGCTTGCAGTGCGCCGTAGGCGCAGTTCAGGATGACGACAAAGAGCGCGGCCGAAAACGCCATCGCGATCTTGGCGCTGTCTCCGATGCCGAAGAGCAGCAGGAACAGAGGAAACAGAGCCGTCACCGGAAGCGAGCGGAAGAAGTCGAGCGTAGGGTAGCTGGCCGCATAGACCTTGCGGGAATTCCCGATAAACAGCCCAAACGGAACGCCGATCAGGCATCCCAGAATGTAGCCGCAGCCCCATCGCCAGGCGGTGGCGCCGATGTCGGAAGTCAAGTGCTCGTGGAGAAACAGCCCCACCAATCGCCTGAACGTAGCGGTCGGGGATGGAACCAATAGAGGGGGAACCAACTTCAAGCCTGTGACCAGATACCACAACGCCAGACACAGCAGGGGGAGAGCGAAGCCCCACACCCCGATCCGCACACCGGCGCTACGTCCCGCGGGCGGAGCATCCTTTGTCCTGATCTCTGGAGTTGGCATTGGCACGGAAGATCACTTTGCCGTGGGAGTGGTTCTGGCGGCATCCGCCTGTCGCAGAAAGCTGAGATCCAAAACGTCGGTATAAGCAGGCACCGGCTTGTTGTCGAGGCCTTTCTGTGTCGCCTTCGCCCACTGGCCGGTGCTGGCGAAAACGTTCAACAGCCCCTCGTCCGCCTGCACGTTCAGCTCATATTCGCCCCAGATGGCGGTGAGAACCGACGGATCCATTTGCATCTCCTTGGCCAGAATCGCAATGGCCTCCTCACGGTGGTCCTTGACGAACGCCTCAGCGCGGATCAGGGCCTTCAGAAACGACCGGATTCGAGCCGGCTCGGCCTTGGCAAAATCGCCCCGCACCGCCAGCAATCCATACGCGGTGTAAATCCGCGGATCGTTGAACTGCACCAGCTTGCCGTCGAGCGCCTGCTCGACGTTGTAGCGGTATGGCTGCCAGACCGATCCCGCGGGGATGCTCCCATTCAGCACCGAGGCCTGAATGCTGGGTGCCGTCAGGCTGAGAAACTGGATCTTCTTTCGGTCCAGCTTGTAGAAATCGACGAAAAGGTCCGCGAACCGGTGAGAAGTCGTGCCGGGAACCAGAGCCAGGGTCTTGCCCTCCAGATCCTTTGGCGTTCGGATGCCCTTGTCCCGCCGCGCCATGATCGCGTCATCGTGCTTCCGCATGACGCTGGCGATCACCTTGACGTCGGCCCCCTCCTGGAACTTCACAAAGGCGACGTTGGTCTCCACGATGACGCCGAAATTCAGGTCGCCACTAACCACCGCATCCATCGCCACTTTTCCCGTTTGCAGATAATTGGGCCGGACGTCCAGACCTTCCGCCTGGAAGAAGCCTTTCTGCTGCGCGATGATCGGCAGCATCGAGATATTCGTGGGGCCACCCCACACGAGTGGCTTCAAAGCAGATCCCTTGGAGGCGTAGCGGTAGATCGCGATGCCGACAGCCAGAACGACCACCGCGGTGGCAACCACCCACGTCAGAGTACGGCGCTTCGCCATCATCCCAGACTCTCCTCCGAAAGGTTCAAGGACTTCCAGAATACCGCAAAAGCGATTTCCCAAGAGGGACTTGAGAATGCCCTGAAGTTCTGTCGGCCCAGATGGTCAAACGCTCCTCCCGGGCAGAGGATCAATCCGGACATCGCCTTCGCGCAAAGCTCGCGCCTTCAATCACCACTCCGGCAAATTTCCCAATCCGCTGTCCCCATAGGCCTTACACCATCTTCTGCGTACTCCGGATGCCGCGCCGCCCGCCCTCCTGTGCCACAGTGAGATTGGGAAGCAAAGCGGGACTGGCACGAATCTCGCTGCTCTTGCGAAACTTCGTGCCAGTACCCGGTTTGCTTGGGTGCCCCGCTTCGTTTTTCGCCCGGTTCACTGGCTCCGTGGGAACGATCGTGCCCACGGATGGCCGCCGGTTCTTATTGCTTTCAGTAACTTAACACCTGCCCGTGGGCACGATCGTTCCCACCGGGCTGTACCGATCCGGCGCTCACCCCATGCGCAGCAAATCGGGGCTCGTATGGGGAAGAAATGAGGCGCCCACAAACTCGTCCATGTAGCCGGCCAGGTCGGCGAGGTCCACGTAAGTGACGCGGGTGAGATAGGCGGCGATTTCGTCGCGGAACTCGCGTGAGAGCAGGCTCAGCGCGGCGCCTTCGAGCGATCCGTTATCGATGTAACCGTAGCGTCCGAGCGGGATGTCCGGCAGCAGCCCGATTCCCACCGCGGCCGGCAGGTTGAGATAGCGGCCGAAGTTGCCCGAGACATACGCTCTCTCCATGGAGGGGCCGCCCGGGCCGAGCGAATCGACCAGCGAGCGTATGCCCGCAAAAACCGCCGCTTTGGCGCGAATGAGGCTCGCCAGGTCTCGCTCCCAGAGCGCCACGCGCTGGTCGGCGGAGAGCGCAATCGCAGCGCCCCACTTGCCTTCCATGCAGCGTTCCCCGGGCACGCGCGCGGTTAGCCTGCCGCCGCGGTCAATCCAGCCGGCGCGGAACAGGGCGTCGGCCAGCGCGATCAACCCCGACCCGCACAGGCCGCGGACGCGTCCACCGCCAATCACGGAAAGCTCCATCGCGCC
>OCTA010001333.1_pt1 | contig 22738 bp, 16 predicted proteins | sample 1538991 | NCBI WGS metagenome assembly OCTA01 (sample SAMEA3539302, study PRJEB22396) | soil metagenome | biome: tundra; feature: field; material: soil | place: USA | collected 2010-05 | depth 0.15 m | reverse complement strand
AGGCATGAGAATTGGTCCCTTTCTCTCCTAGCTGTGACCGCATAACGCCTTGCCGATAAGCTGCGAGCCGGCCGCCGAGTTGCACCCTCGATGCTACACCAATGTCCCTGCGGCCGGATCGTCAGCTTCATCGGCTTGTTCGACGGCGCGGCGTCGACGCCGGGCCCGCCAGCACTCGAGAACGAAGGCCACGAACGGGCCCGCCGAGGCGACTACCCAAAGACCGCTGTGTCCAAGCCTTTCCTTCGCTATGTCGGCAAACTCCTTCGCTTCACCTTGGGTCAGAATGCGCGTGCGTGCATGGCGGCCTGTTCGAATGGGAGCCGCGGTTCTCCAGGTGAAGTAGGCGGCATCCAGAAACTCACAAGTCGCGAAGACCAGGCAGACGAGGCCAACCAGCAAGAATAGATATGCTCGGATGCGCATGAGCTTTCGTCCGTCGAACTACTATTATCCCTCGAAAAATAATCAATATGCCAACGATGGTCCCACGATCTTTCCGGCGAGATCAATCGAGGCATACCAGTGATTTCGCGGACTTGGCTGCCTGGCCTTCGGGCTGGGTGGCCGGATCCCCTGTCGGATAAAACGGATCCGGTGTCGGACAAGTGAACCAGATTCCATCTCTGCTGGCGTTGTGCTACGGGCGGCTGGGCAGTCATCGATTGGCCGGCCGCCGCGCCTTGCTTGTGGGCTTGAGCTGCGACCTGAGCGCGCGGTTGACGGACTTCGAACTCCCAAATGCTTCCGCAACGTCGGGGGCTAGAACAACCACGTTCGTACTACGGGCCAGGCGCGCCACGTATTTGCCGCGGATGCCACCGGAGAAGTCATACTCGAGCCGCATCTCATCGCTGACTTGCTTCTGCTTTCTAGCCGCCGGCATAGGTCCTCCGCTCTCGTCTGGATGCAATTTAGCGCTGATAATACGGATGCTCCCGTCCCGATGCACGTGCGACACAACGACGAGGCGCCAGGTGTGCGTTGCGCCAAGCAACAAGAAGCGACCCTCTTCATCGGAGTGGTCGGGATCGAAGGTAGTCAGCGATAGCGGATCCGAAAACGCGGTGGCCGCCTCCTCGAACGACACGCGATGCTTTGCCAGGTTTCGACGTGCCTTCTCTGCGTCCCACTCGAACCGCATTTCTCGCCTTCGTTTCAGCTGGCGCCGTATGTCCTTCTTTCAGCGGTCCAGGGGGCTGCGAACTCCGCCGGCGCCGCGGTTTAGGACGTGGGTGTAGATCATGGTCGTGCTGACGTCCTTGTGCCCGAGCAGCTCCTGGATGGTACGGATGTCGTAGCCGTCCTCCAGCATGTGGGTCGCAAATGAATGACGAAGGGTGTGGGGGGTTACGGGTTTCGCGATCCGGGCTGCCCTGGCGGCTTTGCGAACGGCGCGCTGGATGACGGATTCGTGCAGGTGGTGGCGGCGGACTTCTTGGCTTGCGGGGTCGGTATAGGTGCGAGTCGCCGGAAAGACCCACTGCCAGATCCATTCGTGGGAGGCACTGGGATATTTGCGCCCAAGAGCGTCAGGCAAGGTGACGGCGCCGGCCCCAAGGCTTATGTCGGCGTCGTGTTGAACCTGCATCTTTCCGAGGTGGGCGCGCAGCTTTTCGACGAGAGCTCCAGGCAGGACCGTTCGTCGATCTTTCTGCCCTTTGCCTCTGCGGACGATGATCTCGCGACGATCCAGATCGATGTCTTTCACACGCAGTTGCAGGGCCTCAAGCAGTCGCAAGCCGCCGCCGTACAGCATGGCGCAGATCAGCCATGCCGGGCCTTCGAGGCGCGCCAACAGGTCGCGTGCCTCGTCCCGCCGAAGCACGACCGGTACGCGGACTGGCCGCTTGGCGTGGACCAAGTTTCCCAGCCATGCGAGTTCGCGCCCCAGCACTTGCTGATACAGAAACAGCAGTGCGGCCAGGGCTTGGTTCTGGGTCGACGAGCTCACCTTCGCATCGGCCAGGCTGGACAGGTAGGCACCGATTTCGGTTTCGGACATGGTGTCGGGGTGGCGTTTGCCGTGAAACAGAATGAACCGGCGGATCCACCCCACGTACGCCTTCTCGGTACGCAAACTGTAGTGACGGGCGCGCAGACCCTGTCGGACTTGCTCCAGCAAGCGTGGCGGCTTGACCGGAATCCCGGCCGCCTGTCCAGGGTTCGGTCGGACGATAGGAATGACGGTTGCGCCTTGGCTGCCATTTCGGACATGAGGTTGCATGGGCGGTGAACTATGCGAACGCCGTGCCGGCCCATTTCCAGCCGGCTTCTCAGGCGGATCCTGGAATCCGCGTCTCGAAGTGTTCCCGCACGGCTTTGGCCGCCGATTCCGTCATGCCCGGCGCAGCCAGCAATTCTTCCAGGGTCGCCTCGCCGACTTTCTTCAGGCTGCCGAAGTGGCGCAAGAGCGCGCGCTGACGAACCGGGCCGACGCCCGGGATGCTCGACAGCGCCGAGCGCAGGGTGCGGCGCTTGCGCAGGCTGCGGTGAAATCCGACGGCGAAGCGGTGGGCCTCGTCGCGCAGGTGGGCAAGCACGAACATCTCGGCACTCGTCGGGCCAATGGGAATGGGATCTTTGCCGTGGGCGAGAAACACGCGATCGGGACGATTGGTCGCGGAGCGCGGCTGCGGGTCAGCGGGCTCGGCGCTCGCGGCGGGATCGTGGACCGAATCACCAGCGGCCGATTCGCGCTCCTTGGCCAGGGCGATGATGGGCAGGCCGGCACCTGGACGCACGTCGATGCCCACGTCGCGCGCGGCCGCCAGCGCCACGCCGAGCTGGCCCTTGCCTCCGTCGACCACCAGCAGGTCGGGCAGGCGCCACGGATCGTCCTCGGTCGTCGACTCGCGCGCGCGGCGGAACCTGCGCGACAGCACTTCGTACATCGAGGCGAAGTCGTCGCCACCTTGGGCGCGTTTGATGCGATAGGTGCGGTAGCGCGCCTTGGCCGGCTCGCCGTCCTCGAACACGACCATCGACGCGACGGGATCCGTGCCCTGCACATGCGAGATGTCGAAGCATTCGATCACGCGCGGGACTTTCGCCAGGCCCAGCCGCCGCTGCAGGCGGGCCAGTGTGGTCTCGGTGTCCTTGCCGTGATCGCGCCGTGTGACGAAGCTGGCGGCGGCGTTCTTGCGCGCCAGCTCCACCAGCGCGCGGCGCGGACCACGCTGGGGCGTCAGGATGTCGACTTTCTTATCGCGCTCTTTGTCGCGTTTCTCCGCCAGCCACTCGGCCTTGACGTCGGCGTCGGCAATGGCGAAGGGCAACAGCACCTCGGCCGGCGGCGTTGCTTGCAAATCGTAGAAAAGGCCGATGAAGCTCGACAGGATCTCGTCGTCGGGAAATTCCTGCTTGCCGAAGGAAAAGGCGCGGTTGCCCACCAGCTTGCCCTGGCGAATGAAGAGCACGACGATCTCGACGGCCTGACCCTCGCGGTGAAAACCCAGCACGTCCTGATCGGCGAAGGTGTCCAGCACCACGCGCTGCGATTCCAGCACCGATTCCAGGGCGCGCACTTGATCGCGCAGGGTGGCCGCGCGCTCGAAGGCGGTGCGGACAGCGGCGTCCTTCATGCGCAGGCGCAGATCTTCGAGCAGCTCGTCGCTCTTGCCTTCGAGGAACAGTCCGACGAAGCGCACCTGTTCGGCGTAGTCGTCGGGTGGCACGGGCAACACGCAGGGCGCGAGGCAGCGCTTGATCTGGTATTGCAGGCACGGGCGCGTGCGGCTCGACAAGGTGTGGTCGGTGCAGATGCGCAGCTGAAAGTGCCGGTTCACCACGCGCAGGGCTTCGCGGCACGCGGTCGCCGAATGGTACGGCCCATAGTAGCGTGCGCCATCGTCGGCCATCTTGCGCACCACTTCGAGTCTCGGCCAGGCCGCGCGCGGATCCAGGCGCAACACCAGGTAGTTCTTGTCGTCGGTCAGCTTGACGTTGAAGCGCGGCTGGTGGCGCTTGATCAGGTTGTTCTCCAGCAGCAGGGCTTCCTTCTCGTTGCTGGTCACCACGGTCTCGATGTCGCCGACAATACCTTCGAGCAAGGGCACGAAGTCGCGCGTGTCGCCGCTGGCGGGCTGGAAATACTGGCGCACGCGATTGCGCAAATTCGCCGCCTTGCCCACGTAGATGATCTTGCCCCGCCGATCCTTCATTAGATACACGCCGGGCTGGGTGGGCAGGCGGTCGAGGATCTCGGCCAGCGAGCGTTCGGCCGGCGCCATCTCGGCGTCGCGCAGCTGGGATGTATCAAAGGGCGAATCGTCGATCGCTAACGGTTCGTGTTGTTCAAGCGCCGCGACCAGAGCGGCATGGTCGGGCCCAAGCGGCGAGAATCGCGCGCGCAAGGCCAGCGCCAGCGCGCCCGGAAGATCGAATGCTTCGCCGGCGGCACAGCGGGCGCGGTAGAGCCGCGCATAGTCTGGGGGAACGCGCAGGGTCCAGTTCTCAGGGTGAATCTCGCCGGGACGGTTGTAGATCTCCTTCATGCCCAGGAGGTCGGTGAAGAAGATCGATACGTTCTGGGCAGGTCCGACGAAAAGATCGGCCAGAAAGGCGCGCCCAAACTCAGTCGGGTCGCTGGCCAGTCGGGCCGCAAAGGTCGGTCGCGCGGCGGCGACGGGCTCAAGCCGTTCCGCTAGGTAGTCGGCCCACTCCGACTGCTGTTTGGTGTTTTGCCATTCATCGAGCAAGCGCCAGATCGGCGGCGTGTCGTGGGTGCCCAGCATGACCCAGTCGGCCGGGCTGGCTAGGGCCGTCCGATAGGGGTCACAGACGTTGCCAGGATCGGCTTTCTGGACCACGCGAAAGCGACCGAGCCCGTGCCGAGCCACCACCGCCGCCAGGGGCGAGGGACACGTGCTTAGAACCTCGCACGCGATGTCCCCGACCTGGCCACCGCGCGCGCGAACGGTATCCACCAGCACGTCGAAAAGCACCGCATGCCGCTTGACCTGCTCGTCGGTCAAGGAACGAACCCAGTCATCTTCGTAGCGGGGATGCCGTGGATCGGGTGCCAGATCGGAGCGCGTGACCAGGGAATACCGCGCCAGCTCGGGATGGTCGGGAAGATCGGGCGAGGCGAACAGCCGCGCCCCGTGCTGAACGGCGTGCAAGGGGTCGGGATCGTCGGTGCGGTAGACCCACGGGCAGACCAAGCCATGGGGATGGTCGATGCGCAGGCCATCGAACTCGCTCAGCATCTTTTCCGCACGAGCGCGCACGAAGCGCCAGCCCGGGCCGTCGCCAGCTGGGTTTGCGACAAGTCCATCCGGGTCGAGCACGGGATAGCCCCAGGGCTGCCCGTCCGGGTTGGTGCGGCTGGGCGGCGCGCCCATGCGATAGTTGGCCAGGAAGAGGTGCTGATGGCGCCACAGGTCCCGATGAGAAACCCCGACCTGGAGATCGCCATAGAGCTTGAGCCCGAGCCCGGCGAGTTCTTCGCGCAGCTCCGCGTGCTGGGTGTGGACCAGGAATTGGCAGAAGCTGGCGAAGTCCATGGCGTCGGCATGATCCCCACCTTCATCGGGCCCTTCATCGGGCCACTTCTGCCAGTCGAGCGTCCCGTGACGAGCGGCCAGGGCCTCGAACAGGCTGTCGCTTTCAAGCCAGTCGGCATGCTGGCGCGTGAAAGCCGCGAATTCCCGCGCCAGCGCTGCCCATCTTCGGCCTCGACGGGAGAACAGGGCATGGGCCGCACGCAGCGCCGTATCCTGCGCCGGCCGCACGGTGGCGTCGGCAACCCGGTGGTCGGCATTCGCCGTTCGACTGCCCACCGCGGTTGCCAGCGCATCCTTGGACAGAAGTCCCCGCCACTTGCTGGCGTCGCTGGCCAGCGGCCCCAAGGCCACGGACAGGGGCGACTTCGCGAACAGCGTCCCGTCGTAGGGCGAGGCATTGATCGGCGAGGTTTTGCCCTGGGGCCCGAGTTGCACGCCGGTAAAGCCAAGCTCGGCGGCAAATCGAAAAAAAGCCCGTCCGCCAAACGAATAGGGCGAGCCGCGACCGATGTCCTCGCCATCCCGCCCCGGAAAGCTTGCGTCGTGGACGCCGAGCACCAGGCGCTCGATGTGCAGCGTTTTGAGCGCTTCGGCAACCAGGGCTCGTTGTTGGTTGGCGGCTGCCGCGGTCACCAACCAAGGTTAGCACCAGCCGGCGGAATGGCGCTATCATCCTGGCGATGAAGTCCGTGCCCAGCACCAGCGATCCGCTTTGGTACAAGGACGCGGTCATCTACGAGCTGCCGGTCAAGAGCTTCTACGATGGCAACGGCGACGGCGTCGGGGACTTCGCGGGACTCTTGCAGAAGCTCGACTACCTTCAGGAACTGGGTGTCACTTGCCTGTGGCTTTTGCCGTTCTTTCCCTCGCCCATGCGCGACGACGGTTATGACATCTCCGACTATCGCAGCATCGATCCGCGCTACGGCACCATGGACGAGTTCAAGTCCTTCCTGGAAGCTGCGCACGGACGAGGCATGCAGGTGATGATCGAACTGGTCATCAACCACACCTCCGACCAGCACCCTTGGTTCCAGGCGGCGCGCCAGGCCCTGCCCGGAAGCCCCGAGCGCGACTTCTACGTGTGGAGCGACAGCAACGAAAAATACCGGGGCGCGCGCATCATCTTCACCGACACGGAGTCGTCCAATTGGACCTGGGATCCCATCGCCAAGGCCTATTACTGGCACCGCTTCTTCTCGCACCAGCCCGACCTCAACTACGACAACCCGGCGGTCCTGGAAGAGGTCATCAGTGTCATGCGCTTTTGGCTGGACCTGGGCGTCGATGCCTTGCGCCTGGACGCCATTCCCTACTTGGTCGAGCGCGAGGATACCACCTGCGAGAACCTGCCCGAGACCCACGCCATCATTCGCCAGATCCGCGCCGCCATGGACAGCCAGTATGCCAACCGCATGATCTTGGCCGAGGCAAATCAATGGCCCAGCGACGTGCTGCCGTACTTCGGCGACAGCGACGAATGCCACATGGCCTTCCATTTTCCGCTCATGCCAAGGCTTTTCATGGGCCTGCGTCTCGAGGATCGCCATCCCATCACCGAGATCATGGGGCAAACCCCGCGCATTCCCGACAGCTGCCAATGGGGCCTGTTTTTGCGTAATCACGACGAGCTGACCCTCGAGATGGTCAGCGACGAAGAGCGCGATTATATGTACCTGGCCTACAGCGCCGATCCGCGCATGCGGGTCAACGTCGGCATCCGCCGCCGCCTAGCCCCCTTGGTGGAAAACAACCGCCTGCGCATCGAACTTTTGAACAGCGTTCTGTTCTCGTTTCCCGGCACGCCCATCCTGTACTACGGCGACGAGATCGGGATGGGCGACAACATCTACCTCGGCGATCGCAACGGCGTGCGCACGCCCATGCAATGGAGCGCCGACCGCAACGCGGGCTTCTCGCGCGCCACCCCCGCGCGACTGTACAGCCCGGTCATCATGGATCCCGTGTACGGCTACGAGGCGACCAACGTGGAAGCCGAGCAGGGCGATCCCTCGTCGCTGCTGAGCTGGATGCGCAACATGATCGCGCTGCGCAAACTGTTCCGGGTGTTTGGGCGCGGGACCATGGAATTCCTCCACCCCGCCAACCGCAAGGTGCTGGCGTACGTGCGTAGCTACGAGAACGAAAGAATTCTCTGCGTCGCCAACCTGTCGCGTTTCGCCCAGCCGGTCGAGCTCGATCTTTCGCGCTTCGAGGGCTTGATGCCCATCGAGATGCTCGGCTACGTCGAATTTCCGCAGATTCGCAAGACGCCTTATCCCTTGACCCTGGGACCCTACGGACATCTTTGGTTCGAATTGCAGCCCGCGTTCGTGCCCAGCGTACTCGGCGAGCCGCCGGTGGTGACCGAGGACCAAGGCTTCGCGTTTGCCGACTGGAAAGAGCTGATGACCGGCCCCGAGCGGGCCGAATTCGACCGCAAGATTCCACCCTTTCTCGTTCGCCAGCGTTGGTTTGGGGGCAAGGCACGCACCATCGACACGGTGTCCATCCGTGCCTGGGCCGAGATCCCCGACTGTGACGGGGTCTTACTTCTTGTCGATGTTCACTACACCAGCGGGGGCCCGGACACCTACTCCGTGCCGCTGGTCCGCATGGATCCGGATCGGGTCCAGGCCATCTCCGCCAAGCATCCGGAAGTCGTGTTCGCGAAGTGCCGGGACGGCCAGGGAGCGATCTGCGACGCCACCTTCGACGACCGGTTCTGCCAGTGGCTGCTTTCTGCCATCGAACGCGAAGAGCGGGTTGATTTCTCGGCGGGCTTTCTGCGCGCCACCGCGGGGCAGTTTTTCCAAGAACTACGCGGGGACAAGAACGTGGCGCTGGCCGCGCTCCGCAGCGGTGCCGAGCAGAGCAACACCTCCATTGGCTATGGCGGCAATCTGATCCTGAAGCTCTTCCGTCACATCGAAGTGGGGGCCAATCCCGACTGCGAAATCACCCGGTATCTGGGCGAAGAGCGCGGTCTTACCAACATCCCCAAGTTCGGCGGCATGATCTTCTTTCAGGCCGACGGTGGCGAGGTGGCGACTCTCGGCATGTTGCAAGAGCTCGTCGACAACCAGGGCGACGGCTGGGCTTGGACGCTGGAAGAATTGTCACGCTACTTCGAAACGTGCGCCGCATCCCAGGTGACGCCAGAGCTGCTGGGCACGAGCCAGTATTCGCTCATCGCCCTGGCCGATCGCGGAATTCCCCCCGAGGCCGCCGATGCCATCGGCATCTACCTCGACGCTTCCGCCCATCTGGCCCGCCGGACCGCCGAGATGCACGTCGCTCTCGCCGCCGAGACCGATGACGTGGCCTTTGCGCCCCAACCGCTGTCCCAGAGCGACCTCGCGCTGCTATCTCTTCGGCTGCACGAGCGGGCGGGCGAGGTCATCCATCAACTCAAGTCGGCATTTGGCCGCCTGCCCGACGACATTTCCGACCTGGCCGGATCGGTTATCGCGCAAAGGCGGTCGCTGCTGACCCATTTTGGCGGGCTCGAAAACTTGCCCATCCAGCTGCTCAAGACCCGCGTTCACGGCGACTTCCATTTGGGACAGGTGCTGCGGGTGAAAAACGAATTCGTTCTGCTCGACTTCGAGGGCGAGCCTGCCCGGCCGCTGGCAGAGCGGCGGGGAATGCACTCGCCGCTCAAGGATGTGGCGGGCATGCTCCGATCCTTTGGCTACGCCGCACAGGCGGCCTTCATGGCCCATGCCGCCCGGCGCCCCCAGTCCGCCGCGTCGCTTGAACCGTGGGCAGCGCTCTGGGAAAAGTGCGTCTCGGCGGTCTTCCTCAGTGCCTACCGTAGCGCAACCCAGGGCAAGCGACTTCTTCCCGAGGACTCGACGACGCTGGCGCGTCTCCTCGATGCCTACGTGATGGACAAGGCGCTCTACGAGTTGTCCTATGAGCTTGGCAACCGGCCCGCCTGGGTGCGCATACCCTTGCTCGGCATTCTTTCGCTGGTGCAAGACTGGCGAATAGAGCCAGCGCGAGGTTCGAGCGAGAGAAACGACGGCCATGCCTGACGGGACCAACCTGTCGTCCGCGGTCTTGGAACGAATCGCATCGCTCAAGACGGCCGACATTGCCATCGGAGTCGCCACCTACAACAACGCCGACACCGTCGGGCTTGTGCTCGATGCCATCCGGGCCGCCTTGCGCGATCCTCTCGCCGGCACCCGCGGCGTGCTCATCAACGCCGACGGAGGCTCGACCGACGGCACGGTCGAAAAGATCACGAGCGAGGATGTCGCGGAGGTACCGGTCTTGCTTCTGACCTATCCCGTGCTTCCTGGCCAGAAGCTGGCCGTGCCCGACAACGACGTTCCCGACAAGGGCCGAGCCACAAAGACGATCCTGCGCGCGGCACAGCAGCTTGGGGCCAAGGCTTGTGTCATCCTCGCGCCGAACCTGCGCGGCGTTTCCCCCGCCTCGGTCACCTCCCTTGTTCGTCCCATCCTCGACGAGCATTTCGACTTCGTGGCGCCGTACTACACGCGCCATAAGTTCGACGGCCTGGTGACAAGCGGTCTCATCTATCCCTTGATGCGCGCGCTCTATGGCAAGCGTCTGCGCCAACCCATGGGCGGCGACTTCGCGGTATCTGCCGCGCTTGCGGCGCACACCTTGGCTCCCAATGTCTGGAGCCTGGACAAGGGCCGCGTCGGCGTTGACCTATGGATGGTGGCCGAGACCATCAACCGGGGCTTCAAGCTCTGTCAGGCGCGGGTCGGGGCCATGGCGCGCACGTTTCGCGACCCGTCTCCGGATCTGAGCGCCACCCTGGCCCAAGTACTGACCGAGGTTTTCGATCTTGTGATCCGAGATGTTTCGATTTGGCAGCGTCCGCGCGGATCGGAAGCGGTGCCCATTTTGGGGCTGACCCCGGAAATCCCGCTGGCGGCGGTCGTGCTCGATCCCGAGCGGCTGATCGAATCGTTCCGCCTGGGCCACAAGAATCTGCAACCGGTCTGGGGCGCCGTGCTTCCACCAGCCACCATGCTGATGCTCAAGCGCATGGCAAACGGGCAAGAGGCGAAGTTCTCCTTCCCCGACCAGACTTGGGTGCGCACGGTCTTCGACTTCGCCCTCGGTTACCGCTTGCGCACGATGAATCAGGATCACCTTTTGCGCGCCTTCACGCCCCTGTATCTGGCGTGGGTGGCGTCCTTCGCGGCCGAGATGCAGGAGGCCCGCGTCGACGAAGCGGAGCATCGGCTAGAAGCGCTTTGTCTGGCCTTCGAGGCCGAGAAGCCGTATCTGATATCCAGGTGGCGTTGGCCGGACCGATTCAATCCCTGAACCGACGAATGAGAAAGGGACTCAACCATGTGGGAACATATCAACGAGGCATTGGGCGATGGCATGCGTCGAGTTTTGTTGGGCGTGGCCGACTTCCTGCCAGGTCTGGTCATTCTGCTTTTGGCCCTCATCGGCGCCACCATGGTGGCCTGGGTCGTCAGCAGGCTGACACGGGGTCTGCTGCGATCGATCAAGTTCGACAAACGCATGGAGGCGCTGGGATTCTCCGGAATGGCGGATTGGTCGCCGAGCAGAAGTCCCACGCTCCTTGCCGCCAAAGTTGTGTGGTGGCTGATTATCGTGTTCGGACTGCTGGTGGGCCTGGCCGGCTTCGCCGCAGATCTCGCCGCGAAGATCGCCGTGCAGACCCTCGCCTATTTGCCCAACGTGCTGGTCGGGCTGGCTTTGCTGATGCTGGGCAACCTGCTGGCGCGATTCCTGGCCCGGGGCGCGCTGATTGGAGCGGTGAACCTGCAGATGCGATCTGCGCAATTCATCAGTCTGGTGGTGAAGTGGCTGGTCTTGGTCGTCACGGCCGCGATGGTGCTCGATCACATGCACATTGGTGGAGACATCGTGAAGATCGCTTTTGGCATTCTCTTCGGCGGCGTGGTCCTGACGCTCGCCCTGGTGGTCGGCTTGGGGTGGCGGGATCTCGTTTCCCGAATTGGATCGAAGCCGACAACGGAACAACCCAAGGATGAGTCAAGCACCCTCCACCACCTGTAGTCGACCCATCAACAGTCGATCCCTTCAGCGAACGGGAGAAAACCATGAAACGAATCGCGCGCTTCGTGCTTGCGCTGTTGGCATCCGGGGCTTTGCTGGCCTGGGCCGCCGCCGCCGTCGTCGAGCGCACCACGCGGCAGTGGTTCGAGGAAGATATCGTGGCCCGCGCCGGGCTGGTGGGCGCCGGCGCGCGCCAGAATCTTTTCGCGCATTGGTCCCCGAATCCCGAGGCCGGCCTCGACCGCGTCTTGACCGACATCGTCCGCGACGAACGCATCATGGCCGCGGCCGCGTGCACCGACCGCATGGAACTGCTCGCCCGCTCGCCGCTCTTGCCGCCGCAGATTTCGTGCGCGGCCATCGGCAAACGCGTGGCCGAGAGCCGGGCGCGAGCGGCTTTCTCGGCCCAGGCCCCCGCGGTCTGGGGATGGGTGTGGGGCCTGCCCGGTGGCGATGTTCATATCAGCGCGGTTCCCCTGGTGTACCAGGAACAGCAACCCGGTTTCTTGATCCTCGTACACGACCTTTCCTTCGTCGAACGGCGCGAGGCCAAGACCAAGAGTTTCTTGCTCATCGCCTTCGGCCTGCTTGTGCTCGGCGCTTCGATCATCACCATCGTGGCGGCTCGTCTTTCTTGGCGCGGGTTCCGCAAAGAACTTCGCCGCTTTATCCAGGGCGAATCGCAGCGCAAGGAATTTCTGCCCATCATTCGCGATGTGCGCGAACTGGTCGAACGCATCGCCGCCGAGCGCGAGCTGGACGGGCAGGGCGGCGCCTGGAACCCACAGCGTCTGAAACAAACCCTGGTGCGCTATTTTCCCGGCGAGAAGGTCATCGTGCTCGCCAACCGCGAGCCCTACATTCACGATCGGCGCAAGGACGGTACCATCCAGGTTCTGCACCCGGCCAGCGGCCTGGTCACCGCGGTCGAGCCGGTGCTGCGCGCTTGCTCGGGCGTGTGGGTCGCGCACGGCAGCGGCTCGGCGGATCGCGAATCGGTCGATCGCAACGATCACGTGCGCGTGCCACCCGACGAGAAATCCTATTCCCTGCGCCGCGTATGGCTGACCCAGGAAGAAGAGCGCGGCTACTACTACGGCCTTTCCAACGAAGGTCTGTGGCCGCTGTGCCACCTGGCCCACATGCGGCCAATTTTCCGTGGCGACGACTGGGCCGCCTACACCGCGGTCAATCGCAAATTCGCCGAGGCCGTGTGCAAGGAAGCCGAATCCGACGATCCGGTGGTACTGGTGCAGGACTATCACTTTGCCCTGGCCCCGCGCCTCATCCGCGAGCGCTTGCCCCGCGCCACCATCATCACCTTCTGGCACATCCCCTGGCCGAATTTCGAGCGCCTTGGCATTTGCCCCTGGCGCGCCGAATTGCTCGAAGGACTTTTGGGCAGCAGCATCGTGGGATTCCAGACCCAGCTCTACTGCAACAATTTCTTCGACTCGGTGGATCGCTATCTCGAAGCGCGCATCGATCGCGAACAAAGCGCCGTCATCCAGCACGGGCAATCGGCCTTAGTCCGCCCCTATCCCATTTCCATCGCCTGGCCGAACGACTGGGCCTTGAGCGCGGCCCCCGTCGAGGAGTGCCGGCGCAGCGTCTTTGCCGAGCTGGGCCTGTCCAAGGACGCCGGCGCCATCTTGGGCGTCGGCGTAGATCGCCTCGACTACACCAAAGGCATCGAAGAGCGCTTTCTCGCGGTCGAACGCCTGCTCGAACGTTTTCCCGCCTACCTCGGCCGCTTCACCTTCGTGCAACTGGCGGCGCCCACGCGTAGCCTGATCGAACACTACCGGCAACTCGATCAGACGGTGGAAAAGACCGCGGCCCGCATCAACGCCCGCTTCGGCCGCGAGGGTTACAAGCCCATCCGCCTCTTGCGCACGCACCACGAACCGCCGACGGTGTTCCGTTTCTACCGCGCCGCCGACCTGTGCTACGTCTCGAGCTTGCACGACGGCATGAACTTGGTGGCCAAGGAATTCGTTGCCGCGCGCGACGATGAGCGCTCTGTGCTGGTGCTCAGCCAGTTCACCGGCGCGGCCCGCGAGCTGGCCGAGGCCCTGATCGTCAATCCCTACGATCTCGAGGAAGCCAGCTCCGCCTTGGCCTCCGCGATCACTATGCCACAGGAAGAGCAGCGCGACCGCATGCACTCCATGCGCGCCTTCCTGGCCGAGTTCAACGTGTACCGTTGGGCCGGGCGCATGCTGGTGGATGCCGCGCGCCTGCGCAAGAAGGCGAGCATCCTCGGCCGCGCCGGCGAGGAATTGTCCCGTTTTGCCGGTCTTTCGCAGTGAAGAACATTCTGGCCAAAGAACAGCTCGCAACCCTGCTCGACTTTGCCCAAGAGCGCGTGCTGCTGGCCTTCGATTTCGACGGCACCCTTGCCCCCATCGTCCGCGATCCCGAGGCCGCTGCCATGCGGCCACGCACGGCCGCAATGCTGGCCAAGGTGGCGAAGCTCTACCCGTGCGCGGTCATCTCGGGACGATCGCGCGCAGACGTAATGGCAAAGGTCGATGCCATTCCCTTGCACGCCATCTTTGGCAATCACGGCATGGAGCCTTCGCCCAACCTACGCACGTGGCGCCGGCTGGCCGCCAGATGGCACGCCCAGCTTGCGTCCAGCCTGCCGCCCATCGCCGGAGTGGTCATCGAGAACAAGGGCGTGAGCCTGGCCGTCCACTACCGGAAAGCCCGCGCACGAGCCGCCGTCCGCCGCCTGATCCTCATCGCCGCCGCCGCTCTGCCGGGCGCCCGCATCGTCGAGGGCAAGATGGTGGTGAACGCCCTGCCCGCTGGCGCCCCGGACAAAGGCACCGCCCTTCTCAGCCTGTGCAAGCGCCTGCGCTGCAAATCCGCCATCTACGTCGGCGACGATGACAACGACGAAGACATCTTTGCCCTGGCCCGACAAGGCCGCCTGCTCGGCATCCGCGTCGGCCGCTCGCAACACACGCAAGCCGCCTACTTCGTGCCCAACCAAACAGCGGTTGACCGGCTGCTGGTCAAGTTGGCCGAGGCCCGCGAGGCATCGTAGCCCTGGGCCCAAGCAGCAAGAGATCGAGGCCCTAGTGTGCCGTGCCAGTAAGCCTCGTGGTCGAGACAGACCTTTCGCCACGCGAATCACGCGGTCAAACCCGCCCTGCCGGGCTGTCCAGGCGCGCGCGAGGGCGTGGCGGCGCGGGGAGGTCGGGGTTCTCGGACCGGAAATACCCCCTTCGAAAGGGCTATGCACATCCCCTTTACCCAGGCCCACGAAGTGGTTGCCCTCCTCGTGGTCCTAACTGGTCGAGCTGTCCAGGCTGGCGGTTGAGCTGTCGCTGCTGGGCGACGCATGTGCCTATAATTGTTAGGAGTTCTACGAGCCTGGCGGAGTGGATTCGTTACGAGAGTTGTCGCCCCAGCATGCCACCGTGCCGTCTGTCCTCAAACCGCATGTATTCTCATCTCCCGCACTGACGGAGACAAATGAGCCGTTGGGTGGTGTGGCTTGGCCAGAATTGTTGTCACCCCAGCAAGCCATACTTCCATCGACCATTACGCTGCACGTGTGGAAAATGCCGGCACTCACGCCAAGGTAGGAGCCGCTGGGTGGTGTGGACTGTCCATATCCGTTGTATCCCCAGCAAACAACAGTACCGTCGACCTTCACGCCGCAAGTGTGTTCTGAGCCTGCGGTCACCGAGGAAAATGAGCCGCTTGGGGGAGTGGCTTGACCGTCGGCGTTGCCGCCCCAACAGGCAAGGGGGCCGTCGACCGTTACCCCACACGTGTGACTGCGAAATGGGCCAGGTGAAATCTGGGTAAAGGTTCCAGCGGGAGGCTCGCACTGGCCCCCGTTGTCGCGACCCCAGCATGCCACTGAGCCATCGGTCTTAAGGCCACAAGTGAAATCATTGCCAGCCGAGACCTCGGTGTAGCTCCCCGCTACCGGCGTAGTTGCGCCAGTATCGCTATACCCCCAGCACATGATCCCCCCGTCTGCTGTCACGCCACAAGCGTGATAGAAGCCCGCGCTCACGGAGGCAAATGCTCCTACGGGTGGGGTGGCCTGCCCTTGTCCGTTTTCGCCCCAACAGACGATATCCCCATGCGCCGTCACGCCACATGCGAAAAACTCCCCCACACTCAATGACAGAAAGGTGCTCTTCACTACATCCGCCGGGGAAGAGTCTTGCGATGCGGACGTTGCGTGATTTCTCGAGCAGGACGCAACGGCAGTTGCCGACACAAGTAGAGCTGCCAACAACCTGACAAATCGTCTTGGTGACGAACCCATTCGACCCTCCTTGCAGGATCTGCATGCCCTACAATCGGTGAGACTTCAACACACTTCTTCGAGGCATGGGACCGCCGGCCACGCTTCCCTTCGATTCTCTGAACACAATGCGCTTTAGAAACCACAATTTGGCTCGACTAGGACCGCGATGCGCATTCGGCATCTGCATCCCGACCGCAGAAGAACATTCCGACATTGCCGTGTCGAATTTCTAAAAATGATGCTTGACTCAAGGAATCGATCACGCATAGACTCCACGCGTCTCACGGAGTTCTGCGCAGCGTCTGGGTAGTGTGGCATCCCGGCTCATACGGATCAGCCACCCAGCACAACTGCGTGAAAGCGATGCGGCCTTGAAAACCCAATGAGGAGCGGAAAGGAACGGAGGAATATGAAACGACTAACGCATGGCAGCCTTTTCTTACTAACGAGCACTGTAGCCATCGGGTGCCAAAGCAACAACATTGTCATTAACCAAACCTGCGCCCCCGCAACGCCTGGGTGTAACCTAACCGCGAGTTCATTCACCCCTGACGCCTCGGTAGCCGATGCGCCGTTGAAGAACGACGGGGGAAGCAGCATTCACTACAAAATAAACTGCCTGATCACCAGGCAGGAGATCAATGGACAAGATGAATGCGGCAACGGCGCAACTGACGGCTGCTACAACTTCAAAAAATTGATCGCGTCCACCCCCACCACCATAACCGCGAGTTTGTGCGTCACCGGGTTTACTGACAAACCTCATCTGGATCAAGCCTGCAAGACAGCATTCTGCGCAGCCCCCAACACAGGAGTCAAACCGCCAATCCTCCCTGGTGATGTTCTCGCAGATAGTACCCTCCTGTACAACGACCCCTCCGGAACGCCTGCCACCTGTACCGCAACCGCAGACATGACCAATCCAATTCTTCCGTCTACGTCTGGGATGTGCTCCCCGACGGGCACGACCAGTCTTTCCGGAAAGAAGTCGAGCAGCGTGAACTGCATCCGCGCTGGGCGTTCCTGTGTTACTAACGCCAGTGCCCTAGGCGGTATTGATACTGTCCCCCTCACGGTCACAGATGTCATAACCTGGACAGATCCCGTCGATCCCAACGATGTTTTCAGCGGTACCGTCACCAGCGTCGATACCGAAACCACCATAGGAACTACGACATCGACCTCAACCCAGACACATACATCAACAGGGACAATCCTGGGAACCGGGACTGCAACAGCATCGGTGACAGGGACAACATCAACGACAACGACAGGGACCGAGACGGGAACAAGGACAGGTGTAACGACAACGACGGTGACGGTGACCCAGACATCGACTGGGACGGTAACATCGGGTGGGCTCGAACAGGGGCCGAATGTTACCGGCTTCTGCAATTCTCTTCCAGTATTTCATGAGACGATTACGAATGGATGCTTCGATTTAACGGCAAAGAGTGCATACGACTATTGCGCCAATGACTGGAATTTCCACGCCGGTTACAAGAACGTCTTTGGGTACGTGCAACTTGGTTCGGTGATGAATGACGACACAGTCAATTGCCCCACCAGTTACCCTGACATCCTCTCGCCGAGCGAAATTGCCTTTGGGTTAACTCCATTCGCAAAGGTTGGCATCGCCTCGATAGGGAACCAAAGCGCGCGGCTAGTGGCCAGAGCCGGATATGCTGTCATCAACACTGACTGCGAAGGTGTGTGCGAGTCCCCGGTCTTGTCGCGAATGAAGGTGATATTGCAGGATGTGACGCTCTTCGGTATCCAATTTAGAAGCCCGACATTGGAACTCGAAGGGTTCGCTTTCGGTGGTTCAGAGGGCGGAATCATCCACCCGGGGGCTATGCAAATGAAGGCTACCACCACGGTGTTGGGCGCGCCGTTCCAGACAGAGGTGACAAACCTTCAAAGTATGTCGATAGTCGCTAGCTCGAGCACTCTTGCGCTCTCAGGCCAGATGGTGATCAATGTTGGAAACCCGAGTGACGACACGAACATGCCGCTAACCATTTGGGTACAAATGAGCGGTTCCACGTCTTCCCCGGGGACGAGCTGCGTCGGATTGGATCGCACCGGGAAGATCATGGGGTTCGAGGATGTCACTCTTTGGCAGTCGAGTCAGACCGAACTCGCACTTTCTAACCGGATTCCGACACAGGGATGTTATGCCTTGGACGTTCCTGGCGGTGGCTATAGGGTGTTGAACAGCGCTCCTTTCTCTACTCCCATTGCGGGCACTACATCGAAGTTCGGCCTCGATGTCTTCATCCCGACCAACCCACCGAATCCATACTGGCTTGGCGCGGTCCAGCTGTACGCCACTTGCCCATCGGCCAACATGAACAATGCCTACATCGGCCAGGTTGAACTCACCGGGAAGCCTCTTGGTGCCTATTCGACACTGGTCTTCCCAATTCCGCGTTCAATCGAGAGCGTTCTCACCCAGACGCATCCTGACTGTTTCGTCAGTATTGCTGTAAACTCAGATCGGACTCCAACGCCGCCGACGCTGGACAACCTGCGCTTCCTGCCGTAGCGTCCCGAAGTCTTGCTGCCGCCGAATGCCGATGGGCGTCGGCGGCAGTGGAGGAATAGGAATGCGCTGTTTATTCATCACTGTCGCTGCGCTTGCAACGCTCGGTTGCCAGGGGCAAGCCGCCTTGCCTTCGGTGGAGGCTAGTTCGCCCCATTTCCACTATTTCGCGACAAGCGCCGACCACATTCCTGAGGGCATTCTCGACCGTCTTGAGCAACATCGCGCCGATGTTCTAGACTATCTTGGTTTCTCCGACGATAGAGTAATCAACTACTACCTGTTCGACCAAATCGCTGACCTCCAGCATGTCGAGTGCGGCGGAACAGCACAGGCCTGCTCGACAGGTGGAAATGTCTTCACTACCGGTGTCTTCGACCAGCATGAGCTTACCTTGGCCTATCTCTCAAGTTGGCTGCCGGCGTTTGTGATCGCAGAGGGGGCTGCCGAGGCCTTTCATTGCGGCGACATCCTCCGTGCCTGGGATTTTGCAGTTCCTTCGAACATGGACTGGACAGCGGTGGTGGGCCAGGCGCCCCCGAACGCAGACGTGTATAGATGGGGTGTGAGGCTCGTACTGCACCTTCTCCGCACCTATGGCCCGGCCCGTTTCTTGAAGTACTATCAGTCAACCCATACGACCAACGATCCCGCATTGTTCGCGCTCGAATTCGAGCGATTCTGGGGAGTTTCTATCGATGAGGTTTGGGCGGTGCTTACTGCAGATCTGGGTTCGGTACCCTTGCCCATCTGCCCATGTGGAGCGCCAACAGTGCAGACAGATGGAACTTCTATGTCCCTTTCAGCATTCGATGACTACAGGGTTTTGCCGCCCGCTCAAGACGGCCAGACTCTGCTAATGCAACTTGTTGGAGTTGCCCCCAAACTCACGAGATGCGCGGGTGGAAGTGCGATGCCCATGCGCGGAGTCGACGCAACTGGTGCGCCCTACATTCAACCGGCCATTGCGGCAATCATGACCGATCAGGATCGATACTTTGTTTCCTTCGACGGCGCGGGCTCTGTGACCGGGCAGTGGCAGACGTTGATACAGCCTGATTGCTCTGCGGCCGGAGTACTTCCGGTTTCATTGCAGACAGACTACGTCGCGGTCGGTGTCCCAAGGCGCACCGATGGGCCTGCCTGGTACATCAAACTCAGCTTCACGGGTCAGGCCACGACAAGCAGGGACGACGATGGGCCTATCGTTCTAAATAGTTGCTCGGATTGCAACTCTAGCTGCATTTCCCAGTCCCAATACACAATGCTCGTTTTTCAAGAACGCACCCTAGTGCTGACTCTCCCACAATCTGCCACCGACACCAACGTGGGTGTTGCGATCATCCAACAATGGTACACTGGCTCGCCCTAGTTGTGGTTTTGCTATCGCTTGACGTCGTTTGGACGGCCAGCGCATCCGAACCGCGCTGGGAGGCGTCAGCCGATGTCGGAGGGGTGCACACGGTTGGATCGGATCCAGTCTTCGATTGGGCGGTTTGCGGTGGCGGTTCGCTGCTTCTTCGCCTCCGGCAGCGCTTTGGGGTGGGCGTATTTGCCGCGTACCGCCAGATCCTCGATTCAGCGCCAGCTTCTTCATTTTGGTACGCGGACATTGGCGCGCGCGTTCGGTTTTCGTTCACCGAGCGTCTATGGTTGAGGATGGACACGGGTTGGAGCTTCCGGCACATCGGTATGAGAGATGGCTACTCGAATACGGTTTCCGGCTTCATGGCGGGCACCGGCCTCGGAGTCATTGTGCTCGCGCGGCCCAAATGGAATCTCAGTCTGGCTGCGGCCTACCATGTCACCTGGCGTACTCAATCTGAGGTTTTTTCGACCCAGGATATGGGCTTGTCTATGGCTTGGACGCGCTGGTGGTGAGCGCAGTCACCACGCTCGGTTGCCTGTCGGGGAGCGGCGGTCGCCGGCCGACAGCGCTGCTGTGAACGCAGACATTCCGAACTTCAGCGTACGCAAGAGCGGCATGCCGAAGATCATTGAGGTTTTGGGTGCATAGTCGGGACAAGCGCCACTTTTTCTTCACCGAAGCGCATCTGCAAAATGTCCGATAACAGATCTTACTACATTGACCTACACACCCAAACTATCCCCTTTACCCAGGTGATCATCGCGGCCCACGGCAACAGCCTGCGCGCCCTGGTCATGTACCTCGACAACATTCCCGAAAGCGAAATCGTCGAGCTGAACATCCCCACCGGCATTCCGCTGGTCTACGAGCTGGACGAAAGCCTCAAGCCCATCAAGCACTACTACCTCGGCGACCAAGCCGCCATCGGCTGCTCCTTGAGCGCCTTCATCCACCAGTACAAGCGGCTCACATGAAACCCATGCTCTCGGGCAAATCTACTCAGCCGCTTTCCGCTTGAGCGCGCCGCTGCCAGTCCAGCGCGAGCATCCTCCTTGCGCCACCGTCGCCCACGCGGCGGCTCCCAGTTCACGTCAGTGCCATGGCTCTCGGCTTTCTTCTCTCCCATCGGTTACCTCGCACGCCACTGTCCTCCAAACTCACCTGCGACGACAGATGCCCACTACCGGCCGGATACGAAAGAACCAACGGTTAGGCAAGTCGTCCTTCATGAAGCGAAGTGGTATCCTTGGAAGAAGTGGTATCCTTGGCCGGTGAGACGTTTCTGGATCGTCCTGGCGCTACTTGCACCGGCAATTTCGTGCAGTCGAACTCCGCTCGACGATTTGCCTGCGGAACTAGCACCTACGACCGGCGGGGCGGGCGGAAGCGGAGGCTACCTGTCCACCGGCGGTGCCGCTGGCGGCGCGGGCGGCGCCTTTGCTTCCGGGGGGCAGTCTGGTAGCAGCGTGGCCGTGGAGACTGGAGGTACTCCAGCCTCAGGTGGAAGAATCAGCACAGGTGGATTTCGAGCAACCGGTGGAGTCGGCACAGGTGGAGAAGCCAGCATGACCGGCAGGGGTGGATCGACCGTCACAGATCTCCCGATAGTCGCAGGAGCTGGTGGAAACGACAGGGTGGCGGGAGACGGTCTAGACGCCAGTGTCGACGCGCCAATCGGTGGGAAAGGTGGCACTAGTGGAAGAGGTGGTGTAGGTGAGAGTGGCGGGGCAGGTGGAAGTGGAACTGTCTTCACGACCCCACGCCCAAGTTGCGTGGGGCTGGCTACCACCTGTGGCCCCGCTCAGAACGACAATTGCTGCACCAGTCTTCAAGTTCCGGGCGGAACATTTTACCGGAGCTACGACGGCGTCACGTACACTGACATGAGCTATCCCGCATCAGTTAGCACTTTCGCTTTGGACAAATACGAAGTGACCGTGGGGCGGTTCCGTGCGTTCGTGAACGCGGGCATGGGAACGTTGGCAAATCCACCAGCGGCCGACGCTGGCGCTGGCATCGCGGCGGGAACAGGCTGGGACGGGACCTGGAATTCCAGGTTGGTCACCGATGCGAACGTGTTGAATGTGGCATTGCAGTGCGATCCCACCAATCAGACGTGGACAAACAGTGCCGGGGTCAACGAAAACCTGCCCATTAACTGTGTGAACTGGTACGAAGCGTTTGCGTTTTGCGTTTGGGATGGCGGTAGGCTTGCCACGGAGACGGAATGGGATTATGCGGCTGCTGGCGGCAGCGAGCAGCGTGAGTACCCATGGGGGGGCACCACGCCGGACGCCAACCTTGCGGTGTATGGTTGCCTCGGCGACGGCTACTCGTCGTGCGCCTTCACGGACATTCTGCCAGTGGGTTCGAGACCTGCGGGCAATGCCAGATGGGGCCATTCAGACCTTGCTGGCAGCATGTGGGAATGGGTCTTCGACTGGTCTGGCACATATCTCGTTCCGTGCGGTGACTGCGCCGAGGTTGTGTCTGCCTTCGACCGGGTGGGTCGTGGAGGAAGCTTCGGCAACGATGCCTCGATCATTCGGACGGCCTACCGCGATTTCGGCGTCTACCCAGCGGGCCGCGCGTACTACCTCGGCGTACGTTGCGCCGTGTCCGGCCCATTGCCATGACCGGCCCATAGATGCGGTGAAGTTAGCTACCCGTGTGGTCGCGCCAGCCTTTGGCCCTGGTACGTCTCCTTGAAGTGGACCCCGAAAATAGGACCATCAGCTAAGGTGTAGTCCGCCTCAATAACGAGGCAGGACACGATGAAGAAGAATCGACAAAAGCACTCAGCACTTTTCAAGGCACAGGTCGCGCTCGAAGCCATGCGTGAGCAGGCAACGGTCGTGGTGATTGGCCACCGGTACAAGATCAATCCGAACCTAGTTCACAAGTGCAAGAAGGAAGCGGTCACGCGCATGGCGACGATTGTAGACGGCCACGAGGATCCGCGTGAATACGACCGCCGGGCCGTGTCCACTACT
>OCTA010001330.1_pt1 | contig 22769 bp, 18 predicted proteins | sample 1538991 | NCBI WGS metagenome assembly OCTA01 (sample SAMEA3539302, study PRJEB22396) | soil metagenome | biome: tundra; feature: field; material: soil | place: USA | collected 2010-05 | depth 0.15 m | reverse complement strand
ACCTGACCGGCATGGACGACGGGCAATACATGATCTCGGGTGGACCGCCTACAAACGGCTCCACGCCCTGGAAATGGTTCGGGCAGTTTTTCGGGTGGTCCGACCTATCCTCGTGGCCGGCGCAACGCGTCGGAGGGCTGCAACTGCAACCCGTTGGGCCCAGGGCGTACATCGACAACCGGTAGGGAGATTCTTTGGTGTCGATCCAGCGCCTGTCCGCAACCGGCACGGTGCTGGCATCCAGCCGCACCCCGCTCATCGGCGGGCAGTAATGCCTCCGCTTGCCGCAACGTGTGACGCGCGTTGCGGCACGCGAGGGCACGTGCCGCTTCCGCGCAATTCCGATTGGCTGGCAAGGAAAAAACTGAGACAAAATGGTTAGCACGAGTACTAACTGTGCGTCATGGAACCAAACACGGCATTGCTCGTAGCCTCCGCCATTCCACTGGGGGCGCTTCTGGACAGGGTGTTCTCACTGATCCGGCTTCGTAGCCGGAGAATCCGCAAAGATGGCGACACCGCTACGCCCTTGCCGCGCGTGCCCCCGCTAGTTCCCCGACCGCGAGATTCGGTGCTACCCGTGAATCCGCTCGCTGACGCTCGCGGCTCCGAACGGAGCCACGACCGTGAGGGAGTGGCTTCCCGCAAAAGCACACTATTACACGGTCGAAGACCCGGTCGAGCGGTTTGAATTCCAGTTGTCTGGCCCGTGCAGCAAACTTCATTATGATAATGCGGTGTGCTGGAAACCATGCTGTTTGATCGCGCGGCAGACGCACGCCAAGGGAACGGCAGCGCGATCCTTGCCGAATTAGAGGAGGGAACCTCACAGGGTGTTGACGCCGAGATGGAGTACAATACGGTCAATTGGAGGGAACCCCACATGAAGACCCTGACCGGACTTCTGTTGCTGGCGGTCTCTGCCGCCATCAGTCCAGCCGCCGATCCCGTAAGACTCAATCCCAAGAGGTTCAGCGCGGCCGAGATTCGTCAGGAAGGCGATGTTGCGCATCTTCACGGGAATGTTGTCGTAAAGGGCGGCGGCCTGATTATTTACGGCGAGGATTCCCGCGAGGAAATCGACGAGAAGATCGCCCGCGGCGTGGCTCAGATTGACCGAGGGGAGACCATCGACGGCGAAGAGGCATTTCGCCGTCTTCGAGCGCAAAGCGCTTTTCCGAGATAGTCCTGAAGCCGCGGGTCGACGCTGCTAACGCCGCTTTGCCGCGTCCGTCATCTTTAACAGAGTAAAATGGTAACTGCGGACTTCCCCCCGTAACGAGACCATTCATGATTGTCGATACCATCCTCGCGAAAATCTTCGGTACCAAGACCGCGCGCGAGGTCAAGAGCATGCTGCCCACCGTGGCGGCCATCAACGAACTCGAGCCGGCCATACGCCTGTTGTCCGATATCGACCTCGCCGCCAAGACCATCGAATTCAAGGAGAAGATCGCTCAAGGGGCGACGCTCGACGACCTCCTGGTCGAAGCCTTCGCCGTGGTCCGGGAAGCCGGACGCCGCTTCGTCAACATGCGGCATTTCGACGTACAGTTGATCGGCGGCATGGTGCTGCACTCGGGCAAGATCGCCGAAATGAAGACCGGCGAAGGCAAAACGCTAGTCGCCACCCTGCCCTGCTACCTGAACGCCCTCGGCGGCAAGGGCGTCCATGTCGTCACGGTTAACGATTACCTCGCCAAGCGCGATTCGGAATGGATGGGCCGCATCTACCGGTCCCTCGGCATGCAGGTGGGCGTCATCGTTCACGACCTCGACGACCACGAGCGCCAGGAGGCCTACAACGCCGACATCACCTACGGAACCAACAACGAATTCGGCTTCGATTACCTCCGCGACAACATGAAGTTCCGCATTGAGGACTGCGTCCAGCGGCCGTTCAACTTCGGCATCGTGGACGAAGTCGATTCGATCCTCATCGACGAGGCGCGCACCCCACTCATTATTTCCGGCCCCAGCGAGGAGTCCACCGACAAGTACTACAAGATCAACCGCATCATTCCCAAGCTGCAGCGGGGCGAGGAAATCGACGGGAAGGAGCCGGGCGAGAAGTTCACCACCGGCGACTACACTATCGACGAGAAGCACCGTTCCGCGGCTCTCACGGAAGACGGCACGTTCAAGGTGGAGAAGCTGCTCGGGATGCCCGGCCTGTTCGAGGCGGCGAACCTGGAGAGCTGGACCATCCGCCATCACGTCGAGCAGGCGCTCCGCGCTCACGTGTTGTACCTGCTCGATAAAGACTACGTGGTGAAAGACGGCGAGGACGAGCGGGGCGCGAAGATACAAGAGGTCGTCATCGTCGACGAGTTCACCGGCCGCCTGATGCCCGGACGCCGCTGGTCCGACGGGCTCCACCAGGCCGTGGAAGCCAAGGAAAACGTCAAGATCCAGCGCGAGAATCAGACCCTCGCCACCATCACCTTCCAGAACTACTTCCGCATGTACAAGAAGCTGGCCGGCATGACCGGCACGGCCGAAACGGAAGCCGCCGAATTCCAGAAGATCTACAACCTCGACGTGACGGTAATCCCCACCAACCGCCCGCTGATCCGCAAGGAGCAGCAGGACATCGTGTACCGCACCGAGGAGGAGAAGTTCCGCAACGCGGCCAAGGAAATCAAAAAGCTGAACGAGACCGGCCAGCCCGTGCTGGTGGGCACCATCTCGGTCGAAAAGTCCGAGAAGCTCTCCGCCCTCCTGAAGCGCATGGGGGTCAAGCATGAGATCCTGAACGCCAAGAACCACGAGCGCGAGGCGTTGATCGTGGCGCAGGCCGGCCGCAAGGGCGGCGTGGTGGTTTCCACGAACATGGCCGGGCGCGGTACCGACATCCTTCTCGGAGGCAACCCCGAGTTCATGGCCAAGGACGCCTGCCTCAGGGAGAAAACGGGCGAGCGGCTCTCCGAAGACGAAGTCAAGTACGTCGGCGACGAGCAGTTCAACTACTTCTCGCACCACGACCAGTTTTACCGGGTGCGCCGCGACGTATGGGACGCCACCTACGCGCGCTACAAAGAGCAGACCGACAAGGAACACGATGAGGTAACCGCCATGGGCGGCCTCTGCATCGTGGCTACCGAGCGCCACGAATCCCGGCGCATCGACAATCAGCTCCGCGGGCGCGCCGGCCGCCAGGGCGACCCCGGCAGCTCGCGCTTCTTTCTTTCGCTGCAAGACGACCTGCTGCGCATTTTCGGCGGCGACCGCATGCAGAACCTCATGCTGCGGCTGGGCATGGAAGAGGACGTTCCTATCGAATCGCGCCTCATCACCAAGCGCATCGCCAAGGCGCAGGAAGCCGTCGAAATGCAGAATTTCGAGTCGCGCAAACACCTGCTCGAATACGACGACGTCAACAACAAGCAGCGCCAGGCGGTTTACGGCATGCGCCGCCAGTTGCTCGAAGGCATCGACCAGAAAGAGCGGATCCTGGACATGGTGCAGGGCATCGTCGAGCAGTACCTCGACATGCGCTGCCCGAACGACAAGCACCCGGACACGTGGGACCTCACTTCCCTGCGTACCGACATCCTCAGCCAGTTCGGGTACAAGATCGACGTGAACGAGCTGTCCACGCTGAGCCGCGACGAGGCCTCGGAGCTGATCTGCGACCGGCTGAAGGGGAAGTATCAGGAGAAGGAAGACCTGGTCGGCGCGGACACGTTGCGCTATACCGAGCGCATCGTGATGTTGCAGGTCATCGACAACCAGTGGAAAGACCACCTGCTGTCGATGGACGAGCTGAAGCAGGGCATCAATCTTCGCGCGCACGGCCAAAAGGACCCGCTGGTCGAATACAAGAAGGAGTCCTACGAGTTGTTCATCGCCATGATGGACCGCATCGAGGACGAGGCGGTCCGCTTCCTGTATTTCCTCCAGGTGCGCACGGATTCCGGCCCCGTGATGCCGTACCCGGAGGGCGAAGAGCCGGAGGAACAGCAGGAGGAAGCGCCCCGTCCCGATCCCACGGAGCAGAGGCGCCTGGCCGCCCAGAGTACCATGCAGGACTTCACGCGCAACGTCCAGCGCAAGAAGGAAAAGGAGATGGCGGAGCTGCAGTTCGTCGGCGGCGAGGGCACGAGCGCCCCCAAACAGGTGGTGGCCGGCAAGAAAGTCGGCCGCAATGAGAAGTGCCCCTGCGGCAGCGGCAAGAAGTACAAACACTGCCACGGGGCGTAAGGGGCCAGGTGCAACGTCAATCCTTTGAGGTGCTTGCGTCAAGCACCTAAATGCCCTTGTTGAGAACCGCCGCAGGACCGTTTCCCTTCATGATTGGGCTTGAGTTGTATTGACAAAGGATATACACTTGGACTGGATGCCCGGCGAGCCGACGCCGCTTTTCGACTGGGACGACGCTAACAGGGCGCATCTCGCCAGGCATGAGGTCGCGCCGGACGAGGCCGAGCAGGTTGTTCTCCGCCGGGCGGTTAATCGTGGTTGTATGGACGTGGCGGCTGGGAAAGATCCGTGTAGTGACCGCGTTCCCCGCGAAGCGAAAGTGGCGCGCGTTCTGGCGCCGCATAAAGGGTGGGCACGATGATTAAGAAGACACTCGCCGGGACGCGCACCGAGGCGGATGAGGCTCGCTGGTTCGAGGAGAATCAGGAGCGGCTGCTAGAGTTGTTCGAGCAGGCCGAGAAGGCAGGAGCGCTGCGCATCGGCGGGAAGAGCATCGGCATCACCATATCGAAGAAAACGGAGTCTCTTCGGAAACCGCCGTCTCAGAAAGTGATGCTCCGCATTCCGAACGGCGATCTCGATCGCGCGCGGCATCAGGCTGGGAACAAGGGGATCGGCTACCAGACTTACATTAAGATGCTGCTGCGCGAGGGTCTGGATCGCGAGGAACAGTCGAGACGCCGGGCGTAGGAGGTCCCGCGGGGGATTGGGGTTTTCGTCGACTCCGAGATCCTTTTTCTGGCGTCTAATAGACTAATGAAGCTCTTCATCGCCGCCTTATTTCTGCCAATTCTGGCCGGAGCCGCTATCTGGCCGGACGCCATCGGTCCGTACCAGAAAACCGCCACGCCGAAGACCGCGCTCCCGGATCGCGCCGTTTGGGAGGAGTACGGCTTGAAGACCGCGGAAACGGCGCTATACGAGGGCTCCGGAAAGCGTTTCACCGCCACCGCATACCAGCTTCAGGACTCTACTGGCGCTTTGGCGGCCTTCGACTGGCAGCGGAACGCCCAGGCCACGCCTTCCAAGGCCGCCGTCCTGGCCGCGGAAACGCCCGATGCGCTGCTGCTGGCGCAAGGCAATTATCTGCTTTCCTTCAGCGGGTACAAACCCGGCGCGCCCGAGTTGGAAGCGGTGATCGCCGGGTTGCGCGCCGTCGATACCACCGGCCTCCCCACGCTTCCCGGCTTTCTTCCGTCGGATAATCTGGTCGCCAACAGCGAACGGTACATCACCGGGCCAGTGAGCCTGCAGGCGTTCGACCCGGGGATTCCCCCCTCGGTGGCCGCGTTCCATATGTCGGCCGAAGCGCAGCTCGGGGTTTTCCACAGCCCGAAAGGCCCGATGGCGCTCACCATTTTTAGATACCCCACCAACCAGATGGCCATGCAGAAGATTGGCGATTTCGAAAAACTGCCGGGCGCTGTCGCGAAACGCAGCGGTCCGCTGGTGGCTGTCATCCTATCGCCAGCCGACCCGGATGCCGCCGAGCGCCTGCTCGCACAAGTGCGTTACCAGGCGGAAATCACCACTGACGAGTATGTGCCGACGCGCCGCGACAATATTGGCAACTTGGTCATAAATGCCTTTGTCCTCATAGGGATACTGGGAGCGTTCTCGATCGTTTCCGGGCTCTGTGTAGGCGGAGTCCGCGCCATGCTGCGGCGTGGCAAGAAGGGCGAAGAGGCCGAGGACATGATCCTGCTGCACCTGGAAAGGCGCTGATCCCCGCTACATAAGCTGCTGGTTTTGTTCGCGTTAGACGGAAATTCCGGGGCCTGAAAACGCCTTTTTTGCGATTTCCGGGGGGTGCGTCAAATCACGCTGGCGCGCAAGTCCCCCTATAAGAGCAGGTTACAAACAAGAATTTTGCGTCGGAATTCTTCTTGACTTAAGGGCCGTAGGGAAATAAGATCCAACTACAAAAGTTTTTGGCGGTTGCGATTCCGTCGAAACTGATTCTCCCATCAACATCACCCCTCGTGGAACAGGGGAAAAATGCTCACCCCCCAAAAAGGGGTGAGCATTTTGTTTTGGGATGGGCCTACAAGCCACTACAAGTATAGGATGTATGCACCGTCCGCCGGATGATCCAAAAGATCGCATGGCTCGGCGCATTCCGAACGAAACACAAGGCTTATACTAATTCTATGTACCCCCGTGCGCCGAAAAAGGCCGCTGAGGAACTGTCGTGGCGCGACCGGCTGGCATCCCTGCGCCACGTCCGGCCTCTGCTCCGGCTGGTTTGGGAGACCAGCCCGCCCCTGGTGGTGTCCAGTATCGTGCTGCGCCTTTTCCGGGCGCTGCTGCCGTTAGCCACTCTCTGGGTCGCGAAACTGATCCTGGACGCGGCCGTGGGCTGGGTTACGCGAGGACGGGGCACTCTGGCGGGCGTCTGGAAGCTGGTCGCGCTGGAACTCGGCCTGGCCATCGCCAGCGACGTCCTGGGAAGAGCCAACACCCTGCTCGACAGCCTGCTGGGGGACCGGTTCACCAACCGCGTCAGCGTCCGGCTGATGGAGCACTCCACCGCGCTGGACCTGGCGTCCTTTGAAGACCCCGTGTTCTACGACAAGCTCGAACGCGCCCGGAAGCAGACCACCGGCCGGATGGGACTCCTGGCTTCGCTGTTGGGCCTCGGTCAGGATTTCCTCAGTCTGGTTTCGCTTTCAGCCGGCCTGATCGTCTTCTCGCCGTGGTTGATGGTACTGCTGGTGGCGGCGGTCGTCCCCGCCTTTCTGGGCGAGACCCATTTCACGACCCTGGCCTACTCGGTGCTCTTCGGCAAAACGCCGCAGCGCCGTCTGCTGGATTACCTGCGCCTGTTGGGGGCCAGCACCCAGAGCGCCAAGGAAGTGAAGATCTTCGGCCTGGGCCGTTATCTATCTCAACGTTATCATGATATTTCAGAATCTATCTATGAGGAAAATAAAGCGTTAGCTATCCGACGAGCAATCGCCGGTTCGGGCCTGAACGTCATCTCGACGGGTGGCTACTACTGGGCCTACGCCGTGGTCCTGGTGCGGTACCTGGCTGGAGGGATCTCGGTCGGGACGCTCACGTTTCTCACGGGCGCGTTCTCGCGCTCGCGGAGCTACATCGAGAGGATTCTCTCGGGCTTCACCGATATTTCCGATCAGGCCATCTTCCTGAAGGACCTGTTCGAGTTCTTCGCCATGGAGCCCTCCATTCGCTCCAAGCCGAACGCCCTCCCGGGGCCTCGGCCCATTCGTGAGGGCTTTGAATTCCGCAACGTGGCGTTCGCCTATCCGGGCACGGATCGCCTGGTCGTCAAGAACCTTAGTTTTCGGCTGCAACCTCAAGAAAAAGTGGCTTTAATCGGAGAGAATGGAGCTGGGAAGACAACCGTGGTGAAGCTGCTGGCGCGGCTCTACGATCCCACTGCGGGCAGTATCCTCCTGGATGGCGTGGACCTTCGCGAGTACGACGTGGAAGAACTGCGCCGGGAGATCGGCGTGATCTTCCAGGACTACATGCGCTACGACATGCTTGTCCGCGAGAACATCGGTTTCGGCCAGATCGAAAATCTGGACGACCGGGCTCGTGTCGAATCCGCGGCGGTCAAGAGCCTCACAAAGAAACTGGTGGATCGCCTGCCGAACGGCTACGATCAAATGGTAGGGAGGCGATTTGAAGGCGGTGTGGATCTTTCCGGCGGCGAGTGGCAGAAACTGGCGCTGGCCCGCGCCTACATGCGGGACGCCCAGGTGCTGATGCTTGACGAGCCGACCGCCACTCTCGACGCCCGCGCCGAATACGAAGTCTTCCAGCGCTTCGCCGACCTCACGCGCGGCCGCATGGCCGTGTTGATTTCACACAGGTTTTCCACAGTTCGCATGGCGGACCGCATCCTGGTCTTGGCCAGTGGCGAGATCCGGGAACAGGGAACGCACAAGGAACTCCTAGCTCTGGGCGGCCGTTACGCCGAACTGTTCGAACTGCAAGCGGCAGGTTATCGCTAGAAAAGAAACCGATGACTGATCAGAAGTTGCAAGTAATCCCCCTCGGCGGATTGGGCGAGTTCGGAATGAACATGACCGCTATCCGGTTCGGGGACGACATCGTCGTGATCGACTGCGGGATGATGTTTCCCGGAGCCGAGCTGCTGGGCGTCGATCTGGTGATGCCAGACCTGACGTTCCTCAAGGAGAACCAGCAGTTCGTCCGCGCCATCGTGCTGACGCATGGCCACGAAGACCACATCGGGGCGGTGCCCTATTTTCTCTCCGAGATCGACGTCCCTGTTTACGGAACGGCGTTCACGCTGGCGCTGGTGGAACGCCGGCTGGAGGAGCACGAACTCGAGCGGGAACCGCGCCTCGTCCGAATCAAGCCGAAGCAGATCGTGCAGATCGGTCCCTTCAAGATCGAATTCATTCACGTGACGCATTCCATCGTGAGCGCGGTGGCGCTGGCCATCACCACGCCGCTCGGCGTGATCATCCACACCGGCGATTTCAAGGTGGACCCCACGCCGACCGACAACGAGATGTTCGATCTGCACACGCTGGCCGAGTACGGCAAGCGCGGCGTGCTGCTGCTGCTCTCGGATTCCACCAATTCCGACCGGCCCGGCTTCACCCAATCGGAGCGCGCCGTTCGCCCGCGCATGGAAGAGATCTTCCATCGCGCGGACCAGCGCGTGGTGGTGGCCTGCTTCAGTTCGTCGATTCACCGCATCCAGCTCATTCTGGATCTCTCGCGGGAGTTCGGGCGGCGCGTGGCCGTGGTGGGCAGGAGCATGGTGTCGGTCACGGAAATCGCGCACTCGCTGGGCCTGCTCGAGATTCCCGACGACATTCTGTTGCGCCCGCAGGACGCCATGGGACTTCCGCCGGACAAGGTGACCGTGCTGATCTCCGGCACGCAGGGCGAGCCGATGTCGGCGCTGTCTCGCGTGGCCGTGGACAACCACAAGCACATCTCGGTGGACCGGGGCGACACGGTGGTGCTCAGCTCGCGCATCATTCCGGGCAACGAGAAGGCCATTTTCCGCATGATCGACCATATGGCCCGCCGCGGAGCCGACGTGCTCTACGGGTCGATGAGCCCGCCGCTGCACGTCTCCGGGCACGCTAGCGCCGAGGAGATGAAGCTGATCCTCAACCTGGTGCGGCCGCGGTTTTTCGTACCCATCCATGGCGAGTTCCGCCAGCTTGCCAAGCACGCCCGCCTGGCCGAGCACCTGCGCTTCTCGGGACTCGAGGACAGCTTCGTCATCGAGTCCGGAGACGTTCTGGAAATCGACAAGCAAGGCGCGCGCAAAGCCGGCAAAGTCCCCGTGGGCCGGATCTGCATCGATTCCGGCTCGGTGGACGAAGTCGTGGAGGAGATGGTAATTCGCGACCGGCGCCACCTTTCCGAAGACGGCATCGTGCTGCCGATTATCGCCATCAACCGCCATACGGGCCGCATCGAACACCCGCCCGAGATCGTCAGCCGCGGCTTTGCGGTAGCGGAAGGCGGCTCCGACTTCGCCGAGACCGCGCGCCAGATTGTGGTCAAGACGCTCGAAGGCTCGAATCGCGAGGAAAAGACGGATTGGGGCGTCATGAAGGAGAAGATCCGCGCGGACCTGAAGAGGTACATCGTGAAGGAAACCTCCCGCCGCCCGTTGATCATGCCGGTGATCCTGGAAGTGTAGGCGTTGGGCGAACCTTTCCCCCATGGGATCGTATATGTAGCGTATGAACGTCATTCGTTGGGTAATTCCCACCGTCCTTGCGTCCGTGGCGGTTTTCGGCCAAACTCCGCCGGTTCGACTGGAGTTCGAGGTGGCGTCGATCAAAGCGTCGTCCCCTTCCACCACGGGACAGGTCAACGTCGGCGTGCAGATCGACGGCGCGCAAGTCCATTGCGCGAACTTTTCGTTAAGGGAATACATCCGGCTGGCGTACCGCGTAAAGGATTACCAAATCTCGGGGCCGGACTGGCTCGCGTCGGAAAGGTTCGATATCGCCGCCAAACTGCCGGCCGGCGCCAAGCGCGAACAGGTCCCGGACATGATGCAATCGTTGCTCGCGGACAGGTTTGGGGTGAAAATGCACCGCGAGACGAAGGAGTTGCCGGCCTATGCAATCGTGGTGGGGAAGGGCGGGCTGAAGATGAAAGAGTCGCCACCCGATCCGGACGCCGATACCGCCGCCGCCGGCGCCGCGCCCGTCAACGTCACGGCAAGCGGCGGGCGCGGGGGCGTGTCCGTGAACCTCGGAGGCGGGTCCTACTATGCGTTTGCGAACAACCGGTTCGAGGCCAAGAAGTTCACGATGACGGTTTTTGCCGATGCTCTGACGCGGTACGTGGACCGCCCGGTGGTGGACATGACGGGGCTGCAGGGGAAGTACGATCTAACGCTCCAATTCACGCCGGAAGACTACCTCGCCATGACCATCCGCTCGGCTGTCGCGGCCGGCGTGTCGCTTCCCCCCGAAGCCTTGAAGTACCTCGATAACGCGTCGGACGAATCGCTCTTCTCGTCCGTGGAGGCGCTGGGGCTTAAGTTAGAGCCGCGCAAGGCGCCACTGGAGGTGCTGGTGATCGATCAGGCGGCCAAGGCGCCGACGGCGAACTAAACATGGCGACGCTATTGTTTGCGCCACAACCGCTTGCTCACGCGCGCGGCTCCGTACGGCGCCGATTCGGAGCCGCGAACGTCAGAGAGCGGATGCGCAATTACTTATGACGTTCTGTTTAACTCAGAGAGACTGCAACCGCTGCGTCCGTTGCGTCGCATCCGACATCAGCGCCACGGCGTGCTTGAAACTGGAAAGACAGCCACGCATCACCGCCAGGCTGCTGTAGTAGTCGTTATACCGGAAGCCCGTCTCCCCGCGCCACATGGGATAGAGGGCGCACGCCTCCAGCCACTTCTGGTAGACCGGTTCGATGTCGATATAAGTATCGGGCGCGAAGTTGGTTGCGTCCTCCCAATTGTCGGCGTAATAAGTTCTGCCGGCGGAGTGGGGCGGCAGCTTGCGTTCGAGCGTCCCCAGCGCCGCCAGAAAAATCGCATCGCGAACGATGATATGGCAATTCTGATGGTCCTTGTGCCAGCTTCCGCTCCAGTGTGTAACCACGATATCGGGCTTGTGTTCGCGGATCAGGTCGCCGACGGCGAGAGAGATCTCTTCATTGAAGGGAATTTCCGCGTCCGGGTATGTCAGGAAAACGGCATCGGCGCCCAACAGACGCGTGGCCTTTTCCGTGGCGGCGCGTTGCATGTCGCCGTACTGCTTCACGGGAATGCCTTTCGGCGCGCCCTTCTCGCCCAGCGACAGGGACAGGAGAACGCCCGCGCCCCCTCGCTGGACCTGCTGGGCCAGCGTCGCTCCCATAGTGAAGAGCCCGTCGCCGGGATGCGCCGCAATAGCCATGATTTTGCCGGGCATGGAGACCTCCAAGGCCGATCAAGCAGACGAAGCCTTCAGGCCGCGGTCAGCCGCTGCAGAAGCTGAACCGCCTTGCGGATGTCGCTCAGACGCTCCTGCTGGCTTTCCACTTCGCGCTCCACGTTTAGCGAACTGCGGAAGCCAACATCCCGGAGGGTCCCGACAAACCGCTCGATTCCGACCGAGCCCGACCCGAGCGGACGCTCCGTCCCCAGTGCCCCCGGTACGTCTTTGGGCGGCCAATCGGCATCCTTGCAGTGGACCGAGACGACATGCGGCGCCAGCGTGCGCAATGCCTCGATCGGATCGCCGGTACCGTACAGGATCATGTTCGCCGGATCGAAATTGATCCGCACGTTCGGTCTGTCCACGTCTTTGAAGAATTGCAGCAGAATGTCGGCGGGTTCCTGGCCGGTCTCGAGCGCGAACGTCTGGGAATGCCCCGCGGCGTGATCGCAGACCCGCCGCACCATCTCGCGTACGGCGACGTAATCGGGATGGGTGGAGTCTTCCGGCACGCAGCCGATATGGCAGGCGATGCTCCCCACGCCGAGGCGCGCGGCGAAATCGCTCAGGTCCTTGGTGCGCTGCTCGCGTTCCTCTCGGGTATCCCGCGGAACGAACCCAACCGTACGCGCCACCGTCGGGATGTCCGCGTAGCTTTCGCCGTTGTATGCCGCGAACACCGTCACCAGCGTGAAGTTCTCGCGGCTGAGGGCCGCCTGCCAGGCGGCTGCGGCGCTCTCCGTCAACTCTGTCGTTCCGAAAAAGCCCAACTGGCCGCACCGCACGCCCAGGGACTTAATCTCCGCCAAGTCGTCGCGTTCCGCCCAGAACATGACTCCCGGTTCCAACGGCTTCAGATCTTGCATTCGATTTTTTCTCCGTTCCTTCTACGCGCCTCCTCGATGAGGCGCATCATTTTCACCGCATCCGCAGATTCCGCGGGCGGGCAAAACTCGGCCTTGCGTCCGGCGCGGCAGCACTCGACGAAGTACTGGACTTCGGCGGCATATCCGTCCCCGCCCGAAAGCGGCAGCGCGCGGCTGTTCCCATCCTCTCCGTAGACCATCGGCGCGGGCGTGGCCGCATTGTGTTCCACCGTGCCGCGGTCCGCCACCACCGTGTAATCGGCCGAAAACGGAAACGCCTTCGGGTGATGCCAGCCGCCGGTGACAGTGGCGACGCCGTGCGGATAAAACAATTGGGCATTGACGCAGTCGATTCCCGCGGCGAGATGCTCGTAGCCCGTCGCGAGAACGGCTTGGGGCTTGCCGAGGAGGTGCAGGCAAAAATCGACGTCGTGGATCAAGAGATCGAAAATCCCGCCGCCGCTCTGTGCGGGATCCATCAACCAGCCGCCCCAAGCCGGCGCCGCGCATCGCCTGCGAAACACCGCCGAGCGCACCTTACCCAATTCCCCGCCCTTCACCGCGTTGCGTAGCGCGGCGTACGCCGGAATGAACCGGACCACCTGGGCGGTCATCAGAACGCGATCCTGCTTTTCGGCCTCGGCTACCATGGCATCGGCAGTCGCGCCATCGAGAGCCATCGGCTTCTCCACCAGAACGTGCTTGCCCGCGCGAAGCGCTTCGATGGCGATGGCGCCGTGGAGGTTGGTGGGAAGGCAGATGTCCACGGCATCGATATCGGGGTCGGCGAGCGGGGGTCCGGGGTCGCGGTATTTCTTGACGGCCGAAAAATCCAGGCGTTCACCAGGACCTCCAATATTGCCTTGAATGGCGGAAAGGTCCCCGGTAAGCGCCCGCTCGTCGAGGCTGCAAACCGCAGCCACTTCGACGCCGGGAATGGCGCGCAACGCCTTCAGGTGAGTACTGCCCATGAAGCCAAGTCCGAGGACGGCGAATTTCATATGGTCTCTTCGCGATCATCATAACATCCGTCGGAGCGGCCCAGGCCGCGCGCGCAAACGTTATCCTGAAATACGATGCATCGCGCACCGGCCTTTAAACGAGCTCAAGCCGAAGTTCACGACCCACAGCCATGGCTGCTTTGCGCAGTGTGCTTAACGTCACCGCGTCGTAATCGGGATCGAGCAAACGATCAAGCGCTGCACGGCTGGTGTGCATCCTCCGCGCCATCTCCGCCTTGGAAAACTGTTTCTCCTTCATGGCGGCTTCGACCTGCCGGGCGAGGACGCGCTTGATGGCAGTCGCAGTGACTTCCTCATAGATGCCTTCCTCGCGGAGCCAGCTATCAAAGGACGATCCGATGTTTTTCTTTTTCATGCGCCCCCTCCTATTCTCCTTGGTTTTTCAGGTGCGCAGCCCTATTTCTGGCTCAGGCCGCCGTCTACGGCTAGAATCTGGCCGGTGACGAAGTTCGTAGCTTTCAGGAAATACACCACGGCGTCGGCCACTTCGGCGGGCGTGCCGCCGCGGCGGGCGGGGGTGGCGGCGATCATGCGCTTGCCGCGCTCGTCGATGTCCTCGAACGGGATCACGCCGGGGGCCACGGAGTTCACCGTGATTTCCGGCGCGAAGGCTTTCGCGAGGGCGCGCGTCAGCATGATGACGCCGGCTTTCGAGGCGCAGTAGTGTGCGTGCTCTGCCCACGGGCGGATGCCGCCGAGCGAGCTGATGTTCACGATGCGGCCGCCGCCGGTCTTCTTCATCAGGAGCGCGGCGCGCTGGCAGCAGAAGAAGACCGCCTTCAGGTTCACGGAGTGGATGAAGTCCCAGTCTCGTTCGGTGATTTCAAGCGGGTCGAGACGGGAGAAGCGGGCGGCGTTGTTCACCAGGCCGTCGAGGCGGCCGAGGCGGTCCTCGACTTCCGCGAACATCCGGACGATTTCGGGTACGCTCTCCAGGTTCGCGCGGAATAGCGCGGCGCCGCCACATTCCTCCGCGGTGCGGCGCGCTTCGGCCTCCGAACTGCCGTAGTGGATGGCCACACGCGCGCCCTCTTCCGCCAGTCGCAGGGCGATGCCGCGGCCGATACGCCGGGCGGCGCCGGTGACCAGGATGACTTGGCCGGCGAGGCTGCTAGACCGTGGGTTCGCCATGGACTTCGATTTCCTCCGGTTCGACGCCTTCCCGCGCGGGCTCGGGGAGCCTGCCGGTGAAGTGCGCCCAGCCCCAGAATATCGCGGTTGTGGAACTGAGGATGCCGGCCACGGCGCCGATGGTCCGGGGGTCCCAATACTGCGAGGCCACGCCCGCCAGCGCCATCGAGATCAACATGACGCTCCAGGTGGTCGATTCCATGGTGGCGAAGACCCGCCCGCGAAACGCGTCGGGGACGCAACGCAGCAGTTGCGACATGTTCATGACCGAACTGAACCCCACGCCCATGCGCGAGACCGCAATGAACACCAGCGCCAGGGAAAAGCTCCGGGTCTGGCTGAACAGAACGTAAGTTCCGCCGTGTACGATGTAGCAGACCACGATGGCGCGCTTGTAGTTCTCGAAGCTCAACCGCCGGCCCACGGTATAGGCAAGTGCGCCACCCGCCAGCAGGCCCACGCCCGCGCAGCCCCAGATGGTCCCCAGACCCGCGGGGCCGCGGTTGAACACGACCTCGCCGAAGACGCTGAACAGGATCTGCGCCGCCCCGCCGCCGGTGGCCCAACCCACGTTGATCAGGGTCAGGCCGAGAATTAGCGGCACGGAGCGCATGTAGCGCAAGCCCTCCACGTACTCATGCCAGGGCCGCACCACCTGGGCTTCGGTGAGCGCTCGGCGCGGCGGGCGGAATCCGCGCCCCGGCAGAAACAGCCGCGAAATGCACAGCGCGGAAACCACGAACGAAAGGGCGTTGCCGAAAAAGGCCCACTGGTAGCCGAATTGCATCACGCTGACGCCGCCCAGAAATGCGCCGATCGCGAGCGTGGTCCACTGCGTGGTCTGGGTGAGCGAGTTGGCCGCGTGCAGTTCCTCTTCGGTGGCGATGGCCGGCAGAATGGAGGCGCGCCCGCTGGTGAAGAACGGCGAGGCGAACATCAGCAGCGCGCTCAGCAGGTATAGCAGCCAGGTGTCGCGGCGGTTCACGGTGAGGATGAACAGCCCGGCCACCAGCGCGCGGATCAGGTCGCTGGCGATCATGACGCGCTTGCGGTCGGTGCGGTCGAGCGTGACGCCCGCCAGCGGTCCGGCCAGCATCGCCGGGATGGCGCGGGCCAGCATCACGCCGGCCACCACCAGCCCCGACTTGGTGTGGGCCACCGCCAGGCTGAAGACGGCGATGTTGTTGAAATGGTCGCCGATCTCGCTGACGATCTGGCCAGCCCAGGTATAGCGGTAGTTGCGGTTCCTTCGCAGCAGGTTGACGAACGCGGTCATGGGCGCATCGGTTGGCGGATTTCCATTACCGTTTGGCTTCCTGCCACAGCGCTTCCATCTCACCGATGTTGGAGTCTTCGAGCTTCCGGCCGCGCTCGGCCAGCTTGCGTTCGATGTAGCCGAAGCGATCGCGGAACTTGGCGTTGGTCCTGCGCAAGGCCTGCTCGGGATCCACCTTGACGAAGCGCGCCAGGTTGACCAGCACGAACAGCAGGTCGCCCAGCTCGTCTTCCAACTCGGGCTGCGACGCATTGCGCCGCGCCTGGTCGAATTCGGCGAGCTCTTCGTGAAGCTTCTCGAGGACCTGGTCGGGATTTTCCCAGTCGAAGCCGGCGCGCGCCGCGCGCGAGGCGATCTGCTGCGCTTCCACCAGCGCGGGCAAGGTCCGCGGGACGGAGGCCAGCAGTCCGGCGGCGGCGGTTCCATTCTCCGCCTTCTCCGCGGCTTTGGCTTCACCCCAGATGCGCAGGACGTCGGCGGCCGAATCCGCCGAGCGCTCGCCGAAGACGTGCGGATGGCGGCGAATCAGCTTGGCCTTGATGGCGTCGAGCGCGTCCCCAATCGAGAACAGCCCCTGCTCGCCGGCCATCTGGGCGTGGAACACGGCTTGCAACATGAAATCGCCAAGTTCCTCGGCCAGTCCGTTCCAATCGCGGCGGTCGATGGCGTCGAGAACCTCGTAGGTCTCCTCCAGGGTGTACGGTTTGATGGAGTCGAAGGTCTGCTCGCGGTCCCAAGGGCAGCCGCCGGGAGCGCGCAGCCGCGCCATGAGCGTGACCAACTCTTGGAATTTTTCACCCGCGGTGGAATCGGCTTTCAATTTTCCCAGGGTAGCACGGGCCCATTGGGTGGCCGGTTGGCAGGCGAAAGCGCCTGCCCCACCTCGCAGGATCAACATCTCGCGAGGCAAGGTGGGGCAGGCGCTTTCGCCTGCCAACGCCCTTTAAGCACTCGGGGCCAGGAACTTGGCGATTCGTTGGCGCAAGCGCTCCGGGTTTTTCAACTGGCATTCCCAAACGGTGAGCACGTCCCAACCTAGCGCGCGCAGGCGGCGGCGGTTGGCCACGTCTCTGGCCTTGTTGCGGTCCAACTTGGGAATCCAGTAGGCCCGGTTGGAGCTGGGACGGTTCCGGCCGGACCGGCAGCCATGCCCATGCCAGAAGCAGCCGTGGACGAAAAGCACCTTCCCGCGGCACGGAAAAACCAGGTCCGGCTTGCCCGGCAAATCGGCGCGATGCAGACGGTAGCGGAAGCCCAGACGGTGGACCATGCCGCGCACGGCCATTTCGGGTTTGGTGTCCTTGCCGCGGACGCGGCGCATGATGGCGGCGCGCTCGGCGGCGGTGAAGGTGTCCATGGCCTCGGGTGTATTATAAATGCCCGCCGTTCTTGCCGGCGGAAACCAACCTTGGCTATTGTATAGAACATGGAGAAGAAACGGCTCGGGAACAGCGACATGGAATTGACGCCGATCGGCATTGGCGCGTGGGCCATGGGCGGCGGCGGGTGGGCTTTCGCATGGGGGCCGCAGGACGACGGCGATTCCATCGCGGCCATCCACGCGGCGCTCGACGCCGGCGTGAATTGGATCGATACGGCGGCGGTGTACGGGCTGGGGCATTCCGAGGAAGTGGTGGCGCGGGCGCTGGCGGGGCGGTCCAACCGGCCCTATGTGTTCACCAAGTGCGAGCGCGTCTGGAACGAGAAGGGCGAGATTAGCGGGTCGCTCAAAGCCGAATCCGTTCGCCGCGAATGCGAGGACAGCCTGCGGCGGCTGAAGGTGGACGCCATCGATTTGTACCAGATTCACTGGCCGGAGCCGGATGCCGAAATCGAGGAAGGCTGGACCACGATGGCGAAGCTGCAAGAGGAAGGCAAGGTGCGGTGGATCGGCGTTTCCAATTACGATGCGCGCCAGTTGGAACGCTGCCGGAACATCGCGCCGGTGACTTCGTTGCAGCCGCCCTACTCGGCGGTTTCGCCGGAAGTGGAAGAGGAGCTTCTGCCCTACTGCCAGCGGCACGGCATCGGCGCGATCGCCTATTCGCCCATGAAATCCGGGCTGCTGACGGGCACGATGACCAAGGAGCGCGTGGCCGCCTTCCCGCCCGACGATTTCCGCCGCAAGGCGCTGAACTTCCTCGATCCGCGACTTTCCAGAAACCTGGAACTGGCGGAGTTGATGAAGCGGATGGGCGCGCGCCATGGCCGAACGGCAGGCGAAGTGGCGCTCGCCTGGGTGCTGCGGAATCCGGCGATTACGGCGGCCATTGTGGGGATGCGTTCCGCCGCACAGGTGCAAGGCGTCGTCGGCGCGCTGGAATTCCGGTTGAGCGCGGAAGAAATCGCCGAAATCGACACATTCCGGCGCGTCGCTTCCGAGCCGCGAACGTAAGAGAGCGGTTGCTGTGTAATGCGCTACTGGTCGCGGCGCTTGAGAGTGGGACGCTCGTCCGAATCCGTCTTGGGCGCGGTCCCGTCCGGATTAGCGTCCACCGGCCCATTCGTGCTGCCAGGGGCGCGGCGCAGGCGCGGCTTGTTCGGATCTTCAGGGGTGTCCACCTTGCGGCGGTTGTGGAGCATCTCCAGGCGGTGCTTCACGTCGTTGAACTCGGAGGTATTCACCACGTATTCCGGCTTGGCCACGAGGATCTTCTGGATCTCCTCCTGGGAGGCCTTGATGCGATCGTCGGTCGGGGGATGCGAGGAGAAGACCTTGGCCATGGTGCCGGGCTTCTTCTTCTCCATGGTCTGGATCTTTTCGAAGAAATCCACGAACGCCGTCGGGTCGTAACCCGCCTTGTACATATACTGTAAGCCGAGATAGTCGGCTTCCTTCTCAAATCCCTTGGTGAACTGCAAAAAGCCCATCGGAATGGCAATGCCCATACCCTGCCGAATGGCATAACCCGTCCATCCGCCCATGACGTAGAGCGGAATGGTTAGGATTTGCGCCAACTCGCCGCGGCTTGCCTGTTTGGTGCCGTGGCGGGCCGCTACGTGAGCGATTTCGTGCGCCATCACGCCAGCCATCTCCGCTTCGTTGTCGGCATTCAAGAGGACGCCGGAGTTGACGAAGAAGAACCCGCCCGGCAGCGCGAAAGCGTTGACCTCTTCCGAGTCCAGCACTTTAATGGTAAAGGGCACCTTCGCGTCCGAGTTCCGCACCAGGTTCTGACCGATACGATTCACGTACTCGGCGATGATCGGGTCGTCGATGATCTTGGCTTGGCGCTCGACTTCCTGCGCCAACTGCTTCCCCATCGCGATTTCCCTCTCGAGCGAGTAGAAATTAACGCCCTTATCGACATCGCGAGCGCCGATCGCGTCCGTATCGTTCTTCGAATTCCTGGCCTTCTTCTTGTCTGTGTCCGTCTGCTTCGCCGCCGCTTTCTTCGCCGCGGCTGTGGCTTGCTTGTCCAGCGCTTTCTGTTGCGCGGGCGAAACGGTGTTGACCACCGGCGGAATATCCTGGTCCGCGGTCGGAGTATTCTTGTCCGCAGCCGGAGCGTCCTGGCCGGCAGCCAATCCGCCGGATACCAATAGGCCGAGCGCGGCCAATAATGTCACGGGCACGATGCAGAGACGTTTCATGGTCCGAGACTCCCTAATACACTATACGCCGTCTACCCCCAGGCTAGGCGGCCCTACTCATTAAACGCCCGCGGAGGCGTCAAGGTTTCGCTTCTCCGTAACAAACTCGGTATTCGCTTTCTATTCGCCTAACGCCCTGCCCATGTAGATTTGTGCAGTGGCCGCGGGGCGGGCATGCCCGGCCCCTACGCAGGGCGCCTTGTAGGGGTCAGGCGCCGCCTGACCCGCCACGCGCCCACGATCCTCGGATACGAACCAGACCAAGCGGTTGGCGGGGTAGTTGGAGGCGTGGCGGGAACGTATCGGAGTCGAACCGATCGGCGGTCTTTTCGGGCCGCCCAGTGGTTTTGAAGACCAAGCCCACCACCGGATGAGATACGCTCCCGGATTCAGTGTAACGGCGATTCGGTTTCGGAGCGAAGGGTAGTATTATGAGGATTCCCTTCCGCAGCCAGTCCCTGGAGTACGAAATGGAACAATTAGAGACGCAACCCGCAAGCAGCGGCGCGCCGCGCTACCTGCCCCTGCTCATCCTCCTGTTCGCCGGCAGCGGCTGTTCCGCGCTGATCTACGAGATCGTCTGGTTCCAATTGCTGCAACTGGCCATCGGTTCCACGGCCGTGTCGCTGGGCGTGTTGCTGGCTACCTACATGGGCGGCCTGTGCCTGGGCAGCCTCGGTTTGCCGCGGTTGCGGTTGCGGCAGCATCCGCTTCGGGTTTACGCGGCGCTAGAGGCGGGGATAGCCGTCCTGGGGCTCCTGGTGCTGGGCGCCATTCCCCTGATCAATCGCGTGTACGTGGCCGGGGCGGCGCACGGTCTGCCGGGCATGCTGCTGCGGGGGTTCTTCTGCGTGATCTGCCTGCTGCCGCCCACGGTGCTGATGGGGGCGTCTCTGCCGGCCATCGTGCGGTGGACTGAGTCCACGCCGCAGGGCGCTTCGTGGTGGGGCCTGTTGTACGGCGGGAACACGGCGGGGGCGGTGTTCGGGTGTTTGCTGGCGGGCTTCTACATCCTGCGAATCTATAACATGGCCACGGGCACTTTCGTGGCGGTGGCGATCAACCTGGCCGTGGCCGGGGTCAGCCTTTGGCTGGCTGCGCGAACTCCGGCGCGGTCCGATGAGGGCGCTTCGTCCGCCGTTCAGCCCGGCAAAGCCGAAGAACAGGCCGATGCCGGGAGCCGCTGGACAATCTACGTGACGATTGCGCTCTCCGGAGCGGGGGCGCTAGGCGCCGAGGTGGTTTGGACCCGCCTGATGGGAATGCTGCTGGGCGCGACGGTCTACGTGTTCTCCGTGATCCTGGCGGTTTTCCTGATCGGGCTGGCCATCGGCAGCCTGTGCGGGTCCTGGCTGCTGCGGGTTACCTCTCCGCGGGCGGCGCTGGGCTGGTGCCAGGTTCTGCTGGCCGCGGGCATTGCATGGACGGCCTGGATCATCGCCGACTCGCTGCCGTATTGGCCCATCAACCCCCTGCTAACCATCAGTCCCTGGCATATTTTCCAGCTCGATATGGTCCGTTGCCTGTGGGCTATCCTGCCGCCCACGCTGTTATGGGGCGCGAGTTTTCCGCTGGCCTGCGCCGCGGCGGCCAGGCCCGGCGAGGACCCCGGACGTGTGGTCGGCGGCGTTTATGCGGCCAACACTCTGGGCGCCATCGTCGGTGCGCTCGCCATCAGTCTGGTGCTCGTCCCCTGGATCGGCACCCAGCAGACCATGCGAGGGATTCTCATCGTCTCTGCGGTCAGCGGCTTGTTCGCGCTGACGCCGTACTTCAACGAACGCCGTTCGATACTCGGCGCGCCGCTGCTGGCGGCTTCGATGCTGCTGGCGGGCCTGCTGGCCTGGAGCGTCGACGCGGTCCCCGGCAAGCTCATCGCATATGGGCGCAAGATGGCTGTTTCCACCGGGACCGTGGTCTACACGGCTGAGGGCAGGAATTCCTCGGTGGCCATTTCCCAGTGGCCCGACGGCGCGTGGGAGGTGGACGTCAACGGCCACGTGGAGGCCACCACCGAGCCCTACGATATGAAGCTACAGCGGACCGTCGGCCACCTGCCGGCGATCCTGCACCCGAATCCGCTGTCGGTGCTGGGAATCGGATTCGGGGCGGGAGTCTCCGCGGGCACGTTTACGACGTACCCGGGTATCCGGAAAATCACGGTCTGCGAAATCGAGCCGGTCATCCCTCCCACTTCCACGCGCTACTTCGCCGCGCAGGACTACGACGTTCTGCACAACCCGCGGACCCACATGGTTTACGACGACGCGCGCCACTATCTGATGACGACGACGGATATGTTCGACATCATCGCGTCCGACCCGCTGGACGTCTTCGTCAAAGGCACCGCCGGCCTTTACTCGGAGGAGTACTTCGAGGCGGTGAAGCGGCACTTGAATCCCGGCGGAATGTTCTCTCTGTACGTGCCCCTGTACGAGAGCGACGAACGGACGGTGAAAAGCGAAATCGCAACGTTCTTCGAGGCGTTCCCTTATGGGACGATCTGGGCCAACACCATCGACGGCCGGGGCTACGACATGGTTTTCCTGGGCCAGAACGCTCCGCTCAAGATCGATGTGGGCGAGGTGCAGGCGCGGATGGACCGCCCGGATTATGCGCCCGTGGCGAAATCGCTTCGCGAGATCGGCGTTTATTCGGCACTCGACCTGTTCTCCGGGTACTCCGGCCAGAAGTCCGACCTGGGCCCGTGGCTGGCGGGGGCCGAGATCAACCACGACGGAGATCTGCGGCTCCAATATCTGGCGGGCTGGGGAATCAACTCCAGTCAGGAGGATTTCATCTACCAGCAGATGATGAAGTACCGCCAGCCTCCGACGAACCTGTTCGCGGGATCGCCGCAGCAAGTGCAGACGCTGATTTCCTCGATGGGCGCGGAGGGCCGGCGTTAGCCCAAGTTCGTCACGGGACCCTCGGTTTTGACTTTTTTGAGACTCAAAACGACAGCACGTGCAGCGCCTATCACACAAGGAGGGATTCGGCAGTGGGGTACCCTCTGCCTGAGCCCCTCGCCGCCCGTCGCACGCCCAGATAAGACGGGTGCGCGACACAGAAGTGGAGGAGCCGCGATGCGCCAGGCAGAGCCGCGAACGTAAGAGAGCGGTTGCCGGCACGAGCTCAGAGATCGCGGGATGTGACCCAAGCCCACCGCTCTCTTACGTTCGCGGCTCTGCCTGACGTGCTCCTACGCTAGTGTAGTGTCCAACAAATAACTGGACAGGCGCTCTCCTTCAGGCGTATGCTG
>OCTA010001327.1_pt1 | contig 22789 bp, 23 predicted proteins | sample 1538991 | NCBI WGS metagenome assembly OCTA01 (sample SAMEA3539302, study PRJEB22396) | soil metagenome | biome: tundra; feature: field; material: soil | place: USA | collected 2010-05 | depth 0.15 m | reverse complement strand
GCCGTTCCGAATTGTAGGAATCGCGGTGGGCGGCGCGCTCGAATTGGTGTGGGCCATCGTGACCTTGCCGGCACGGATGCTGCGGGCTTTGTAGCGGCTCGGTTGCTCAGGAGCACCCGGCCCAAGCTATCCTTAGGAAGTGCCGCTCCTTCCGTTTGCACAAAGGAAACAACCATGGCTTTGATTGAGGGCTTTCGCGTCCAGAACTACCGTGCGCTGAAGGATATCACGATCGGCAAGCTTTGGAACCAGCAGAACACCCCGGCCCTCACGCCGCTCGTCGCGGTCATCGGCAAGAACGGAGTCGGCAAGAGTACCTTGTTCGACGCCTTCGGGTTCCTGTCGGACTGCTTGGCCGTAGGCGTGGAGGAAGCTTGCGACCTGAAGCAGCGTGGAGGCTTCGACAGGCTGGTTTCATCCGGCGGAAGTGGGCCGATTCACTTCGAGATCTACTATCGTGAGAGTCCGGGCGACCGGCCGATCACTTATGAGCTCTCGATCAGCCGCGATAAGTCCGGGCGTCCGTTCGTCGCCGAGGAGCGATTGCGCCAGCGGCGCAAAGGACAAAAATGGGGAAGGCCACTCTCGTTTCTATTATTGAAGAGCGGGGAAGGGCAGGCATGGGCGGGGGAGGAGAGTTTCGAGGGCGAGGAATCAGGCCAAATTCCAGTCGAATTGACCGACCAGAGAAAACTCGGCGTTGCTACGTTAGGCACGCTGAAGGCTCATCCGCGCATCGCGAAATTCAGGAAGTTTCTTGAAAGCTGGTATTTGAGTTACTTTACGCCTGACGCGGCGCGCAGTCTGCCTATGGCCGGTCCGCAAAAGCACTTGAACATGCACGGCGACAACCTCGGGAATGTGGTCCAGTTCATGGAGCGCGAGCATAAGGGCCAGTTTCAGTTGATACTGAACCAGATCGCATCAAAGATTCCGGGCGTCAAGAAGATCGACACGCAGAAGACCGAAGACGGTAGACTGCTGCTTAGATTCAATGACCGCGGGTTCCAGGACCCATTCTTCGCACAACAGATGTCCGATGGCACCCTGAAGATGTTTGCCTACATGTTGTTGCTGGAGGATCCGGACCCCGCGCCATTTATCTGCATCGAAGAGCCGGAGAATGGCCTCTACCATAAACTGCTGGAGGCCCTGGCCTTTGAGTTTCGAGCGCACGCTACCGGCAGAAAGAACGCACCGCAGATCTTCGTAACCACTCACCAGCCATACTTTGTAGACGCATTAAAGCCTGAGGAGACGTGGGTTCTTGAGAAAGGTCGAGACGGCTTTTCGACGATTAGGCAAGCCAGCGCGGATTCAACTGTTCAAAGCATGGTCGGGGAAGGCCTGCCGCTCGGCAGTTTGTGGTATAGCGACTACCTGGACGCGAGGCCAGCCTGATGCATTTCGAGATTCTAGTCGAGGACGCATCTGGTGAACTGCTTCTTAGCTCATTACTGCCTAAGATCCTGGGTGAGAATGGAGACGCGCATACCTGGAGGACGCACGCCTACAAGGGGATGGGCAGGGTCCCCCGTGACCTTCGGGGCAAGACCGATCCCTGGAAGCGCATCATTCTGGATCGGTTGCCGACCATACTGGCCGGGTATGGAAAGAGCCGTCAAAGCAAGGAGTCCGCAGTCGTTGTGGTTGTCGATCTCGATGACAGGGACTGTATTGGCTTCAAGCAGGAATTGCTGCAAATCCAGATGCGGTGCCACCCCAGGCCGAGGGTTCTTTTTCGGCTCGCAATAGAGGAGATGGAGGCTTGGCTGCTTGGTGACAGAAACGCGATCGTCAAAGCGTTCCCAAGAGCGAAAATGAACGCCCTTCATTCCTACCGCCAGGACTCGATCTGCGGAACGTGGGAAACGTTGGCCGACGCGTTGTTCCCGGGGGGATCGGACGCGCTCAAAACGGAAGGGTATCCGAGAATCGGCGAGGAAAAGTGCAGGTGGGCCTCTCTTATCGGGCCGCGCCTTGACGTTGAAGCCAATCTGTCCCCGAGCCTCCGCGTTTTCAAGTCTGGCTTATTGAAGTTGGCCGGCGCGGAAGGATAGACGGCGGGACACGGAAGTTCGCCAGCGTTGGCTTCCCCCGGTTCTGCTACGATAAAACTTCTTCCTCCGATGTTGCGATTCGAAACCGCCGGAGAGTCGCACGGCGAGTGCCTTGTGGCTACGCTTGCAGGACTCCCAGCCGGCATACCCATCTCGTTAGATGCCGTCAACCGCGAGCTTTGGCGCCGCCAGCAGGGCTACGGCCGCGGCGGGCGCATGAAGATCGAGACCGACCGCGCCGAGATCGTCGCCGGGGTGCGGCATTCCCATACCATTGGTTCGCCCGTCGCCATTCTGATCCGCAACAAGGACTGGCAGAACTGGACGGCGGCGCTGCCGGTGGAGGACGCCGATGGAGCGGCAGACGGGCGCCGGCCCGTGACCCGGCCGCGGCCCGGCCACGCCGACCTGGCGGGCGCCATCAAGTACAATTTCCACGACGCGCGTTACATCCTGGAGCGCGCCAGCGCGCGGGAGACCGCGGCGCGCGTGGCGGTTGGCGCGCTTGCCAAGGCTCTGTTGGGCGAATTCGGCATTGAGGTCCTGAGCCATGTGCTCGCGGTGGGCGCGGTGCGGCTGGAGCGCGCGGTGGAATGGGCGGAGATTGCGGCGCTCGGCCGGAAGGAAGACGTACTGCTGGGCTGCGTGGATCCGGACGTGGAAATCCGCATGAAGGCGGTGGTGGACGAGGCCTACCGGACCGGCGACACCATCGGCGGGGTCTTTGAAGTGGTGGCCCACGGGGTTCCGGCGGGACTCGGCTCGCACGCCACGTGGGATTCGCGCCTGGATGGACGCCTGGCCCAAGCCATCGTCTCCATGCAGGCGGTGAAGGGAGTGGAGGTCGGGTTCGCGGCCGAGGGCGCGGCGAACTTCGGCTCCAAGGTGCAGGACACCATCCACTACGACCGCGCGGAGCGGCGCTTTACGCGCGGCGCCAACCGCGCCGGAGGGCTGGAAGGCGGCATCACCAACGGCCAGGACGTGGTGCTGCGCGGCTTGCTCAAACCGATTTCGACTTTGCGGCGTCCCCTGGAATCGGTGGACCTGGAAACGCGCGAACCGGCGCTGGCGGCCTATGAACGCTCGGATGTCTGCGTGGCGCCGGCGGCGGGCGTCATCGGCGAGGCCATGACGGCGATCATACTGGCGCAGGCGTTCCTGGAGAAATTCGGCGGCGATTCGCTGGCCGAAACGAGACGCAATTTCGAAGGTTATCTGGAACAGGTGAGAAGTTTCTGACGCTATGATCTACCCGATTGTGAAGTTCGGCGACCCGGTGCTGGAACGTGAAGGCGAAACCGTAACCGAATTCGACACGCCGGAATTGCACAAATTCCTGGAGGACATGTTCGAATCGATGTACGCGGCTAAAGGCGTGGGCTTGGCCGCGCCGCAAATCGGCTTCGGCAGAAAGATCGCGGTCATCGACGTCTCCAATGGCCAGAACCCGGAGGAAAAGCTGGTCATCATTAACCCGGCCATCGTGCGCGTCGAGGGCAGGCAAACCGGCGAGGAGGGCTGCCTGAGCATCCCGGGATTCCGCGAGCAGGTGCGGCGCGGCAAGCGCGTGACCTTGCGCGCGCAGGATGCCAAGGGCGAGTTCTGGGAGAAGACCGGCGAAGATCTGGTGGCGCGCGCCTTCCTGCATGAGACCGAGCACCTCTACGGCCGGCTCTACATCCTCCACCTCAGCGCGTTGAAGCGCGAGTTGATGAAGCGCAAGATCGTCAAGATGCAGCGCGCGGGCGAGTGGGACTGAGGCGCCTCCATGCGCTTGGTTTTTCTAGGAACCCCGGCCTTCGCGGTCCCCAGCCTGGAGCGGCTGGTGGCGGCCGGGCGCCAGGTGCTCGCCGCGATCACGCAGCCGGACCGCCCGCGCGGCCGCGGCCAGCGTGAAGCGCCGCCTCCGGTCAAGGAAGCGGCCCTGCGGCTCGGCATTCCGGTACACCAGCCGGAGCGCGTGCGGCGGCCAGAAGCCGTCGAGCTGCTTCGTTCGCTCGCGCCGGATGTCATGGTGGTCATCGGGTACGGCCAGATTATCCCTCAAGCGGTAATCGAGATCGCGCCGCTCGGCATCGTCAACGTGCACTCGTCCCTGCTGCCTAAGTACCGCGGCGCGGCGCCGGTCCAGTGGGCCATTGTTAACGGAGAAACCCGCACCGGCATCACCACCATGCGGATCGATGCCGGGCTGGACACCGGCGATCTGCTGCTGGCGAGGGAAACGGAAATCGGGCCGGAGGAAACCGCGGTCGAGTTGAACGGGAGGCTGGCCGGGATGGGCGCGGACCTGCTTGTCGAGACGCTGGATGGCCTGGAATCCGCCCGCATCGTTCCAAGGAAACAGGATTCGGCGCAAGCCACCTACGCCCCGCTGCTGAAGAAAGAGGACGGCCTCATCGATTGGAGCCAACCCGCCGAATCGATCCACAACCGCGTCCGCGGCCTGCAGCCGTGGCCTGGGGCGTATACGGCATTTCGCGGCCAAACCCTGCACATCTGGCGGGCGCGTGTCATCTCGTCAGGACCGCTCTCTGACGTTCGCGGCTCGGAAATGGCGGAGCCGCGAACGTCTGAGAGCGGTCGCTCGGAAACGGGGCTGGCGCCCGGAAGCCTGCCCTGCTTGAAACCTTTAACCGTAACCTGCGGCCTCGGCGCCCTCGAACTTCGCGAAGTCCAGCTCGAGGGCCGGCGGCGCATGTCCGCAGCGGATTTCGCCAACGGTCATCGCCTGACCGAACTCGACAGCTTAGGAGAGCCACGCACTTGAACCTTCCGCTGGGATATCTGTACTCCGCCACCTACGCCGGCATCCGCCAGGCGGAAAAGGACGATCTCGCTCTCATCGTGAGCGGGCTTCCGGCCAATGCCGCCGCCGTGTTCACGCAGAACCGCGTGCAGGCGGCCCCGGTGCGGCTCAGCCGCCGCAACCTGAAGCTCTCCGGGGGCTTGGCCGGGGCGATCCTGATGAACGCCGGCAACGCCAACTGCGCCACGCGCACCGGCGACCGGGTCGCGCTCGCCACGTCCAAGGCCGCGGCGAAACTGCTGCGGCTCCCCGTAGAGCAGGTGCTGACTGCCTCGACCGGGGTGATCGGCGTGGAGCTCGATCCCAAGAAGATCGTCGATGCGCTGCCGCGGCTGGTCGCGGGCCTCCATCCGGACCGCTTCGACGATGCGGCGCACGCCATCATGACCACCGACCTTGTGCCTAAGACCGCGTTCACCGAAGTGAGCCTGCGCCGCGGCGCCGTGCGCATCGCCGGCATGACCAAGGGCTCCGGAATGATTCATCCGCAAATGGCCACCACGCTCGGGTTCGTCATGACCGACGCTCATATCCCCGCTGCGCAATTGCGCGCCATGCTAAAGCGCGGCGTGGAGCGGAGTTACAACCGGCTCTCCGTGGATGGCGATACCTCCACCAACGACACGCTGGCGCTTCTTGCCAACGGCGCTTCCGGCGTGCGGCCCGGTCCCCGGGAGATGCCCATAGTGGAGGAGGAGATCACGGAGGTCATGGCGGCACTGGCGCGGGCCATCGCGCGCGATGGCGAAGGCGCCAGGAAGTTCGTCACCATCGACGTGGCGGGCGCGCTTACCAACGGCGCCGCGGTAGCCATGGCCCGCGCGATCGCGAATTCCCCGCTGGTGAAGACGGCCATAGCGGGGTCCGACCCGAACTGGGGCCGAATCCTCTCGGCCGCGGGCAATGCGGGGGTGGCGTTCGACCCTTCGAAGACCGACGTGCACATGCAGGGCGTGCTGGTGTGCCGCGGCGGGCTGGCCGCGCCTTTTTCGGAGTCGGAGTTGAAGGCCAAACTGGGCGCGCCTGATTGCGAAATCCGCGTCACTGTCCGGGGCACTGGCAAAGGGTCCGCCCGCTTCTGGACCTGCGATCTGACCGAAGGCTATATTGAAATTAACGCCAGCTATAGGACTTGATATGATGCGCCGGACGCTGCTTGCGCTTCCCTTCGCCATGCGGCTCCAGGCCGACGCTGGACGAGAGGTCTGGGATCTTCTCGGCGCCGCGGCTTCCGCGTTGAGCGAGGGGAATGCGGCCGGTTTCATGGACTGTTTCGATCCCAAGATGCCTGGCTATGAGGACCTGCGCGCCGACGTCGCAGCGCTGGTCCTCGAGGCGGAGCCGCGGTCTTCCATCGAGCTGGTGACGAATCGGGGCGACGACCAAACCCGCGCGCTGGAAGCGGATTGGCTCCTCGACATCGTGCAGCGGCAGGGTTCGATCGGCTCCACGCGGCGCGAGGAACGCATAAAAGTCCGCGCCGCCAAGGCGGGAAAGAGATGGCGCATCGTGGCGTTCGAGCCGGCTGGTTTCTTCGCGCCGCCCAATCCGCGGTGAGCCGATCCGCCTTGATCCGCCTATTGCACCGTGCGCACTTTCCGCACGAGTGCGTACCCGGCTTCGGGATTGACGGGAAACTCGAACGGGATGGACGAGTTGGGCGGAGCCTTTTCCACGCGCTCGGTGGAGGTGCTGACCCGTGAGCCGTTCAGGTCCGTGAGATCGATATCGAACTCCACCGAAATGACGCGATCGGTCATGTTCTTGAGGATGCCGACGACTCTTGGAGGGCCGTCGCGCAGCACGCGGAGTTGGAGGATCTCGGCGTCTTTGTTCGTATCGATGTTGACGGTCTTCTCAAGGTCTGGCAAGAGGTTCGCCATGATCTCGGCCGCGGAGATCTCTCTTGGCGGCGCCGCCTTGGGCGAATAGACGTTGCTGAACACCAGCGCCACCGCGCAGAACAGTAGCGCGGTTGGCGTCGCAATCACCAGCGCCAGCCTTAACTTCTGCTTCCAGGTGCGATTCGTGAGATAAAGCGGATCGGAAGGCGCTTGCCCGCCGGAGAGAAAGAGTTCGATTTTATCCCGTAGCGGACCCAGCCGTCGCACGGGTTTCGTCTCCGGCGGAGGTCCGCCGGACGGCCTTAAGCCGGCGAAAACAACGGATTCGATGAAGCGCCGAAGACGATTTGCCATTGATGGAGATGCCGCGCCGCGGACGATCTATTATACCGCCCCGCTATCTCCGGGCTTCGCCGGAGCCGGCCAGCAAGCCCTCCAGGGTACGCAGGTTCTCCTGCTTCCCCATCACGATCAGGTAATCGCCCCCGTGGACCGCCGTATCGGCGGGCGGATTGAACTGCATCCGGCCGTCGCCCTTGCGAATGGCCAGCACGATCACCCCGATGTCCCGGCCGAGCTGCATTTCGCGCATGCTTTTCGAGACCATCGCGCTGGTCTCGGAGACGCGCATCTGCTCGATGCCGGCATCGATACCGATGTCGTTGGTGGTGAAGTCGAGGAACTGTACGACGTGCGGCCGGAGGAGCGACTGCGCCAGGCGATGGCCGGTAATGGAATAGGGAGCGAAGACGGCGTCGGCGCCGGCGCGCCGCATTTTTTCCTCGGCGCCCTCCTCGCCCGCGCGGGCCGCGACATAGATGTGCGGGTTCAGGCCCTTGGCGGTAAGCAGGACGAAGAGGTTGTCGGCGTCGGTGGCGAGCGCCGCAACCAGGCCGCGGGCGCGCTCGATGCCCACGCCCCGCAGCGTCTCGTCGCGCGTGGAATCGGCCGCCACCGCGATCAGGCCCGCGTGCATCGCCAGCTCCGCGCGCTCCGGCCGGATATCCACCACGACGAAGGGCGCGCCCGCGCGTTGCAATTCGGCCGCGGCGCCGAGTCCCACCCGCCCGTAGCCGCAAATGATGTAGTGGTCTTTGAGCTTTTCGATCATGCGTTTGTTCCGGCGCTTGCCGATGGCGTCTCCGAATTCCATCTCGATGATGGTCTGCGTCATGGCGCCCACCGCGATGAAGATGGTGGTGACGCCGAAGATGATGAGGAAGGAGTTGAAAATGCGCCCCGCCTGCGTGAGTGGATGGATCTCGGCATACCCCACCGTAGTCATGGTGATGAGGGTCATGTAGAACGCGTCGAACGGCGGGTATCCCGCGATGAGAATAAAACCCACCGTTCCAACCAACAGCGTGGTGGCGATGGCCAGCCCGATATAGAGGAAACGGCGCTTCACCCGGCTCATCGGTTGCGTCTGGACCAAGTATAGCCGGAAGCGCAGTGGGGCAAGCCTCCAGGGCCGCCCATGCGGTTGATGATACAATTTCGGTTTAGGGCGCGCGGAGGCATCTTTGGCTTCTTTCATTCAAAACCAGTTCGAGCGCAACGTAGTCACCACCTCGGTGGATTATGTCTTCAACTGGGCGCGCAAATCGTCGGTGTGGCCGCTGACCTTCGGCCTGGCGTGCTGCGCCATTGAGATGATCGCCGCCAGCACCTCGCGGTTCGACATCGCGCGCTTCGGCGCGGAGGTCTTCCGGCCCAGCCCGCGGCAGTCCGATCTCATGATCGTGGCGGGGACCGTCACCTTGAAGATGGCGCCGGTGCTCAAGCGCATCTGGGACCAGATGCCCGACCCCAAGTGGTGCATGTCCATGGGGGCCTGCTCCAGCGTCGGCGGGCCGTTCAATACCTACGCCGTGCTGCAAGGCGTGGACCGCATCGTGCCCGTGGACGTCTACATTACCGGCTGCCCGCCGCGCCCCGAGAATCTCTTCTACGGCCTGATGAAACTCCAGGACAAGATCGACCAGATGACCACGCTGGTGAAGCGCCCCACCGAGGTCCGGCTCGACGAGGCCATGCTGGCGGATTTCCAGCGTCAGGTGCGGATTGCGCAGGTCCAGAACCCCGCGTAGGAGATTCAGCGAACCGCTTGCTTACGCGCGCGGCTCCGAACCGGCTTCGGAGCGGCGGCCGTGGGAAGCCGTGAATAAATCGGGCGGATGGCCGGAGTGGCAGACGAAAGCGTCTGCCCCACCTTGGCGCCGAAGGACTTGCAGGCCCGTGGGGCAGGCGCTTTCGCCGGGCAACCGATTTTTCGCAGCTTCTGAGAGAGCGGTTGGACAGGTTATTTCGTAACGGACCCAGCCCGTGTTCTACAAAGATTCGCGCCAAGTCTACCGCGTGCCGGAGCTCGATTCGATAAGCTGGCTGATCCACGGCTTCGGAACACGCCACTCCGCCGTCCTCGCGCTGTTCGATAACCTGGCCACGTTGCGGCAGATTCACTCCTCGACGTGCATCGCCGCCGAGGGGCGCTCCGGCATCCTGGGTCCCGGCGACGCTCTGCTCGAGAACACGCCCGGCGCCGTAGTGGCGGTCAGAACGGCCGATTGCATCCCGGTCCTGCTGGTGGACGAACGCCTGCGCGCGGTTGCCGCCGTTCACGCCGGATGGCGCGGGACGGTCGCGTGCATCGTCCAGCGCGCGGTGGAATCCATGCGCGAGCGGTTCGGAACTTCGCCCGCCAATCTTCATGCCGCTATCGGACCCGGCATCGGCCAGTGCTGCTATGAAGTGGGGCCTGAGGTAGCCGCGCAGTTTGGCGGGCAGGGAAGAACGCACATCGACCTGGCCGGCGCGAACCGGCGCCAGCTCGTCGAGGCCGGCGTAACGCCGGGCCGCATCTACGCGTCGAATTTATGCACGATGTGCCGGCCCGAGGACTTCCATTCGTTCCGCCGGGACGGGGAAGCCGCGGGCCGCCTGTTTTCGTTCGCAGGCATCCGGCCGGCGTTACAGTTAAGTTGAGGCGAAATCATGTTCACGTGGATCTGCCCGGAATGCGGGCGCGAAGTTCCCCCGGCCTACAACGAATGCCCCGACTGCGCCGCCAAGACCGCTCCAGCCGGCATAGCGCCACCGTCCCCGGCGGTCGAACCGGCGCCACCGCCGCCCCCCCCAGCCGCCGCGCCGCCGCGGCAACCCTACGCGCCTCCCCAGGCTGTGTACGAGCCTCCGCGGCAGGCCGCGGCTCGTCCCCGCCCGGCTGGTCCGGCGCTGCCGACATGGCTGCTCGCCGTCCTCTTTTCGCTGGCGTTCCTTGGACTCGTCTTCGGCGTCTATTGGCTGGTAGGGGCCTTGCGTGGGTCCGGCGGCTCCAGCCAGGCGACGCCTGCCGCCAGCGTGGAAATCCCAGTGGCCGCGCCCGGCGCCAAGACCAATCCTTACCAGAAGTACATCGAAATCTCGGGACTGCGCTTTGCGGAAGACCCCAAGAACAAGGATAAGACGCTCGTCAAGTTCGTCATCACGAATCACGCCGACGCCGATATCGCCGGCCTCTCCGGCAATGTCGCCGTCCTGGGCCGTGGGCAGAAAGCCGGGGGAGAAGCCCTGGCCGCGTTCTCCTTCACGACCAGCCTCGGGCCGGCCGAATCCAAAGACCTGACGACGCCGCTCACGACAAAGCTCAAGCCTTACGAGCTCCCCGACTGGCAATACGCGACCGCCGATTTGCAGATCACTGCGCCGGGGGGAGCCTCTGGAGGTTCTCCCGCGCCTCGGTGAGGTTGGGATCGATCGCCAGGGCGCGCTGGAAATCCGCGCGAGCGAGCTGCGTCAGCCCCGATAGCCCGAGCGCCACGCCGCGATCGTTGTAGTACTCGGCGTTGTTCGGATCGAGGGCCAGCGCCTGGCCGAATTCGATGAGGGCCGGGTCCACCTGGCGCTCCTGGAGCAGCACCTTTCCCATTTCCGCGCGGACCGCCGGATCGTGCGGGGCCTCATTCTGCGCCCGCTGCAGCAGTTCGAGAGCTTCCACGGCAGGCAGGTCGCGCGAGAGCTGGATCTTGGGCCGCACTTTCTCCGGGGCTCGCCGCACGGCCTCCTGCCACAACGACCGATCGTTCAGCCAGACCGTGGTGCGCGCCACGCTCAGCAGCGTGAGCGCGGCCGCCACGCTTGCCGCCAGCGCCTGGGTCCTCACGCGCGTCAGCAGCAACCCCGCCGCGGCGGCGAAGGCCAGCATGGGGAGATACATGCGCCGGTCGGCGTACAGGTCCGCCGCCGGCAGAGCGGAGGAACTCGGCAGCAGCAAGAGCAACCCGGCAAGCACCCACATCGTCCAGCCGCTCCCGCGCGATCGCCACAGCCGCACCGCAGCCGCCAGGACGACGGCCCAAACCAGCACGCCTAGCCAAACCGACGGGACCTGGATGTCCGGATCCACGGTGAATCCGTACGGAACCACCAGCAATCGCAGATACCGCCAGATGGCCGGCCCTTGCGCCAGGAAATATTTCCACGGCACGAGAACGCCATGAGATCCTGCTCCCGCGTAAACCAGGCGCGCCGCCGCCGCGAGTCCCAGGACGAACATCCCAATGAACGGGACCCATTCGAGCCACCAACCGCTCCCTGACGGTCGAGGCTCCGAATCGGGGGCGGAGCCGCGACCGTTAGAGAGCGGTACAGGCAGGAGCAGAACCAGCGGGAACGCCGCGCATTGTTCGTTAGCCAGCAGCGCGCCCGCGAACCACGCCATCGCCGTCCAGCGGCGTCCATTCAGCCACGCCAGCAACGACGCGAAACAAAACGCCGCCCCCAACAGCGCACCGCGCCCCCAAACATAGTTCACCGCCTCCGCCTGGATCGGATGGAGCGCGAACACCGCCGCCGCGGCCAGCGCCGTGCGTTCCGGCAGGAGCCGGCGCAGGCACTCGTAGGCCAGCAGGACCGCGCCCAGGTGCAGCGCCAGGTTGAGCAGATGGTACCCCAACGGGTCGCGCCCGCCCACCAGGTAATTCAGCCAAAACGTGAGATTCGTCAGCGGTTGGGTGCGCCGCAACGCCCAAATTCCCATCCAGCCCGAGGACGACGTCAAAACAGGATCGGAGAAAATGGCATAATCGTCGAAATGAAAGCCCGAAACGAGCGACGCCCCAAAAGCGGCCAGCGCCGCGCCGAGCAAAAGAAGCCGATTTCGCATCACCTAGTACGAGCTTACGTGAAACGTCCGAAGAACGCAGCCGAGCGGCAAGCCCGCATCTCCGAAATGTTGCGCCGGCTCGAAAGGATGTACCCCGGCGCGACGTGCGCCCTCCGCCATGAGAACCCGTGGCAGTTGCTGGTGGCCACGATTCTTTCCGCGCAGTGTACCGACAAGCTCGTCAACGAAGTCACCCCCGGGCTGTTCGCCAAGTACCCCACGCCGATGGACTTCGCTTCAGTACGTCAGGAGGTTCTGGCGAACGATATTCATCGAACGGGTTTCTTCAATAACAAGGCGAAGTCGATTGTGGGCGCGGCCAAGAAGGTGGTCGCCGAATTCGGCGGCCAGGTTCCGCGAACCATGGATGAGCTACTGACGATTCCGGGAGCCGCGCGCAAGACCGCCAACGTGGTGCTCGGGACCGCGTACGGCATCGCCTCGGGCATCGTGGTGGACACCCACGTCCAGCGCCTTTCCGTGAGACTGGATCTCAGCAAGAACACAGACCCGGTCAAGATCGAGCGGGACCTCGTGAAGATCGTTCCACAGAGCCAGTGGATTCTCTTCTCACACGAGTTGATCCTCCACGGCCGCGCCCTATGCCAGGCCCGCAACCCGAAATGCGCCGAATGCGATTTGAATTCGCTGTGCTACGCGAAAGACAAAACGGCCTAAGCCCCGAGCACGGCATCCCGCGCTTCAGGTCCGAGAGCGTCCATTCCTTCTTCCATGGCTTCGCGCTGATCTTTGCCATCGGTAGCGACGCGCGGCAGGTCGACGAACTCGACCAACACGCGACCGTCGCTTCCGGTTGTGAACGTTGCCGGGTAGGCGAATGCGGACATGGGAACCTCTCATAACTCGCGCGAATCGGGTGGCAGACGACCTTCTTGCGGCGCGCCAGCCTTCGGACCCGCCACTCGAATTCCGAGCCCTTCAAGAGGTCATCCTCGGACACTTGTGCCCGAGGTGTCAAGTTTTCCCATTCGTTAGGCGCTAGTCGGGCGGGCCGGGGTGGGGCGGGCAGCTTCGGCCGGCCCGGCGTGCTGCGGCACAGGCTGCACGCGAATTGGTAAAACGAAGCCAATTGGGGGCTCTTCCGGGGCGACTGGGGCGGGGCTGAGGGCCGCGACGGGTTCCACGCAGGAGTTCTCCTCTTGCGCCTTGCGCTCCCGTTGGGTGCGGCGCAACTCCTTCAAAGCGCGGAAGTAGCTGCGCTCGGTGGACGCGAGGCGGCGGGAGATATGCTGGGCCGCTTTCCCGGTGAACGCGTCGAGGGACGAACCGGCTGCCGCGTCCTGGCCGGCGAGCAGAACCTTGAGGACTTGGGCCTCGATGCGGGTATAACGCCGCCGGTTCCAATCGTCCCGAACGAGGGTATCCACGAGGAAGCGCTCCAGGGGACCGACGGCGTTGAATTGTTGGTGATATTCGAGCGCGAGGGCTTCGAGTTCGGCGGGGTCTTCGCCGGGGATCACGAGCGATCGGGCTTCGATGCCGTATTCCAGGGCATTGAAGCGGGAAGCGGCCTTACCCTCTTCGGAGCGCGGACCGGTGGAGCGCTGCGCGTTGAGGCGATTGGCGTGGAGTTGTGCGGGGGTTGCCATTGCGACTACAGAGTAGCTGGCGAGCGGGGCGGCGAAAGGGGGTGGGGGCTTGGAAGTCGTTGAGGGGATGGGAAATATAGTTTTGAGGTTTCGGTGATGGTCCGGACGGCGGCGCCTCCCCCGCAACAGTTCCGGCGCGCTTTCGTCACTACGGCAATCCAATGTTCGCCCGCCGATTCGATTAGGGCTTGACATGCGACATCTGTCGCGCGTATGATGAGACAAGCGTCGCACCTTACGATGCCTAAACCAACCAGTCAGCCACTCACGCGCCGGGAACGGGAAATCATGAACGCGGTCTTTTCGCTGGGCAATCGCGCCTCGGCGGAGGAGATCCGCATGCGCCTGACGGACCCTCCCGGCGATTCGTCGGTTCGCGTCATGCTCACGCGGCTCGAAAAGAAGGGCTGCCTGAAGCACCAGCAGGACGGCCCGCGCTATATTTACTCGGCCACCGTCTCGCCGGCCGTGGCCAAGCGGACGGCATTGCAACAGTACGTCCAGACTTTCTTCGGCGGCTCGCTGCGGCAGATGATGACGGCCCTGGTGAGCGATGCGTCGTGGACCGATGAAGAACTCGAAGTCCTCCGGGTCGAGATCGACCGTGTGCGCAAGGAAAGGAAGAACCAGTCATGATGCCCGATATTCAAGTTGCATTGCTCGCGATAAGTAATTCGCCGGCCGCGTCGATTGCAGCCAAGGCAACCGTGATGGCGGCGCTGGGACTCACGAGCGCACGTCTCGCGCGCGGGAGCAGCGCGGCGGTGCGCCATGCGCTGCTGGCTGTGGCGTTCGGGGCGCTCGTGGCGTTGCCGCTCGCCTCTCTCGCCGCTCCGCCGATCCGCATCGCGCTGCGAATCGCGGCGCAGGCCGCGCCGATTCCGTACGCGCCCATCGGCACAGTTGTATCCATCGCGCCGGCGGACGCGCGCGTTGCGGCGCCCGCGGATTCGCCATCCTTGAGGCTAACGCCCGCCGCTCTGTCGCTCGCGGCATGGATCGCCGGGGCGGCGCTCTTTCTGCTGCCGGTGGTTGTGGGATTGCGGCAAGTCCGGCGGCTGCGCCGGACCGGCCTGCCGTGGCGGCATGGACAAACGATCGCCGAAGCACTGGCGCTCGACGCGGGCGTTCACCGGCGCATCGAAGTCCTGCTGCACGAGGCGCTGCCAGGGCCGATGACGTGCGGGGTCCTGCATCCGGCCATCGCGCTGCCTGTGGACGCACGGAATTGGAAGGAGGAGGACCTGAACCGGGCGATGGTGCACGAGATCGAGCACGTGCGGCGCGGCGACTGGGCGAGCCATTGCCTCGCGCGGGCGGTATGCGCCGCGTATTGGTTTCACCCGCTGGTCTGGATGGCGTGGAGTCGACTTGCGCTCGAAGCGGAGCGAGCCTGCGACGACGCGGTGCTGGCGCGCGCGGAGGCGACCGCATACGCCGATCAACTGGTGGGAGTGGCCCAGCGGTTATCGGCGGCGGCGAGACCGCCGCTGCTGGCAATGGCGAGCCGCGCGGACCTGGCGAAGCGCGTGGGAGCGGTGCTCGACAGCCGGCAGCGGCGCGGACGGGCGGGCGTGTTGCCGGTGGCGCTCGCATGCGCGGCCGCGGCGGCGCTGGTCCTCACGGTGGCGCCCTTGAAGATGGTTGCCGCGCCGCAATCCGCAGTCACGCCGCAAACCGCCGGCGCACCGATGCCGCGGTATTCCGCCGGCGCGATGCTGGCGATGGTGAACCTCGCCGCGACCGATCAGAACGGCAATAGTCTCGACGAACTCAAGGCCAGCGATTTCGTCATCACCGAAGACGGCGCGCCGCAATTGATCAAGATCTTCGAATACCAGAAGATAGACGCCACGCCCCAAGGGGCCGGGCGCTCTCCTTCGAGTTACTACATCCTTGGCTATTACCCGACCAATACGGAGCTGGATGGCAAGTACCGGAGAATCAATGTCACCCTCAAGGGAAACATGCCGGCCAAGCTCGATTTCCGTTCGGGCTACTTCACTGTGGCCGCGGGAACGAGCGTCGCCGATAGCACCCCCGGCCCCGGCGTTACGTTCCCGCAATTGCAGTACAAGTTCGAGCCCGAATACTCGGAATCGGCTCGAAAGGCCAAGTATTCGGGCACGGTGGTGCTCTTGATCACGGTGGATAGCGATGGCAGTGTCGTAAACATCCATGTGAGGCGCAGCCTGGGCCTGGACCTGGACGAGAAAGCCATCGAAGCCGTGAAGCAGTGGAGGTTCAGGCCGGGCATGAAGGACCTTGTGGCGATTCCGATGCAGGCGGAAGTGGTGGTTAACTTCAGGCTGCTGTAATCGGTGGCTGCCGAGGCTTGCGGCGCACGGCCTATTCCCACGCCTAACGGCGTGGGCGCCGGCTGAGGCCGATGCTTGGGTCGGGCCTGCCCGGCCCCTGCCGGGCAGGCGAATACGCCAAGCGAAGGCTCCTGCCATGGCCGGGCTGTCGCCCGGCTGATGACGCCAGAAGGCGTCATCGCGGGCCAAAAGGCCCGACCCCACGCCGGACGCGCAGACTAGGATCGGGGAGCGGTTGGCAGGCGAAAGCGCCTGCCCCACCCTGCTACTTCGGGAGCAGGTGATAGGTGACGAAGGCGAGGCGCAGGCTGTTGGGAGACCAGCACGGGGCGTCCATCGTGCCCTGTCCGCCGATCATGCTTGTCAGGACCGTGACGCTCCTGCGAAGCTGTGCGATGTCGGGGGGGCCGACTGGAGCCGACGGGGCGGCTCCGCGGGCGCCACGGCCTGGGGCGGCGGCCAGGGTCATCACCTTCAGCGTGATTGGCTGGTTCTCGGGAACGCCTTTCAAGCTCTTGTCGTAGGAGACGAACACCAGTTGCCGGCCATTCGGGGAGATGTGCGGGTAAGCGTTGTTGGAGTCATCCGCGGTCATCTGTTCCTGATCGCTGCCGTCGGGCTTCATGCGCCAAATCTGTACCGATCCGCCACGGCCGGACTGGAAGTAGATGTACTTGCCATCCGGCGCATATTCGGGGGAGTCTTCCATTCCGGTGGTAGTGAGCGGGGTCACCTTGCCGCCGGAGGCCGGGACCGTGAAGATGTCGGTCTGGCCTTTCTGCTTGCCCGCGGCCGTGAATACCAAGGTCTGGCCGTCGGGCGACCAGCCGCGGACGCTGCCATTCGCCTGCGCGACCAGGCGCGGCGTTCCGCCCGCCACGGGCGCGACATAGATGCTGGATTTACCCTTGACAACATCGGTGAAAGCCAACTGGGCGCCGTCGGGGGAAATGGCGTGGGCGCCGCTCGCGTGAACGGCCGCGCCGGTATCCACCATCTCCGGTTTACCGCCCGGCTCCGCAACGCGCTCGATGCGGCCGTTGCTCGCAAAGATCAGCGTCTTGCCGTCCTTCGTCCAGGTGGGCGCTTCGAGGCGGCCAGGGGCCATCATGGTCACGTGGCGGTCGGTCGATGTCACGGTGATGGTCTCGATCGCGCTGTACAGGTCGGGCTTCCGGTTCCCGGCCTGCGGCACTGGAGACACGTCCACATTCGAGAACAGCACCTTCTCCACCACATCCTTGTTATGCGCCGAGACGCCGATGCCGATGTAGAAGGGATCGGCGAGCGCGATCTTCATGGCGCCGCCGGTGAACTGAAAATCTCCGCCGCCGGAGAGCCACATGTAAAAGTACTGGCCGCGCTTCACGATCCGGGCGCGCTTGGGAGAGGTCTGGTTGGCCTGAACCTCGTGCGTGGCGGCGCCCTTTTCCGCGCGGGCCTGGATGGACGTCAATCCCACGCCGTGCACCGCGATATCGGCGTACGGGGAATCCTGGTCCAGGCTCTGGCGCATCATCAGCACGCCCTTGCGATGTTCGTTCCCGCCCGTGCCGATGAAGGTGACGTCCGCGGTGAGCGAGAAGTCGCCGGAGACCTTCTTCCAGACGTAGTGGAAATCGTCTTCCGTGGCCCAGATGTTGTCGCCGCTCCCGGAGATGGTGTAGGTCTTGGCGGCGGCGTCGTAATCGACGGAGCCGGGATGCAAGATCGTTCCGACATCCCCATGGCCTTCGAAAATGCCAACCGGCCCCGAGGGGGTCTGCGCCAAGACGCGGTCCGGCGCGCCGCAGACGAATAGAAGTCCGGCGGCGAACAGTGCCGGCAACGCGATACTTCCGATTCTCATACGTTCGATCTCCTTCGAGGGTAGGCGTTTCATAGCGGATTCTCCATAATATCGCTTCACGGGCGGGGATGCGTGGGCCCTCGATCCCGGTGACAATACGGTCTGAAAGATGAGAGAATGGCGCTCAAGATGCGACGATCCAGTCTGAAATCATTGTGCTCTCCGGCGGCATTGCTGTTCGCCATTACGCCGGCCATCGGCCTCGCGGCCGCGGCGAAGGCCAAGCCGGAGAATTCCCACTGGGTCGCGACTTGGGCCACCAGTCCCTCGCCGGCCAGCCCGGACGACACGATGCGCCGCAGGCGGCTGGAGTTCAACGAGCAGACCCTGCGCGAGATCGTCCATATCACCATTGGCGGCGACCGGTTTCGAGTCAGGCTCTCGAACGCCTTCGGGACCAAGGCGGTGACCATCGGCGCGGCCCGCCTGGCGATTCGGGGCGCTGGCTCCAAGATCGTTCCGGGGTCGGACCGCGCGCTGACCTTCAGCGGCCGCCCGGGCATCACGATTCCGCCGGGCGCGCTGGTGTTGAGCAATCCGGTGGACCTCAAGGCGCCCGACTCGGCCGATCTGGCCGTGAGCATTTATCTGCTCGGGGGCCCGACTATACCCAGCACCCTGCACTACTCCGCCATGCAGACGTCATATGCCGCCGATGGCGATGTGACGGGGGCCGCGGAGATGCCGGAGACCCCCAACATGTCGACCTGGCCGTTCCTGACGGGCGTGGACGTGATGGCGCCCCTCGACTGGGGCGCCGTCGTGACCCTGGGCGACTCCATCACCGATGGCTCGCGTTCGACCGGCGATACCAATCGCCGGTGGCCCAATATCCTGGCGAACCGTTTGCTTGCCCAGAAGGGAAAGACCAGGCTCGCGGTGGTCAACGCGGGGATCGGCGGCGGCCGCATTCTCCACGACGGCGCGGGCGCTCCCGGCCCGCAGTACGGCCCCAGCGCGCTGGCCAGATACGAGCGCGACGTTCTGGCCGAGCCCGGCGTGAAGTACGTCATCGTGCTGGAGGGCGTTAACGACATCGGGCATCCGGGGAGTTCCGCGCCCATGTCGGAAGACGTGACCGCCGAAGACATGATCGCCGGATACAGGCAACTGATCGAGCGGGCGCACGAGCGCGGAATCAAGGTTTTTGGCTGCACCATCATGCCTTTCCCCACGCAGCCCGTGAAGGATGCCAAACGCCAGGCGGTCAACGAGTGGATCCGCACGGGCAAAGCGTTCGACGGCGTGATCGATTTCGACAAGCTGGTGAGCGACCACGCCCAGCCGGGCAAGATGCTGGCCGCCTACGACAGCGGAGATCACCTGCACCCCAACGACGCCGGGCACAAGGCGATGGGAGAAGCGGTCGATTTATCCCTGTTCTCGCGCTGAGGATACCCCCAAACGGGGGTTTCCCCCGGCTCCCCACAAAAGACCGCAGAGGTTTTCGACGCTTTTGAGCGGAGTTGGATGTATTATTACGTTTAAGGTAACGAAACCTTAAAATCGTAATTGATCCTACTTCTTGTGAGGCTTGCATGAGAGCGCAAACGGTTGACGTGAAATCCTCAACTGGACGGGTCCTTTGTTGCACCGTTTTCCGGCCCGGGGGGAAGAAGCTGCTGGCAAAAGGGCATATCATCAGCGACGAAGACGTTCGGGTACTGGAATCCGAAGGCATGGAATCCATTTGGGTTACCCAGTTGGAGGAGGGCGAGGTCGGCGAGGACGACGCGGTCTGCGCGGTAGCCAGCGAGATGGGGTGCGGGAGTCTTGAGATCCGCCTGGCGGCGGGTGGCAGGGCCAATCTCCTGGCCACCGAGAACTGCAGCGTGCTGGTGGACGACGAACTCCTGAAACAGATCAACTGCACTGCCAGCGTGGTGATCGCGACGACGCTGAATTTCAGCTATGCCATTGCGGGACAACGGATTGCGACGGTAAAGAGCGCTCCCTTCGCGGTCGCCAAGGACCATCTGGAAGCCATCGTCAACATCGTCAAGGAGCGGGGTCCCATTCTCCAGGCGCGGCCGATCCGGACGCCGTCCATTGGAGTGCTCTACACCGATCCGATCAGCGGCGAGCGGGCACGGCAGTTGTTCGAGAACATCATGCGCCAGCGACTGGAACGGTTCGGCGTCTCCGCCAACTTCGTCCTGGCCTGCACCGAAGACGAGAACTCCGTGGGGCGCTGCCTGCAGCATTTATTGCGCTCGAAGCCGTCTGTCATCCTGGTGGCCTCCACCACCGCGCCGGCCGGCCCGGAAGACGTGGTCGGGCAGGCGATATTGCGGGCGGATGGCGTTGTCGAGCGGTTTCTGGCGCCCGTGGAGCCCGGGAATCTGCTGCTGCTGGCGTACAAGGACGATATCCCGATTATTTCCGCGCCGGGCTGCTTCCGCTCCGCCAAGCCCAACGTGGTCGACCTGATTTTGCCGCCGCTCCTGGCGCGTTATCGCGTGAACGGCTGGGAAATCGCCTGCCTGGGTCACGGCGGGCTGCTGTCGTCGTAACAAGTTCCTCCACCCCTGGAACCCGCGACCTCCGAGCGGATTCCAGGTGCTCCTCATAGCCGGGCGTCCTCGTGACGCCCGGTTTTTTTTGTCCAGTACCAGTTATCATGTGTCCGGATGGGCTCCTCACCTCGTATTCCGGAATTGGATGGGCTGCGCGGCCTCGCCATACTCGCGGTGATGCTTTTTCACTACACTCCGGAGACCGGGCCGCTCCACTTCCTCGCTCCCGTGCTTCTGACAGGCTGGATCGGCGTCGATCTCTTCTTCGTCCTGAGCGGATATCTGATCGCCGGAATTCTGCTCGATTCCGCCGGGCGCCGGGGATACTACCGGAACTTCATCATCCGCCGCAGCCTGCGGATTTTTCCGTTGTATTATGCCTGCCTTCTCTTGTACGGCATCGTGACGTACTACCCCTATTCCATCGACTGGAAGGACTTCCTGCATGCCACCGGGTGGTACTTCGGCTACTTTGGCAATGTGAAGATGTTCCTCGATAATGGCTGGCCGCGCATGGCCATTCTGACTCCGCTCTGGTCCTTGCAGGTGGAAGAGCAGTTCTACCTGACCTTCCCGTTGCTCGTCTGGGCGCTGAAGCGGAAAACGCTGGCGATAGTCCTGGCCGCCGCAGCCGTTCTGGCCTTGGCCATTCGAATCGCCATGACGCTGGCCATGCCGGCGAACTTAATCGGAACTTACGCGCTGGCGCCCTGCCGGATGGATGCGTTGGCGATGGGCGGGCTGATCGCCATCGCCGTGCGCGAGCGGCCCGAATGGCTGCGGAACCGTTGGATCGGATGGACCGCCGCCTTCTCCGGGGCGGTGTTCGTGGCGGTCTGGGTGTTCGCTGGCAACACTCCCTGGACCGGCGCGATGCGCACCATCGGCTTTACCTCCGCCGATCTCGCCTTCGCCGGCCTGCTCGCGACGCTAATCGGCCGGCGCCCGCGCATCCTGCTGGCTTTGTTCCGCCCGCGGATCCTCGTCTGGCTGGGAACGATCTCTTACGGACTCTACCTTCTCCACGTCACGGCGCCGACCATCGCTCACGGTCTGCTCGATCCGCTGGTCAAGATCCCCCCGCGCGGCTCGGCGGATCTCTTCCTGTCGCTGGCGGCCTCCACGTGCGCCGCGTGGCTTTCCTGGTCGTTTTTCGAATCGCCGATCCTGAAGTGGAAAGACCGGTTTACGCCGGATCGGTTGAAGGTGCGCACGAGGTCCGAAAAAGACTTCATGGCCGCGGATAAACACCGATGACCACGGATTCGAAGAACGTAAGGATCTTGTTTTCAATCCGCGTTCATCGGCGTTCAAGGGGAGAGCCATCCGCGGTTGACGCCGCGGGCGATCGTGAACGTGAACATCGCGGATGCCGAAGTCTCCAGGTAGCTGTCGGTCTTATCCAGAAGCTGATGCCACAGACCCATGCCGCCCTGAGCGGCCGCGGCGCCCTGTGCGGCGCGTTAGAAGATATCGAGAACACGGGCCCGGCCGGGGTGATCGGCGGGCATGACGCTCAGTAGCTCGGCCGTGGCCATCATGACCCATCCGCCTCCGCGACCCCAGTAGAACTTCGGGTCGTTCGGCGTGTTCTCGAACCACGCGTGATCGTACAAACCCGTGCGCGGGTCCTGGAGGCGCGCGAAGGCCTGGACGATCTGGCGGGCGGCGTCGTCGAACCACGCGCGGTCCTTCGTCAGTTGGCCCATCTGCGCCAGGAATGGGACCGACATGTACATGTCGTCGGCTCAGAGCGAGACGGGCTGCGGGCGCGCTCGCGCCAGCGTGCCATCCGCCATGCGCAACTGCTTGTGCGCGATGTGGTCCGCAATGACATCGATCGTAAGGTCCGAATGTGATTGTGGCCGATCCCGACGGCACGACGCTGGTATTCACGGCGGACCCGGATGCCGGCTCTAAACAGCCCTGAGACGGAGGCTGCCCTCCGGCGAGCCATCCGCGAGTCATCCTGGGGACAGCCCGAGGTTGCGGCTGAATCATGCTGTATCATTAGTAGGGCTCACTATGGGGACGGCGGTGATGGACCCCGAACGCCGGCGGCAACTCGAACGGCTCTATCGCTCCGCGCTGGAGCGGGAGCCGGGCCAGCGCGGCGCCTTTCTGGCCGAGGCCTGTCAGGGTGATGAGCAGTTGCGCCGCGAGATTGAATCGATGCTTGCCCGGCATGCCTCCCGCGATCTTACGCCGGACCTGCCACCGATAGATGCGCCGGGCGCTCCCGGCTCGGATCAGCTTGCCGGCGGCGCCCCTCTGGAACCCGGCAGCCTCGACCCGTTTGGCCCCGGGACCCTGCTGCTGGAGAGATTCCGTATCGTGCGCGCAGTGGGCGCTGGCGGCATGGGCTTTGTATACGAAGCCATGGACACGAAATTGGACCGGCGCGTCGCCCTCAAATGCGCCAAGCCGGGTTATCGGGATCGCCTGCCGCCCGAAGTGCGCGCCGCCCGCGAGGTGAGCCACTTCAACGTCTGCAAGGTGCACGATCTGCACGTGACTTCCACGGCGTTTGGCGAAATGGAGTTTCTCTCGATGGAGTTCATCAAGGAGACACGATCTCTTTCCAACTGGGCGTCGCACCTCCCAACAGCACGTTCA
>OCTA010001324.1_pt1 | contig 22823 bp, 17 predicted proteins | sample 1538991 | NCBI WGS metagenome assembly OCTA01 (sample SAMEA3539302, study PRJEB22396) | soil metagenome | biome: tundra; feature: field; material: soil | place: USA | collected 2010-05 | depth 0.15 m | reverse complement strand
TCTCGCCTTCATCCTGCGCCAATTATAATCGGATCGCCTGGCGCCCCAACGCCGTGGGCGGCATGATTACCTTCACCCTGCGGGGCCCGCTTGAGACTTTCTACGATCGCGTCCGGCTTCCCAAGGGACCCAGTTTCGGCATGAGAAAGACCCTCATCTGCCCGTTCATGTATCTGGCCCACTACGATCTGGTGAGCACGCCGGCCGGACGCGCCGAACTGGCCGAAAGCGGCCTGGATCCCGATCTCCTTCGGCTCAGCGTTGGCACGGAACCGGCCGTCGACATCGTTTCGGCCCTTGCCGAGGCCCTTGAGTGAACAGGATGCCGGCGGAAAGAGGCCCCGGCGTATTTCGCGCTCGATGCACCCGCAGCCGAAGAACGACCGTTCACCTGAGACGCAGGAGGAAGAAGGCCGCCAAGACGGCCATTCCCGCATTCGGCAGCCACGCCGCCGCCAAGGGATCGACCCACTGCTTGACCGCAAGGGCTGTCGCAACGTTCACGAAGATGTAATAAAGGAGAAAAAGGCCGATGGCCTTCGAAACGCCGACGGCCGGATTTACGCGCACACCGGCAACCGCAAACGGGATGGCAATCGCGATGATGATAAGCGGCTCCAGCGTGTCTGCGATAATCGAGTAATAACGGATCGCGTAGGGCACATCCTTCGAGTTGCCCTCCTTGGAAAAATAGCGGATCAACCGGTGCAACTCGAAAAACGAAAGATCACGCGGCCTCCGATCCGTCAAAAGCATAAGCCTTGGGTCCTCGTGGTATCCCGGCTCGAACCTGTCCACAAACGGCTCAGATCCCGCCTGATCGCCCGTCTCGGCATCGAATCGCAAATCACGTCCCGCCTGGAAAACCCAGCCTCTCCGGCCCGCATCGTACCAGGCCTCGGCCGCGACCAGGCGGCGAACCTCGCGCCCGTGTTCGTCCAGCTCGGACACCGAGACTCCATACGCCCGCTCCGGGCTCGCCTGCCGGTACCGGTTGAAGAACCACATCCGCCGCGCATCCGGATCCTCAAACGCGACGCTGTACACGGCCCCGACGCGGTCGGGAGGGAGTATCCTTGCCTGTTTGCGAAACTGGAGCTCCGCGTCAAACTGGCGCGACTGCTCGACCGACCAGGGAACGATCGTCGAGTTCAACCACCATACGGCCCCGCACGCAACGACGCCAACAAGCCATATCGGAGTCGTCAACCGCAGGAACCCAATCCCGGCCGTCCGCATGGCCGTGAATTCATTCGCCCGATGCAGCTTGGTCAGCGCGTAAAGGAGGGATAGAAGCAGCGCGAGCGGCAACACAACGCCCAGAAAACTCGGCAGCGTGATGAGCATGTAGCGCGCAAACTCCGACAGCCCTATTCCGGCGTCCAGCATATCGCGGAAATCGTCATAGCAGATCTGGACAAAAAGCAGCCCGCAGAATGCCACAAGAAACAGCGCAAGGATCTGCAGCCACTCCCGAAGCAAGTGCCTGTCAAACGTGTTCACGGCCCGCAGATTGCGCTCCGCGCCGGCTGAAAGCAAACCTTGCGGACCGGTTCCGAGACATCCGGCGGAATGGAAGCCGGCTGTCGTGATTCATGACGAATGGGGCCAATTCGGAATCCGGGCGAAACAATCGGCCCCCTTCCTATTGATTTTTGCAGACGCATGGTAAGATAGGCGCCTTAATCAGTTCCCTTCCCATGCCGACCCCCGCGCCAGAATCCTTCGAGTTCCAGGCCGAAATCAAGCAGGTGCTGGATATCGTCATTCATTCGCTTTATACGGAAAAGGAGATCTTCGTCCGTGAGCTGGTCTCCAACGCCTCCGATTCGCTGGAGAAGTTCCGCCACGTCCAGCTTGCGGAAAAGGAGGTCTTTGACGACCACCTCTCGCTGGAAATCAACATCACGACGGACGACAAGGCCAAGACCCTGACCATACAGGATTTCGGCGTTGGGATGACGCGGGTGGAATTGATCGAGAACCTCGGCACGGTCGCACATTCGGGTTCGAAGGCCTTTCTGAAGGCTCTCGGCGAGGGCGGACAAAAGAACGCCGGCCTGATCGGCCAATTCGGAGTCGGCTTTTACGCGGCCTTCATGGTAGCAAAGAGCGTCCGGGTTTTCACGCATTCATGGAAGCCGGGTGAATTGGGCCACGTGTGGACGAGCGACGGCGGCGGCGGATACCTCATCGAGGAGTCTTCCGGCGAGCGTCGCGGCGCAAAGGTCGTGGTCGAGCTGAAGGAAGACTGCTCCGAGTTCAGCCAGGAATGGCGGATAAGGGAGATTCTCCAGCGATATAGCGCGTTTGTGTCGTTTCCGATCAATCTGAACGGCAAGAAGATCAACATCGTCCAAGCTCTCTGGCTGCGCAACAAGAACGAGGTGAAGGATGAGGAGTATGTCGATTTCTACAAATTTCAGGCCCATTCGGTCGATGGTCCGCGCCTGCGCCTGCATTTCAGCGCGGATGCCCCGCTCGCAATCAATGCCCTGCTCTTCGTTCCAAAAGAGAATCCTGAAAAGCTCGGCCTGGTCCGCGCAGAGCCCGCAGTGGCGCTCTACTGCCGAAAAGTGCTGATCGATCCGCACCCCAAGAATCTCCTTCCCGAATGGCTCCGGTTCCTGAAAGGGGTCGTCGACAGCGAAGATCTGCCCCTCAACATCTCCCGCGAAACGATGCAGGATCGCTCCCTTTTGGAGAAGATCAGCCGCGTGATCACAAAGCGATTTCTGAAGTTCCTCGAGGAGGAGGCAAGGACCAGGCCCGATTCCTTTGAGGAGTTCCACAAGGAATTCGGCCTGTACCTCAAGGAGGGTGCGGCGCTGGACTTCACCCACAAGGACCAGCTCGTGAAACTCCTGCGCTTCGAGTCCTCGCGAACCGGCGCCGGCAAGACGACTTCGCTTTCCGACTATGTGTCCCGGATGGGCGGAGGCCAGACACAGATCTATTACATCCTCGGCCCGAACCGAAACTCGATCGAGTCCGGTCCCTACATTGAGGGATTCAAGGCCCGCAACCTGGAGGTCCTTTACTGTTTTGATGGCGTCGATGAATACGTGATGAGCGCGGTTCGCGATTTCGATGGAAAGACGATCGCCGCGGCCGACCACGCCGACATCAAGCTGTCCGACCTGCCCGCGCAGACCGAGGGGGCGCTGGGCGAAGAGGACACGAAGCGCCTTGTGGCCTGGCTGAAGGAGACCCTCGGAGAACGGGTGGCTGATGTCAAAGCGAGCGATCGGCTGGTCGATTCCCCGGCTCTGGCGCTCAATGCCGACAAGATGATGTCGCCTCATATGCGCCGAATGATGAAAGCGCTGAACAAGGAGGGTGCCGAGTCCCCGCTTCGGGTGAACCTGGAAATCAACATACGGCACGCGCTGATCAAGCGCCTGGCAGGCTCGGCCGTTTCCGCCCCCGAAAAAGCCCGTCTTGTCGCCGAACAGGTGCTCGACAACGCCCTGATATCAGCCGGCCTGCTGGAGGATCCGGCACGAATGGTGCAGCGGCTTTACAAGATCCTCGAAAGCGTCTGAGGCGGAACGGCCCTGTTCGCCGGCGAGCGGCCGGGTCCAGCCAAGGGACAGGCCCTCATCGGGCTCCCCTGCGGGGCGGGGTCGCCACGGCCCCCTCTGGCTTGCTATAATCGGTGCTGTGCGCACGCCGCGAATAAAAGTGGCTCCGGAAACGTCCGCCGCCTGCTACCACTGCATGAGCCGAACCGTGAATGGAGAGCGCCTGTTCGACGACACCGACAAGGAAGTGTTGCGCCGCCAACTCTGGCAGGTCGCAGAATTCTGCGGCGTACGAATCATTACCTACACAATCCTGGAAAACCATTTCCACGTATTGGTCGAGATCCCGAAGCGGGTTCCCATCAGTGATGAAGAGCTGCTGCGCCGCCTCCACGCCCTGTACCGAAGCCCCACTCCGGAGCAGGCCGTCACCCTAGGCCTCCTTCGCCGGCGTTTGACTGCAAATCCGTCCGAGGCGGAAGACCGGCGCAGGCGCCTCCTGAAGCTCATGGGCGACGTCTCCGCCTTCATGCAGCTTCTGAAGCAGCGATTCTCCATCTGGTTCAACCGCAGGCATGCCCGTTTTGGAACTCTCTGGGCCGAACGATTCAAGAGCGTGCTCGTGGACGGCGACGGCCAGGCCTTGCGAACGATAGCCGCATACATCGATCTCAACTGCATACGCGCAGCCTTGGCCGCCGACCCCAAGGATTATCGATTCTGCGGCTATGCCGAATCGGTAGCCGGAAACGCCGCCGGCCGTTGCGGGCTCGCTTCCGCCTACGGCGGCCGTAACTGGGATGAGACCCACGCCATCTGCCGGCAGCGGCTGTTCGGCATCGGCGCCGGCAGCCGGGAAAACGGAGCCAGCATATCCTGGGAGGCCTTCCTAAAAGTTGCATCCGAAGGCGGCCACCTCGCGATTAACGAAGTATTGCGGTGTCGCGTCCGGTATTTCACGTACGGAGCCATTCTCGGCAGCCGTGCGTTTGTCGTCAGCCAATTGAACGCGTACAGGATTCGAACCGGCCGGCGGGAGGGTGCGAAGATTCAGACTTTTCCCATGATAACCGACTGGGGTGAACTTGCCTCACTCCGATGCGGACCGCGGCGCCGCCATTGGCCTGCAACGGCCCTGGCGGCCCAAGTCGCAACATAGACGCACGATCAAACCGGCATCCCGCGCAACAGATGCGCCCCGCCGGGTGCACCCACGAAAAAACCGCCGCGCTGGAAGCTGCGGCGGTTAGACAAAATCCTTCTCGAGAAGTGTCAGGAAACGTGTCCCGAAACGAGCTTGGTCATCTCGAACATGCTGACCTTGCCCTTGCCACCGAAGACCGCCTTGAGGTTGGCATCGGCGTTGATCATCTTCCTGTCCTTCTTGTCCTGAAGACCGTTCTTCTTGATATAATCCCAGAGCTTCTTGGTTAGCTCGGTACGGGGTAGCGGCTTTGCGCCGACTACGGCGGCGAGGGCGGCGTCCGGGTTGACCGGGGCCATGAACTTGGCATTGGGTTTACGGGCAGGTTTTTTAGCCATATTGTTTTTGTTTAGAAGGCTTTCCTCTGAAAGCAATGCTTTTCTAGAGGGAAATTTGCCCTTTTCCGAGTAAAAACGCGAATTGCCGGCCGATATCAGCCCTTCTCGTCCACCTGGACAAACTGGCGGTAAAGGGCGGCATAGCTCCCACCGGCAGCCAGGAGCTGGGCGTGAGTCCCCCTTTCCACGATGCGGCCCTGGTCGAGAACGATGACGGTGTGCGCATGGCGTATCGTGCTCAGGCGATGCGCGACAACAAAGCTCGTCCGCCCCTTCAGAAGGGTCACAAGGGCCTTCTGCAGGCGATGTTCCGTCAAGGCGTCGATCGAACTCGTCGCCTCATCGAGTATCACAAGCCGCGGATCGGCGAGAAGCGCGCGGCAGAAACAAATCAGCTGGCGCTGGCCGACCGAAAGTCCCGCCCCGCGCTCGCCGACCTCCGTTCGCAACCCGTGCGGCAGCCCGTCCAGGATGTCCAAACAATCCAGCCGGACCGCCACAGCGCTTGCATCGGCTTCCGATGATCCGGGCCGGCTCATAGTTATGTTGTCAAGCACCGTGCCGCTGAAAAGAAAGTTCTGTTGGTGCACCATGCCCATCTGGCGGTGCAGCGACAGGCTGCGGATCAGCCGGACGTCGCGTCCGTCGATCCGGACTTCGCCGCGCGTGGCCAAATAGAATTTTGCGGCAAGATTGACTATGGAACTCTTGCCGCTGCCCGTATGGCCAACGAGCGCAATCGATTGCCCGGGTTCCGCGCAAAAATCGATGTCGTGCAGGACCAGCCTCGTCGGGTCGTATCCGAACGAAACGCCCCTGAACTCCACGCACATTCCGGCTGGCCCTGAACGGGCCCGCGGCCTGGAAAGATCCTCTGCTTGCGGGTCATCCTCCCAATCCGGCGCCATGTCGATCAGCCGGAAAACCCTCTCGGCTCCCGCCATCGCTATCAACGCCTGGTTGTACTGATTCCCAATCGTCGTGATCGGCGAGAAGAACTGGTTCGCCATCAGGAAGAACTTGATCAGGCCGCCGATTTCCATGCTGCCGTGGAAGACGCGCCACCCGCCCAGGAGAAGCAGGATTGCGACAAAGAACTGGCTGTTCAGCTCCAGCAATGGCGAAAGAATCGCCGACGTGCGCGCGAGCGCGATATTGTAACGAGAATGGTCCGCCAACAGACTGCGGAACAGCCCGGCGTTGGTCTCCTGGCGCACAAACCCCTGCGTCACGCGTATGCCACCGACCGACTCCGCGAGGGTCGCCGTCACCCGGCTGAAGCTGTCCTGCGAAGCCCGCGTGAGACGGCTGAATTTCATCCGGAAATGGTTGTTCACCATCCAAAGGACCGGCGCCATCGCCGCGACCACGAGGAAGAGCTTCCAGTCCCACCAGGCCATCACGGCGGCCGAGAAGACCATCTGCCCCAGCTGGATTGTGCTGACAAAGGCGACATCCTGGATCCCGGCCCTCAATGCCTCGACGTCGCTCGTCACGCGGCTGATGATGCGGCCGAGCTTCATCCGATGGAAAAAGCTCATGGGCTGCCTCTGCACTTTCGCGAATATCTCGGCCCGGATGGCGTTCACCACCGTTTCCCCGATTTCGAGCGCAAATCGCTGCCGGAAATGGAACAGCCCATCCGTGAGCATAGCCAACGCGGCGTAGCATGCCGTTCCGAACGCGATCATCGCCACGTTGCCCCTCGTTATGGGTCCGGCGATCACCAGCGACACGATCCAGACCAGGCCCGGCAGCTGCGCAGACCGGATGATCGTCAGGGCGATGAGCAGCCTGACTTTGCGTTTCACGGGCTGCGTGTAACCGAACAAACGGCGTATCAGCCCCCATTCGAGAGGTTTGAACTGCTCCCCCTCGTCATCGTCGTCCCTGGGGCGTCGGACGAGCGTCAAATTCAGGTCGGTGGCGCCGCTGGATTTCATGCGGCGGGAGGAACCTGGAGCTGATAACCATCCACCAGCTGGAGATTGGCGACGTGCAGATACGGGCCCGTCACCCGCATCAGTTCCTCGTGTGTGCCGCGCTGCACGATTTCGCCGTTTTCCATCACGATGACGTAGTTGGCGCGGCGCAAGGTGCTCAGCCTGTGCGCCACCACAAAGGTCGTCCTGCCGCTGATCGCGCGGTCTAGTGCCTCGAATATCTCGTGCTCGGTCTCGCTGTCGATCGCCGCCGTCGGGTCGTCCAGGAGCAGGATCGCCGGCTCAAGCAAAACGGCGCGCGCGATTGCGAGCCTCTGCCGCTGGCCGCCTGAAAGGCTGTTGCCGCTTTCTCCAAGGACGGTGTCGTATCCCCTGGGCAGCCCCATGATGAAATCGTGCGCCGCGGCAATCCGCGCCGCCTTCTCGATTTGCGCAGCCGTCGCGCCCGGATGTCCGAAGGCGATGTTTGCGGCGACCGTGTTTGAGAAGAGAAAGCTTTCCTGGAAGACAAGTCCGATGTTACGACGCAAGTCGTCCAGATGCCGGTTCCTGACGTCGATGCCGTCCACCAACACGCGCCCCCCGGTTGCGTCGTAGAATCTCGGTATCAGTCCCATGAGGATGCTCTTGCCCGCCCCCGTAGCGCCGAGGATCGCGACGCACTCTCCCGGCTTCACATCGAGGTTTATGTGGCGCAAAAGCGGCTCGCACGCCTGGTCGTATCCAAAAGACACATCATCCAGGCGGACTGCCCCCTCGAGGCGCGCGCTGCGGATGGCGCCCGGCGCGCTTTTCACCTCTATCGGCGCGTCCAGGATTTCGAAGACCCGCCGCGCGCCTATGAGCGACTGTTGCACGGAGTTGACGATCGTGGCAACGTTGTTGACCTGGCCGGAGAACTGATCCAGCAGGCCGGCGAAGACGACCAGGCCCGACCCGAGCGGGAGCTGGTTGTGCGCGACAAGCCAGCCCCCGTAACCCAGGAGCACTATTGTATTCACCCGGGTCAGGAACCCGACCACGGGCGAAAAAAGACTGACCTGCCAGAAAATGTTGCGCTGTTGCTCGAAGACCGCGCGATTTGCACCATCGAATCGGGCGCGGTCCTCGGCTTCGCGTCCAAACCCCTTGGTGACAGCGATCCCCTGGATGCTTTCGGTCAGGTACTGCACCATCCGCTCGACGAGCATCCGGTTCTTGGCGTACTCGGGCTGAATCCGCCGCGAGAATCGAGCCGCCATAATCCAGAGAAACGGGGTGGTCCCGAGGCACGCCGCTGTGAGGCCCGGGCTCAGGCTCGCCATGTAGATGACATACACCGTCAGGGATATGACCATGATGAGGCTCTGAATCAGGACTTGGTCGACGAAACTGCGCACGGCCTGCACGTCGCTGGTCACCCGCGTGATGATCGAGCCGGTCGTATTCGCGTCAAAGAACCGAAAGCTCAGACGTTGAAGCTTGTCGTAGACCTCGCTCCTCAGGTCGACGACGAGCTTCTGCTGCACAAGGATATTGACCGAAACGGCGTAGACGTAATTGAGCACCGCCCGGCAAATGGCCAGGGCCAGAATCAACCCTGCAAGGAGCCCAAGCACATTGATCCACGGCCAAGAATCCGGAAACGTCAGATGAAACCGGTTTGCGGATAGTGGCGCATGCTCGATCGTGTGCCGGATATAGTCGATTCCGACCCCGGTCATGCTCAGGCCGAGCATCCCCATCGTGAGCAGGACGAGCTGGATTCCAAGGACCCCCAGACAATGCAGCCGATAGCGCCACGCCAAACCGAACAGACGCAGGATCAGCTTCCAATTGGAAGGACCCGCTTCGAAGACTGGCAGTGACTCCGGCACTTGGAGTCCCACCGTAGGCAAACGCCCGGTGGCTGGAAGCGGAAACTTATTGTTGCCGAGGCGCGTCGGGCGCCGCTGTTTGCGACGCCTGCTCGCGCAGGAGCCGCCTCCGTCTCACTTCCTCGGCAATCGCTTGGAGCCGTCTCTGCTCGTCCTCGGGCGTGGGCCTGAGAACCGGCGCGGGCATGCCCCCGAACGAGCCTGGCTGTCCGCCGGGCCCGCCGACCATCGAGGGGACGCCTGGCGGAAGCCCGGCGCCGACGGCGACTTTCGCTTCGCGCAAGGTCAGTGTCAGCCGCCGCCCATCCTGGCTCACAGTTACAGTATCATGCTTGTCATCAAAAGATTGAACTACAAATCCAAATCCAGCCTGATTCGCGGCCACCCATCGGCTAACCTTCTTGGCCGGATCATAAATGCAGTAACGTATTCCCTCCCCCGTGGACATGATGCCGCGCAGTTCGAGGCCGCCGGCATCGCCATGGCTTCCGGCAGCGCCTCCCGCTGCGTTGGGTGGAAGGAAGGGTGAAATACTCGGGGACTGTGCGATCCCGCGTTGGGCCATCGATCCAAGGACGGCCAATCCTGTTCCAATGAGGAATAGCGAACAGGTTCTCATTCCTTTTCTGTGCCTGCAGCCTCCAGTGCATCAGAAGGCGGCAAAGGCGAAGGATCTTGTGCGCCAGAACGCCCGGCCGACGCCGGCGCGAACTCAACGCCAACTCGTTGTAGACCCCGATTGCTAGCGTTCATGGATCGCACCGACCCTTATGATGCCAGATAGCCCCTTTCGGTCAAGTTGCACAGATCCGGGCGCAACTATGAGGGACAGCCTCGCCGTCAAGGGCCGTGCCCCGCAGGGGCGTCCGTGCTTTCCGCTTGGAACGCCTTTACCGTTCTCCAAGATTGAGTTCATGCGTCGCAAAGCTGTTCTGGCAGGAACTGCGCTGATAACCTTGGCTGGCTGCGGCCGGCCGTCTCCTCCGGCATGGCAAGGCTACATTGAAGGCGAATACGTTTACGTCGCCTCCCCGTTGGCCGGCAGACTGGATGCACTGGCCGTGCAAAAAGGCGACCGGGTTGCGGCAGGAGTCCGGCTCTTCTCGATCGAACGAACTTCCGAGATCGCCTCACAGAGCCAGGCGTCAGCTCAACTCGGCGAAGCTGAAGCGAGGCTGGCCGACCTGGAGAAGGGCTCCCGCCCGACGGAGATAGCCGCGCTCGAAGCCCGGCTGGAGCAGACGCATGCCGTAGCCGCCCTGTCCGCCCTGGATTTCAAACGCGAGGAGGACCTCTTTCACAACCAGGCGGTTTCAGAAAGCGAATTCGACCACGCCCGCCTCACGCACCAAGAGAATCTGCGAGTCGTCGATGAACTCAACTCGCAGCTGGAAACAGCCAAGCTCGGCGGGCGCGAGGACGCCATCGTCGCAGCACGGGCCGACGTCCAGGCGGCGCAGGCCGGCCTCGCACGCGGCACTTGGAGCGTAGACCAGAAGACGCAATCCGCCCCCCGCGCCGGGCTTGTGTACGACACGCTCTATCGCGAAGGCGAATACGTCGCGGCCGGCAGCCCTGTCGTATCCCTGCTCCCGCCTGAGAATCTGAAGGTTCGCTTTTTCGTCCCGGAGCCGGACTTTGCGGGCCTGAAAGCGGGCGATGCCCTGTCCATTTCAATTTCCGAGCGCACGGCTCCTCTCAAGGCGCGGATTTCGTATCTATCCCCCCAGGCGGAGTACTCTCCGCCGGTCCTCTACAACCGCGATAATCGCGCGAAACTTGTATTTATGGTGGAAGCCGTGTTCAGCGGCCCGGAAGCCCGCGATCTTCACCCAGGACAGCCGGTTGACGTGACCCGAGCGGGCCCTTGATTCTTATGGCGTCGTTCTCCCACGCAATCGACGTATCCGGCATCACCAAGCGTTTCGACGGCAAGACGGTGGTCAACGCGGTGGACCTCAAGGTCAGGCGCGGCGAAATCTACGGTTTTTTCGGACCCAACGGCAGCGGCAAGACGACCTTCATACGGATGCTCTGCGGCCTGCTTCTGCCCGACGCCGGAGCCGGCACGTGCCTCGGCTTCGACGTGCGCAAGCAGCAACGCGAAATCAAACGCCACGTCGGATACATGACGCAGCGCTTCAGTTTCTACGAGGACCTCAGCATCCGCGAGAATCTCGACTTTATCGCGCGCATATACGAGGTGTCGGATCGCACCAGGCGGGTCGACGAAAGCCTGGAGCGCCTTGGGCTCCGCGACCGCTCCCGGCAGCTCGCGGGCGAACTTTCCGGCGGATTGAAGCAGCGGCTCGCCCTGGCGGCATGCCTGATTCATGAGCCCCAGCTGCTCCTTCTCGACGAACCGACTGCGGGCGTCGATCCCAAGGCGCGCCGTGATTTCTGGGACGTGATCCACCGCCTGGCCGCAGACGGCATCACGGCCCTCATCACCACGCATTATATGGACGAGGCCGAGCGATGCCACCGCCTTGCCTACCTGGCGTACGGCAACATCCTGACCCGCGGTTCCGTGACTGAATTGATCTCGAATGCGGGCCTCACAACTTGGAGCGTCACCGGGTCCGGGCTTCCGGCCCTTGCGGATTCGCTGCGCGGGAAGGCCGGGATTGAGCAGGTCGTGGCATTCGGCAACACCCTCCACGTGACCGGCCACGACCAGGTGCTTCTTGAAAAGGCGATCGCGCAGGTGCGGGACACCCAGCATGAGTGGACACAAACCTCCCCGGGGTTGGAAGACGTCTTCATCAGCCTGATGAATCTTCCCCGGCAAACGGCCGCATGAAAGGCTTCTCATTCGACCGGTTCTGGGCCGTCGTGCTCAAGGAGTTCATCCAGATGAAGCGCGACCGGGTGACGTTCGCCATGATCGTGGGCATTCCCCTGCTTCAACTGGTTCTCTTCGGTTTCGCGATCAATTCCGACCCAAAGCACCTTCCGGCGGCAATCCGCGACGCCGATCAGGGACCTTTTTCCCGCACGCTCGTCTGGTCGCTCAAGAATTCGGGCTATTTCGAATTCGTGCGCGAAACCTCCTCAGAATCCGAGGCCACCCGCCTTCTCCAGCTCGGAAAGGTCCAGTTCGTCGTGAATATCCCGGCCGATTTCACACGCGATATCCTGCGGGGACAGGCACCTAGCATCCTGATCGAGGCTGACGCCACGGATCCCGCCGCCGTTGGACCGGCCATCTCAGCCGTTCGCGCCATAGCCACCACGGTCCTTGACCGCGACCTGACTGGCCCAATTGGCCGGCTCAGGGCAACGGGGCCCCCTCTCAACTTCGTCCTTCACGCGCAATACAACCCGGAGAACGTCACCCAGTACAACGTCGTCCCGGGCCTCCTGGGCGTTGTGCTGACAATGACGATGGTCGTCATCACCGCACTCGCCATCACTCGCGAACGCGAACGCGGAACGATGGAAAACCTCCTTTCCACCCCCTTGCGGCCGACCGAGGTGATGATCGGCAAGATCATTCCCTACATAATCGTCGGCTATATCCAGGTGACCCTCATCCTCATCGCAGCGCGCTGGCTGTTTCAAGTCCCGATGGTCGGAAGCCTGGTTCTGCTTTACGCCGTTGCGCTTCTTTTCATCGCCGCGAATCTTGCCATGGGAATCACCTTCTCGAGCCTCGGCACGAATCAATTACAGGCGGTCCAGATGGCATTCTTCTTTTTTCTGCCCTCGATTCTCCTTTCCGGGTTCATGTTTCCCTTCCGCGGCATGCCCGAATGGGCCCAATGGTTCGGCACCTGCCTGCCACTCACTCATTTTCTGCGGGTCGTCCGGGGAATTCTCCTGAAGGGAAACGGCCTTGCTGAAATAGCCCCTGAACTCTGGCCCATTGCCCTGTTCGCAACGCTCGCAATGACCCTCGGAATCAAGCGGTACAGGCAAACGCTCGACTGAGGTTTTTCACGACGCCTGATGGATGACGGTTTGCGTCGGAAGGGCGAAGGCTCCTGTTCATCCGTCAATGAACCGCTTCGCCCACTCAGGCCGCTGCAGGGGACAGGCCCTCCAAGGGCCGAATACTCTATGACGCAGGCGCGCAATAAGTTTGTAACAATAATTGCCAAAACGGCTTGGCGCGATTGAAGTGACCGCGCCAAGAATTCGCCCCCATCCGCCGCAGGCGAAAAGTGCGGCCGCGACCCCGTCGGTGCGAAGCCGAAACTCGGGCCTGTCCCTCCTTGCCCAGTCAGGAACAAAGACAACAGTCGAGAAACCCTCCCTGGGAAGGCCGTGGGTTCTCAGGTATTCCTGTCCGATTCGGCCCTGAAGTGGCGAAAATCTGAGTTTTCCTTTCCTATCAATTCGCAAAAGGAATCTTATGACCCTGTTGCACAGTCCGCATTCAGCGTCAAACAGCAGGACGGGGCCGGAGACGGGCTGTTGCAGCGGGTTCACGGGCACAACAAACGCTGTCCCGGCCCGCCCGCAAGCACCCTGGGAGCGCGCCCGCCGAACACCTTGCCTCCCACATCCGGTCCGGTTAGCCGTGAGAGAAACCTGGAAACACCCGATCGCGACCTCTTACGTCTTTCACCGATGACATTCGATTTCGACACCACGCCCGACCGCCGCGGCACAGACTCCCAAAAGTGGCAAAGATACCGGAGCCGCGACATCCTGCCTCTTTGGGTCGCGGATATGGACTTCGTTTCTCCGCCTGCAGTCATCGAGGCTCTTCACCGACGGGTCGACCATGGCATCTTCGGCTACGCCCGGCCAACAAGATCGACGATCGAGGCAGTCACCGCAGCCCTTGAGACGCGGTATGGGTGGGCGATTGATCCGGCGTGGATCGTCTGGCTTCCAGGGCTCGTCTGCGGCCTGAATGTGACCGCGATTGCCTGCGCCTCCGCCGGCGACGAGATCCTCTGCCTCACGCCTGTTTATCCCCCATTCACGTCGTCCTCGGGAAACCAGGGCCGTGTGCCGGTGCCTGTCCCCCTTCGGCTCGAAACGGAGGCTGTCCCCGCAGCCACGGGCCGCTGGCTCATTGATTGGGACGCCCTTGAGCATGCAGTGACGCCGCGAACGAGGGTATTCTTCCTCTGCCATCCGCACAACCCGATTGCCCGGGTTTGGCAGACGGAGGAACTCGCGCGCATCGCTGAATTCTGCGCAAGGCACAGCCTAGTTCTTTGCTCGGATGAGATCCATTGTGATCTCATTCTGGATCCGACCGACCGCCATGTAACGATGGCCAAGGTCTCCCCGGCCCGCCTTATCACGCTCATGGCGCCGAGCAAGACGTACAACGTGCCGGGACTTGGCACCTCCTTCGCGATCATCGCCGATCCTGCGCTCCGCGCCCGGTTTATCCGGGCAACGGCCGGCATCGTGCCCGAGGTGACCACTCTCGGCTATGCCGCCTGCGAAGCCGCCTACCGCGATAGCGAGCCCTGGAGACAGGAGCTGCTCGCCTATCTCCGCGGCAACAGGGACCTTCTGCTCGATGTCCTGGCACGTGAGATTCCGGAACTTCGTGTGGAAGCACCCATCGAGGCTACTTATCTTGCCTGGCTCAACGTGACAGCCATGCGCCTTTCCAACCCTGTCGCCCACTTCGAATCGCACGGCGTCGGACTGAGCGATGGCGTTCCTTTCGTCGATTCACCCGGCAGGCATGTTCGGCTGAATTTCGGGTGCTCACGCGCCACCTTGGCCGAGGCCCTCCGCCGAATGAAGACCGCTGTGTCCGCCGCCCACTGACAGGGGCGGAACTCCCATCGCTTTTGCTCGCCAGTCGGCGCGGGCCAGCATAGGCTGTCCCTTGCATGAAAAAGGACGCCATATTGTCGAAGATCAAGACTGAGAAGGTGATCGCCCTCATCCGTGCGGACAGTCCCGACGGGCTCTTGGATTGCGCCAAGGCGCTCGCCGCAGGGGGGCTGACGAGCATCGAGCTTACGATGACGACGCCAGGCGCCATCCGGATGCTTGAAAAGGCGACAGCGGAACTCCCCGAATTTCTTTTTGGCCTGGGCACCGTGCTGGACGCTGAAACGGCCCGCGCAGGAATCCTGGCGGGCGCATGCTTCATCGTCACGCCCGCCCTCAGGCCCGACGTGATCACGATGGCCCGCCGCTACTCCATCCCCGTGTTTTCCGGAGCCCTCACCCCGACTGAGATTGTCAACGCCTGGGAAGCCGGGGCGGATGCCGTGAAGATCTTTCCCGCTGAATTCTTCGGACCGGCCTACATTAAATCAGTGAAGGGGCCGCTCCCCCACATCGACCTCGTGCCGACAGGCGGCGTGAATCCTGAAAATGTCGGCGAATTCCTCAAGGCGGGCGCGATGGCCACCGCCGCCGGCAGCTCGCTTGTCGAAGCCAAGGCCTTGAAGGAAAAGAACTGGGCGGCGATTACGGCAAAGGCCAAGGCTTTTGCGGCCGCGGTCGCGGCCGCGAAATAGGCAGCAACACACGGGCCGGTATCGTTTCGAAACCGGCCTAGGCTCCGTTTGCCGCGCTGGTCCTGGCCGCCTGTTTCGCGTCCAGAAACCTGGCAATATCTGGGATCTCCTTAACCCGCCTTCCTCCCGGCCTTCGCGCGAAGTAAGGGTCCTCCGCAAGAACCATCTCCACCTCGTCATCGCCTTCTTCGCCCGCATCGTCCTCCGAGCTCCCGTCCCGGGCGACCCAGGCCGGCTCATCCTCAAAAGCCTGCGAAATTCTCAATGCGCACGGCTCCAGAATCAGCGCCGGGTTGCGCACGCGCCCGGCCCGCACGAACTCGATCAGGCAGGGGTAGCACTGGTCCTTGAAGCGCGCCTGGAAATCCCTGATCCACTTGCTGTCCACTCCCTCGCGCCTGTTCAGGAGAACAACGTCCGAAAAATGTGCGCAGGCGTCATACCATGCAAGAAGCGCGGGATTTCCCTGCGCGAGCCCGCAATCCACGACGCAAATGATCCGCCCCAACTCCGCGCTCTGCGTCGGAAGCCAGGCTTGGAATGCTTCCACCTGGTCGACCGGATTGACCCACCCATTCAAGACGAAGAAGACGGGCCCCACCACCCCGTTCGGCAACTCCGCGTCGATCGCCCCCCCCGCGCTCCAACGCCAGCGCGCGACACTCCCCAGCCTCCCGTCAGCCTCATCCGCAGCCTCCCCCTCCTCGAGCAATACGACTGCGCGCCCGTTCTCTCCGGAATCCCCCGCGAGCAGGTCTGCGATCACTTCGCGCCGACCCGAACCGGCCGCACCGAGCACCAGGTACACGAGGGTTTTTTCCTTTTCAGTCATGGACATGCTTTGCACCCCGGTCACCAGACCCATTTCCAATCCGACAGTTCAACCAAATTGCCGGAGAATGAAGATCAAAATTTGAATGTCCGGTTCTGCGCCGCGTGGCGCATCCAGTGGTCGACAAGAACAAGCGCAGCCATCGCTTCCACAATCGGCACGGCGCGGGGCAGAACACACGGATCGTGCCGTCCCCGCCCCTGCAACTCGGTCTCGCGCCCCTGGACATCGACCGTCAACTGCGGCCGGAGGATGGTCGCGGTTGGCTTGAAGGCCACGTTGAAGATGATCTCCTCCCCGTTCGATATGCCGCCCTGAATTCCCCCGGAACGGTTGGTGGCCGTGACCACACGCCCTCCGCTCATCCGGAACGCATCGTTGTGTTCGGATCCCTTCGCCAGCGTCCCGCCAAATCCGCTGCCGATCTCAAACCCCTTCGCCGCCGGCAAAGACAGCATCGCCTTGGCCAGATCGGCCTCAAGGCGGTCGAATACCGGCTCCCCCAAGCCCGGCGGCACGCCGCGCACCCGGCACTGGATGACGCCGCCGAGCGAGTCTCCCTCCGCCCGCGCCTCCCTGATAAGCTCGATCATTCGCGCCGCCGATTCCGGATGGGGGCACCGCACCGGCGTCGCCTCCACCTCCTCGAGCGTCGGAAAATGCCCCGGTTCCGGAGCGCAAATCGCGTGCACGCTTCGGACAAACGCGCGCGTTTCTACCCCGCCGGCCAGGGCCAGGATCTTCTTCGCGATCGCTCCCGCCGCCACCCTCCCAACCGTCTCGCGCGCCGAACTGCGACCGCCTCCCCGGTGGTCGCGGATGCCGTATTTCGCCTGATAGGTGAAGTCCGCGTGGGACGGTCGGAACTTCTCGCGCATCTCATCGTAGGCGCCGGGGCGCGCATCGGCGTTGCGGACGAGGAGCGCGATCGGAGCGCCCGTCGTGCGTCCCTCGAAAATCCCGGCGAGAATCTCGACCCGGTCCTCTTCGCGGCGCGCTGTGACGATGTCGCTTTGCCCCGGCTTTCTGCGGTCGAGATCGGCCTGAATCTCATCCGCCGCCAGCGGCAGATTCGGCGGGCAACCGTCCACGACGGCACCAACCGCCGGGCCGTGGCTCTCGCCCCAGGTCGTTACTGTGAACAATTTGCCGAAACTGTTTGGCATGGAAGGCTCCCATTGGCGTAGCAGGTTGGCGCGGGCGGGAAAGCGCAAAAGGCGGCATGGAACCTTCCCGGCGATGCGGCCGTCTCCTACAACACCTTTACAAGCCTGCCATTTTCGCCTCTGATCGCAGTGTCCGGCGCGCCCATTTTCCCGTCCGCCTCCCATCCCGCATGATCCCTCGTCTTGTCCGTTCCTGCCTTTCCGCCGGTTCCCTGGCCCTCGCCTCAACCCTCCCGGCCCCGGCCCAGACACTGCCGACTGCCTACCCGCAGACGCCCCGGGCGCCGATCAACATCTCGCGCCCCCCGCCGGAATCCGGCGAGGAATACGTCGATTTCAAACTTCACGGCGGCGACATCGACGCGATCCTCGACGCCCTCGAAACCTACACCGGCCGCTCCATCATACGGCCGGGTTCCCTGCCGGTCGTGGCCGGCGGCTTCACCATCGACCTGAACCATGTGCCAAAGTCGGAGGCCATCCTCGCCCTTGAGACCCTCCTCACGCTGAACCAGCTCGCCGTCACGCCCATGGGCGATCGCTTCCTCAAGGTCGTTTCGATTCAGGCCGCCCGGTCCGAGGCGCCCGAATACATAGATGGCTCGACCCTCGACCTGCCCTCCAGCGACAAGATCGCGACGAAGCTCTTTCAGCTGAAGTTCCTTCGCGCCAGCGAACTGTTCGGCTCCACCCTGGCGTCGATGTTCTCCATTCAAATCGGGGGCGGCGTCGTGGTCCTTGAAAAGGCCAATTCGGCGCTCGTGACGGACACGGTTGCCAATCTCCAGCGTTTGGAAACGCTCATCAATGCCGTCGACCAGCCGAAGGAAGGCAACGCCCCTGTGTTCTACCCGCTCCACCACGCGAAGGCGAGCGACCTCGTGACGAAGGTTCGCGCCCTGCTCGCTGGCCCAGTGCAGGCCCGTTTTGGCACCACGACCGTCTATACCGCGGACGACCGCACGAACCAGGTCATCATCCTTTGCGACGCCCGCGAACGGCCGTTCTTCGACGACTTGATTGCGAAGCTCGACATCGACTCCGCATCGAACGTCCGCACGGACGTCATCTATCTCAAGCACGCGACCGCGAAGGACCTCGGAACGACGCTCTCTGAGCTGATCAGCGGGCAGCAAAGCGCCGCCCAGAAAGCCTCCTCCCAATCCCTTCGCCCCGGTGACGTCATGGCCAACCCGCAACCGACGGTCCCCGGCATGCCGGCGGGCGCCAACCTTTCCGCATCCGCAAGCGGCAACAATGAGTTCAGCAGTCTGATGACCGTGATCGCGGACGACCGGAGCAATTCGATCGTAGTATCCGGCACGGTCGACGACATCCGGCTCATGCGCGAGCTGATCGACAAGCTCGACGCACCGCTGCCGCAGGTGCGTATCGAGGTGATCATCGCCGAGGTCACGCTTTCCGACACGGACCAAAGCGGAATCACGGCGCTTGGGCTAACAGTCGGCCAGTCCTCAAACGGCGCGACCCACATCCTGAACTGGGCTGGCGGCGGCACGACAACCGGCACCACCGGAACCACCACCGGCATACCAGGAACCAGCGTCGCCGGCTGGGATTTCACGAATGGTATCGTCAATCCCCTTGCCTTCAACGCCGCCATGAACGCCACCTCCGCGGGCGGGAAGAGCCTCACCAAGGTCCTGTCGTCGCAGGTCATCGTGACGGCGCATGGAAAGAAAGCCGAGGCCATATCCGGCGAGCAGATTCCGATCAGTTCCAGCACGACCTCGACCCCCGTCTCCGGTGCCAACGGCTTCGCGACCACCGGCACGACGAGCTACCAGACAATCGCCATCGACCTCACGGTGACGCCCCTGGTCGGGGACAATGGCGACGTCCAGCTCACGATCGACCAGAAGGTGAACGATGTCGACGGCTATGCGACGCTCAACGGCAACCAGACGCCCATCATCGCCAACCGCGAGGCCAATTCCTACGTGACCGTGAAGGACGGCCAGATGATCGTCCTCGGCGGCCTTCAAAAAACGACGAAGACGGCGGCGCACAACAAGATCGGGTTTCTCTTTGAAATCCCGATCATCAGCCAGCTTCTCGGCGGGCACACCAACGACACGGAACGCACGGAGCTGCTCTTCTTCATCCGCCCGCACATCATCCCGCCCGAAAGCTCCACGGCCGATACGGTCAAGAGCATCAACGAGATGTCCAACAAGAAGCAGATCAATGATTTCCTGAACAACCCGAGCCAGCACACCGACTCGAAGGCCGAGAACCTCATCGACCGTTTCAAGAAGGACTGATCCATGGTCGGCAAGCCGGATGACGCCCTCCCCCTGACGCTCGCCGCCCGCCTGAACGACGAGCAGCGCCAGGCCGTGAGCGACGCCCCTCGCGGCGGACGCCTGGCCGTCCTCGCCGCGGCTCTCGGCATGCCCGAAGGCGACGCACTCGCCGCACTGGCCGCCGCGGCGAATCTCGACGTCGCGCTCAATCTGGAGACCGACCCGGATGCGCGCGGTGTGCTCCCAGCGCGGCTGGTCCATGACTTTCAGGTCATACCGATCCGGCGGGGCGAAACCGGGGCCGCGCAATCCGCGGACAACGGCGACAGGCCGGACGCCGCCGAGCTCGCCCGGCGCCCGCTCCACCTCGCAAGCGCCTGGCCGCCCAATGCCTCCATGGAGGACTGGATACGGACGTTCGCGTCGCGCCCCCTTGTCTGGCACCTTGCCGTGCCGGAGCGCGTCCATCAGCTCATCATCGAGAATTTCGGCGTCGGTTCCGGCTCCCTTGAGGACAGCGATGACGGCTACGTCGCCCCCGAGACGCAGCAGCGGGCCGAGGAGGTCGTCGATGAGGAAGCCGCCGTCGTGCGCTTCGTGAGCGACGTAATTTCCCAGGCGGTCGACGACCAGGCGACCGACATTCACTTCGAGCCGCAGGAAGGCCAGCTCAGGATCCGCTACCGCGTCGACGGGCTGCTTGTTCCGGTGCCGCTTCCCGAAAATCTCCTGCGGTTCCAGGATGCCATCATCTCCCGCCTGAAGATCATGGCGCGGCTGAACATCTCGGAGAAGCGGCTGCCCCAGGACGGCCGCATCAATTTCAAGGGCAACGGAACGACGCTCGACATACGCGTTTCGACGATTCCGACCATTTACGCCGAGTCGGTCTCCCTCCGGCTTCTCAACAAGAAGAAGGAGGCCTACACGATGGACCGGCTCGGAATGACCGCCGATGAACAGGCCCAGATCATCCGGGTCCTCGACTATCCGCACGGCATCATCCTCGTCACCGGCCCCACCGGCTCGGGAAAGAGCACGTCGCTCAACGCCTTTCTGCGCAAGATCAACTCCACCGACCTGCGCATCATCACAATAGAGGACCCGATCGAGTACGAGGTGCCCGGCGTGAATCAAATGCAGGTGAAACCTGAGATCGGCCTCACGTTCGCCGACGCCCTGCGGCACGTTCTCCGCCAGGATCCCGACGTGATCATGGTCGGAGAAATCCGCGACCGGGACACCGCCGAGATCGCAATCCGCGCTTCGCTGACCGGACACCTCGTATTTTCGACGCTGCACACCAACGACGCCCCCGGGGCCATCACCCGGCTCGTGGACATGGGAATCGAGCCGTTCCTCGTCGCTTCCGCGATCGAACTCGTGATCGCCCAGCGCCTCGTCCGGCGCCTGTGCCCCGAGTGTTCCAGGAGCGCCCCGGTCAACAAGCTGAAGCTCCGCGAGGCGCTCGCCATTCTCGGCTGCGACGGAGCCGAGGCCGACCTCATCGCTTCGCTCAAGCAACCGGTCGGCTGCGATCGCTGCCGCGGAACCGGTTATCGCGGCCGGATCGGGCTTTTCGAGATCTTCCGCCTGAACGATGACCTGCACGAGCTCGTGCTCAAGCGCGAGAGCACGCGCACGCTTGCGGACGCGGCACGGAAACACGGGATGAGCACCCTCGGTCAAAGCGGCTGGGCAAAGGTGAAGAGCGGTCACACGACCCTCGACGAGGTGCTGCGCGTCATCACGATCTCCGACAAGTAGCATGCCCCGCTTCGCCTATTCCGCACGCGATCCCCAGGGAACCGCCAGACGCGGCGATGTCGAGGCGGCGAGCCGCAAGGACGCCGTGCGAATGCTCGCGTCGCGCGGCCTCCAGGTCGTTGGCATTTCGGAGACCGCATTGGAAGCGCAGGCCGGCACGCAGGCGGCGGCTGCACGGGACGGTTCGGGCGGGAAGAAGCGGTCCCCGGCGCGCCGGGATTCAGCGGGGCCCAAAACCATCGAAACGGGTCTTGCCGCCGGCGGCGACACGGCGCCGCGCCGGCAGGAGCGCCTGTCCTTTCTCGAGTCCCTCTTCGACCTCACATCGAGCGGCCTCTCCGCGGGCGAGGCGGTCCGGCTGCTGTCCGTACGGATCAAGGAGCCGCGGCTCCGCGCATTGTGCGGCGGGCTCTGGGAGCGGGTGAGCGAGGGCTCCCCCTTGTCGCGGGCCATGGGCGGTTTTCCCAGGGTTTTTGACGAGGGCACCGTGAACCTGGTCCAGGCGGGCGAGGCGACGGGTTCGCTCAACGACACGCTCCAGCGGCTGATTGCGCATCTGACCGAGAAAAAAGAGCTGCAGCGGCGGCTTCTGACAGCGCTCGCCTATCCCGTCTTCATGGTCTTTGTCGCGGGGGGCGTGATCCTATTCTTTCTGTTCTTTCTGCTGCCGCGCCTGCAGACGCTTCTCGATTCGCTCGGCGGTACGATGCCCTTTTCCACGAAGATCCTGATCGCCCTTTCAACCTTCACCCTGCACTACGGAATCTTTGTCGTGTGCGCGCTGCTCCTCGGGTTCGCAGGATTCTGGCGATGGCGTGCAACCGAGTCCGGCCGCACCGTCACCGATGCATGGCTCCTAAGGCTGCCACTTGTCGGGCCGTTTGTGGTTGCCCAGACCGTTCTTTCCTTCAGCCAGACGCTTCACGTTCTCCTCGAGAACGGGATCACCGCCGCCGAAGCCCTGCGCATGACCGAACGGCAGATCTCCAACCGCGTCCACCGGGCGGCGTTCAGGGAGGCGACAGCCCGCGTCCTGGAGGGGGAGTCCTTGTCGGTCGCGATCACCCGCACCGGATGTTTTCCGGACCTTGTTCTCGATCGCCTGTCCGTCGGGGAAAACACGGGCAACATCGTGCCCAGCCTTCGCGACATCGCGCGCGCCTACCAAAAGATCATCTCGAACCGGCTGAGCATGTTCACCGGCGTGATCGCGAGCATGGTGCTCCTGTGCGTTTTTATCTTTGTCGGTTTCATCGCCTTTGCCATCGTCAGCGCCGTGTTTCAGGTCAGCGCCAGCTTCAAGATGGGATAAGCGGGGCAGGCCCCGATCAGGGCAGGTTGTAGACCTCGACTAGGGAAACGCCTGTGGTGCCGCCGCCGCCGCTGACCTGCGCGGTGTAGGATCCGGGAGGCAGGGTAACAACCATGGCGCAGTCGGCCGAGCCGGTGGGAAGGGTAAAGGCGTAGACACTGGAAA
>OCTA010001323.1_pt1 | contig 22823 bp, 19 predicted proteins | sample 1538991 | NCBI WGS metagenome assembly OCTA01 (sample SAMEA3539302, study PRJEB22396) | soil metagenome | biome: tundra; feature: field; material: soil | place: USA | collected 2010-05 | depth 0.15 m | reverse complement strand
CCAGGGCAGCAGCATCCACGAGGTCAGCAGCGAGTCCCGGCCGAACAGGGCCATGTACCAGGGCGCGCCCGCCGCCACCACCGGCCGCCCGGGGTGCTCGGGGTCGAAGATGCGCAGCGCGCCCAGGTCCTCGACGCTGCGGTGCAGCACCGCGGCGAGGTCACGGTCGGCGGTACGCACCTGCGGGGCGCTGCGCCGCCACTCCAGCAGTCTGCGCGCGGGAACGGCATGCTCGACGGGCTCGCCCCGCGGGTGGCGCAGCGTCATCGGGACCCCGCCGGTGACCGGGACCGCTTCTATGCTGGCTGTCCATTGGCCGCGGGCGGGGATGGTCACGTGCCACTCAAGGACGCCGCCGGTGATCGAGGGGCGCTCGTCGGCGCGGATGAGGAGCCCGCGCTGAGGTCCGTCGCCCCGGCTGGCGAACCTCAGCGTGGAGTCCTCGGCGCTTGCGGTCGCGGCGCCCCGCGTTCCCGCCCGGCCGTCCTTGACCTCGAACAGGTCGGCAAAATCGGCGTCGGCGGTGAGCGTCACCAGGCATGTGGCGGGCCGCGGCGAGGTGTTCTGGATGGTGAGGTCCTCGCGCATGCCGTCGCCGACGTACCGGCGCCGCACCACAAGCAGCGTGCTGTCGGCGAGCCCGGCCGGCGGCGGCATCTGACCCAGGAACGCGGCGGCGTACGGTTCGGTTTGCTGGACCGCCAGCGGCTGGGGCGCGCGGCCGTTCACGGCGAGGTCCCAGCGCGACAGCACGCGGGTGTCCCGGACGAACAGCCCCTGGGTATGCCCTAGCCGGATGTCGCCTCCGGGTTCACTGACGCAGAAGGTGGAACCTTCGACCAAGGTCACGTTGTAGCAGCCCGCGGGCCCCTCGCTCGCGGACGGGCCGCCGGAGGCCCACGGCAGCGTCATGGTGACGCCCGCGGCGTCATGCCCCGGCGTCCGTCTCGGTCAGGCACTGATGCGGTCCAGGACGGCCGCGGGCCGTCGGTCCAGCCGGCCCTGGCCGGACAGGATCTGCCGGTAGAGCCGCTGGTAGTCGAGCGCCATCCGGCTGAGGGAGAACCGCCGCTCGGCGGCGGCCCGGCAGTGCTGACGGTCAATCTCGGGCACATGGTCAACGGCGGTGATCATCTCCTGTTCGTTCCGGCACAGGTATCCCGTCCGCCCTGGGTCGACGATCTCAGGCGCCGCGCCGTTCGGGAAGGCTAGCACGGGCGTCGCGCACGCTAGCGCCTCCACCATGACCAGGCCGAACGGCTCGCGCCAGGTGATCGGGTTGAGCAGGGCCGCGGCCCCGCGCATCAGCTCGATCCGGGCCGCCAGCGGCTGCTCGGCCGGCATCTCGTCGCCGGGCCGTAGCAGCGGCTGCACGTGCTGCTCGAAGTAGGCTCGCTCGGCTGGATCACGCATCTTCGCCGCGATTACCAGCGGCCATCCGGCGCGCCTGGCGATCCGCACCGCGTGGTCCACTCCCTTCTCGGCCGACATCCTGCCCGCGAACAGCAGGTAGCCGCCGTATCCGGGCCCGGGCTGGTACAGGTCCAGGTCGATCCCGTGGTAGATGACCGCGGCGATCGGTATCCTGCCCGCGGAGCGGGCCTGCGAGTGCGAGATCGCCACGATCGAGGCGTGCCTGGCGACCGTGGCGAAGATGCGCCGGGTCTGCGCGGTGAACGGCCCGTGGCTGGTGGTCACCACCGGCGGCCGGCGGATCCCGTGCTGGCTGGCCAGTAGCGGGCCCAGGGCGGTGTGGTCATGGATGATGTCGCAGTCGGCGAACGCCTCGTAGGCGGCCAGCGCGTGGGCCGCTTCCGGCACGTCCGCGCCCATCGGCTCGATCCCGCTCTGGTAAAGGTACTCGCGCGGTACCGGGCAGGTGGACTTGCCGACGGTGAACAGCCGTACCTCGTGACCTAGAGCCTGCAGGCCCCGGGCCAGGTTGTCGATGACCACCTCGGTGCCGCCGTAGGCGGGCGGCGGGACAGGCACCCACGGCGGGGCGATCAAGCCGATCCTCATCGCTGTACCCGGTGCATCCAGCCGAGCTCAGCCTCCCAGCAGAGCCCGCACGACCCGCACGAGAAGCTGGCCCGTTCCCCGTGCATGACCATCAGGGCGTCGGTCCCGCAGCCTTCGTACCGGCTGGGCAGGGCCCATGCCGATGCGAAGTCCAGGGAGATGGTGTAGCTGTCCATATCACGATCGCAGCACCGCGATCCGGCCGCTGGCAGGGTCCAATGTCACGTCATTCCGTGGCCAAGGGGACCAGCATCACCGGGACTGCGCCGTCAAGCACGGCCCGCCGGACCGTACGCGCCCGGCCCGGGTCGAGTCGCTGTGACCAGCCGAGCGCGATCATGTCGGCCCGTTCGGCCTCCGTCACGTCGAGGACGTGCTCCCAGGCCACCCCGGTGCGGATCTCCAGCCGTACTCCCGGCTGCGCGCAGTAGCGGGCCAGGAACTCCTCCGACCAGGCCCCTTCGGCGTGCCCGGCCTGGTCCCAGAACCTGGGGACCGTCTCGGCGTCGAACACGTGCAGCACCACGAGATCGACGCCGGCGCGAGCGAACCGCTCAACCGTGCCGGCCACCGCCGCGGCCGATTCCGCCGTCCCGTCCAGCGGGACGAGAACCCGGCGGATTTCGCCGGGCCTGCCCCGAGCCGCGGCCGGCACCAGGACCACGGGCCGGGCGGATTGCTGCGCGACACGCCGCCAGATCGACCGCGACCGTTCGTCCGCGGCCAGCACCGCGAGCAAGGTACCGGGAGCGCGCAGTGCGCCCAGCACCTGAGCCACGGCCCGCTCGGCGCTTAGGTTAGCGGCCAGGCTGACCTGCCGCACCTGGGCGCGCGCAATCTCGGCGAGCGCCGCCGCCGTCTCGATCACGGGAGCCTCGGAGCTACCGTCGGCGAGCACCGCGAGCACCTGTGTCATGTCGGCCTCCTCATCCGCGCCGGTCAAGGCGGGCCCCGCCGCTCACGAGCCCGGGCGTCGCGCCGGCCAGTCCCGCCCGCAGCGGCCCGTCGGTCGCTATCTCGACGTGCTCGCGGGTGATGTCCAGCCGCACCCGCCGTCCCAGGCAGCGGAATCGCAGCTGCAAGCTTCCCCAGGCCCCGGGCAGTTGCGGGTCGACAGTCAGTACCCCGGCCCGGACCCGGAGGCCAGCGAAGCCGATCAGCATCGCCTGCCAGACTCCGCCGAGGTTGGCCAGGTGCAGGCCGGCCGCGGTGGTCCCGCTCAGGTCCGCGGTGTCCAGCGCGAGTGCGGTGCGCAGCATCGCCAGCGCCTCGTCCGGCCGCCGCGCCCGGGCGAGCAGGGACGCGGTCACGGCCGGCGAGAGCGACGACCCATGCGCGGTGCGCGGGCCGTAGTAGTCAAGGTTCGGCGCCAGCGAGCCGGCCTCGACTTCCTCTGGCACCAGATGGTGCAGCATCAGCACATCCGGCTGCTTGATCACCTGCGAGGCTGCCACCCGCTCCCGGCCAAGCAGCAGGTCGGCGGCCACCGGCGGCGCGGCGAAGTCGGCGACCAGCAGCGGCTCGAGACCGAAGTAGCCCGCGAACTGCTCATACCGCCCGGTCGCCGGGTCGTAACCGTCCACGATCCGCGCGGCCAGGTCCCGCCAGCTTCTGCTCTCGGCGTCCGTGAGCCCGGCCCGGTCGGCGGCGTCGGCGGCGGCGCGGAGATTCCAGCGGGCCATCACGTTGGTGTAGGCGTTGTCGTCGACCCGCTCGTGGTACTCGTCCGGGCCGATGACTGCGTCGATGTGCGCGTCGCCCGCATCGTCAAGGCGGCATCTCGACGCCCAGTACCTGGCTGTTTCCAGCAGCAGCGGCCGCGCGAGCCGGTCCGACCGTCCCGTCCACTCGGCGTAGCGGGCAGCCGCCCACGCCACGTCGGCCGTGACGTGTTCTTCCAGCTGCCCGGTCAAGATGGGTATCACGCGGCCGCCGAGGTGCCCGCTGGCCGGCGTGATGTCCTCGCCGTCGGCGGCGGACTCCCACGGGAAGCAGGCTCCACGCCGGCCCGCGGCACGGGCCCGGGCCTGCGCCGCCCTGAGCCGCCGCAGGCGGTAGCGGATCATCGCCGCGGCCGCCGCCGGGTCCATGCTCAGCACGGCGGGCAGCACGAACACATCCGCATCCCAGAACACGTGCCCGGCGTACCCGGTGCCGGACACCCCTCGCGCGCCCACGGCCAGCTCGTCCCGGGACTTGGTGTTGCACCACAGCTGGAACAGCGCGAACCGGATGGCGAGCTGGGCGGCGGGGTCGTCAGGGATCCGGACGTCAACCGCCGCCCACCGCGCGGCCCAGGCCGCCCGGTGCTCGGCCAGCAGCCGGTCGAAGCCCAGATCCCCGGCCGCCCGGAGGGCATCCGCCGCCGCCCCTGGCCGGGGCCGCCGCCGCTGGCCGGTGACGTAGCTCGCCACCCGCTCCACGGTGCGCAGCCGGCCGTCACGCCGCGTCCGCTGCACCGCCAGCGCACTGATGCCGCCGCCGTGGTCCGCGGCCACGGCCGCCCAGTGCACGCCGTCCTGATGCCCGCCCGGCATCGCCTTCCCCGGGGGCCGCTGGAACGGGACTCCCGGTCGTAGCCGGTCAGCCAGCGCCTCCGCGCGCATCGCGACCACGCCCGGGAGGGTGATGCTGGCAAACCGCAAGGACCGCAGCGGGTACGCGTCCAGCCCCTGCTCCGTCCGGGCCAGCACTCCCGTCCGCAGGTCCAGGACCCGGACGTCCTGCGCAGGCGCGGGCTCGATCGGCACAGCCGTCCACCCCGGGCCAGGCAGCAGGTGCTGACCTGGGCCGGTGCCGTCATAGACGCCGGCGGCCAGCACCGCGGGAACCCCGCCCGGCCGCGTTTCCTCCACTGACCCGCGGGTCGCCAGGCCCCCAGCACCCAGTGTGAACAGCGACTCGGTCACCCGGTGGCGCAGCGGGTCGATCCCGGTTTCCCGCAGGACCCACGCCGGATCCTCGTCCACCCAGGCGACCCGCCCGCGGCTGCGCCGCCGCAACTGCTCATCGAGCAGGGCAAGGAACGCCGGTCGGCCCCCGCCCACCTGTACCACGGCAGCTGGGACCTGGCCAGGCTCTGCCCCCACAGAAACGGCGATCACCCGCGCCGTCTCGGTCCCCAGCAGCCACGAATCGCTCCCGGCGACGCCGTCGAGCACGCCAAACTCAGTCCCGATGAGAAGGATCAGCCCTGGCCCAACTCCTCGCCCAGCCAGCAAACCGAGGACACCTTGGATGGCATCCGGGCCGCATGTGCGCCCAGCGGCCCGGGGGAGGAGCCCGCCGGAGCGGCCGTCAGCCCGTACGCGCAGTGGCCGCAGACCCTCCGGCCCCGCCTCGAACAGGTCCGTGCCGCGGCCGCCGCACAGCAGCAGGCGGCCGGGCCCCGGCGGCCGCGACCGCAGCTGCTCATCGACGTGCGCCACGTCTGCCTGGCTCAGGACCACGACATCGACGCCGACGGCGCTCAGCGCCTCGACCCGCCGCCGCACCGGCGCAACCCCGCCGCGCCGACTCGGCCACGCGGCACCTTCCCAGGTGAAAGCCACCGCCTCGGCCGTAGGGCCGATCAGCTTGTGGCCGCCATCTGCCATCATTGCCCCTCCGGTCAGCAGGCACTCCGGCTAATGTAGCGGTCTCATCTGCTGAGGCTCGGGAAGCTTGAGCCGGGCGGCCATGGGCCGCCCGGCTCTCGTTCACCCGTTGCTCCGCTGTTCGGTGCGCCCGGCCGCATGGTGCTCGACCTCGGTGCCAGAGGACGGGAAGAACAGAGTCTCATGTCCGTCCCGCCAGCGGACCATGTACGGTGGCGTGCCGTTCGGCCCGTCGACCTGGGTGATCTTGCCGTGACGATCCTCATCGCCCTGATGGCGACCCTTGACCGTCAGCTCGTCGCTGACTTGCGCTCGCATGGCTGACCTCCTTGTGCCGTGTTCATGTCTGAGCGTGTGCGGCAGCGGCATGGCCGGCCTAGGGTCGAAAGACCACCAGGCATGCCCTGTCCCCAGGCCCTTGGTCCTGAGCAGGCCGCGCCTTTACCGGGGGCCACCGCGTGATGGCGGGCGGAGCCCGGCTGTGCCACCAGCCCGGCCGGCAGCTAGGGCGCCGCGGCGCAGGCCGCCGCGAACTGGGTCGCCTTCTTCAGCGCGAAGACGGCGGTCGCCAAGCGCGTGAGCCTGCTGCAGGACGGTTCCCAGTTCGCCGCCATCATTAAGTCCCAGGCGGGCTCAGGCCTGGCCGCCACGGCGTCCGGGCTGGTCGTGAAAGAGCGGAGCGGTGTCGGCAGACCGGAGCCGACGGGAGGCGGATTCGGCAGCGTCGCGCAGCCATTGCGCCTCCTGGGGCGTGAGATGGTTCGGACTGCTGAGCAGGTTCCTAGTCTCGGCCTCGAGCAGGCGTATCGCGGCGAGGGTGCGTTCGGCGTGGCCGTATGTCATGCTGTCCATTCCTTGTGGCCCGCTACTGTCGTTATCGTCTGGCGCTACGGGAAACTCTTGCCGCCGCGGGCGCCGGTTCCCAGTGCCATTGGTCCGCTGCTTCGTGCTCGGACGTCCCTAGCGGAGCCGGGGCTGCTGCGGTGGCCGAGGGGCCTCCCCTGACGCCGCATCATCCCGTTGGAGCCCAGAGGATCTCACCGTAGAAGGATCTTTATCAGACCGAACGGACGGTGGTTCCAGTTTCCGCTCCCTGCTTAGCGCCCACCGACCTTAGCCCCTACCTCCCAGGACCGTAGGCTCCTAGTCCGCTGACATCGGGCCGACTGCGCTGAAGGTAACGCGTTAAGGATGTGATCAGCATGCAGGCACTGGTGGTGTACGAATCGATGTACGGGAACACGCACGTCGTCGCCAGCAACATCGCGGACGGCCTGCGCGCCACCCACGAGGTGACCCTCCTCCCGGTGGCCGCGGCCACCGGCGACCTCGTAGCCGGGGCCGACCTTCTGGTGGTCGGCGGCCCGACCCATATGCACGGGCTGTCGAGCCCGGCCACCCGGCGGATGACGACCCAGGCGGGCTGAGCCTGGACCCGGACGCCTGCGGCCCGGGCCTGCGGGACTGGCTCAAGGGCCTCGGCGGCGGGTCCGTACGCCCGGCTGAGCTCTTCGTCCGCGGTGAGCAGGTCGACCAGAAGCGTGCCGAGACCGACGCGGTTCAGCGCGGCGGCCACGAACTGGCTGCGAGGGCTGCGCCTTGTCCTCGGGACTAGCCGGTTTGCCCGCGGGACGGGACAACCGCTCCGCGACGTAGGGCCTGTGACCCGCGCCCGCCTGCGCCTCGCGCCTTGTCCCGTCGTGGTCGTCGCCCCCGATGATCTACCCGGGGATCCGCCCGCACAATGGCGTCGGCCCGCGGTGCCCCGCCAGCGGGCACCACAGACAGCGACCTCCGGCCGCCTCCGTTCGGGCGAACTGGCGGCAGAGGTGGGTCCGGTGCCGGACCACCGCCTGGCTCGCCCGCAGTCACCCGAAGCGGTCCGAGACCCAGCTAGCCAAACCCCTGGGCTGGCTCCTGAGGGTCTCACGCCGCGCGTCATCAGCTGGCCTCGGCGAGGTTCTCGGTGAACTGGCTGTTGTAGAGGGAGTAGTAGACGCCGCGGCGGCGGAGCAGGTCGGCGTGGTTGCCCTGCTCGACGATGCGCCCGGCGTCCATCACGATGATCGTGTCGGCGTTGCGGATGGTGGACAGCCGGCGGGCGATGACAAAGCTGGTCCTTCCCTGCCGCAGCCGGGCCATCGCCTCCTGGATGAGGATCTCGGTGCGGGTGTCGACGTTGCTGGTCGCCTCGTCGAGGATGAGGATGGGCGGGCTGGCTAGGAACGCCCGCGCGATCGTCAGCAACTGCTTCTGCCCGGCAGACAGGTTGGAGGCGTCCTCGTCGAGCAGCGTGTCATAGCCGTCGGGCAGGGTCCGGATGAAGCGATCGGCGTACGCGGCCTCGGCGGTGATCTCCTCGGCGGTCGCGTCCTGCTTCCCGTACCCGATCGATTTGCCATCTTTCGGCATACAGGACAGCGATTTCCGCCGCGGGGTGAGCCCGGTGGTCTAGGAGGGTGGTCAGGACCCGCATCCCGTCTGATTCGTGCAGCATGACCAGCTCAGAGCCGTCGGGGAGAGTCTCCAGGGTCTTGAGCGGGACGGATTTCGCGCCGTTCTTGACCCGCCAGGCCAGGTCCGCGCCGGTGCCGGAGAACCGGATCCAGCGGTGCATGGAGAAGAAGCCGCGGTCGGCGAGGTTGAGGATGCCGGGGCCGAAGCTGTCTTCCAGCTGGTCTGCCAGGGCGTTCTCGCCGTCGTGGTAGCCGCCGATCGCGCCCCTATCCAGCGGAAGGTCGCGGTGCGGACGTGCGCGGTGACCCGCAGCAGCGGGCGGGCGCCGTCCGCGGGCGTGCCGGACTCGCCCTCGAGCACGCCGTTCCTGGCCAGCTCCATCGTGGTGCCGTCGATGGCGGTGACCTCCATGCCCTTCCACAGCAGGCCGATCCCCAGGTCCGCGTCCGTGACGGCCGCGTCAAGCTCGAAGGCCCTTTTCATGACCTGCTCGCCGAGCAGCTTCCTGGCCTGGGAGAACGCGCTGCCGGACGGGATCTCCGCGCCCGGCCGCCGATTCAGGCCGGGCAGCCCGAACGCCGTCGCCAGCACGCTGTCATACCCGGCGCCGGGGAACAGGCAGGCCACCAGCACGCAGATCACGGTCATCTTCGCGGTCAGCACCCGGTCGTACTTATGCCCGGCCGGCGCTTCCCGCAGCGCGCGGGCGATCACGTCCTCGGCGAGCAGTTCTTCCAGCAGGCCCTGCCGGTCCAGTTCCGCCAGCCATTCCGTCCAGAACCCGGGCCCGGACGCGATCCGGGCGGCCATCTCCGCGGCATCCCCGATGCCCTGCGGCGCAGCCGGAGCGGACGCAGGCGCGATGACCATGGCAAACTTGGCACTCAGCAAAGCTCCAGGTGAACGAAAAGGGCGTCGGCAACCCCGTTCCTACCAGGAGCTTTGTTCTATTTCCGGGACCGCCGGATCCCGTCACGCCACCGTGATCAACATGCAGCCAAACCGTGACCAGCCCCCGGAAACCAGACACCAGACCTCATAAGTCCGGAAACTTTAGGGCAGTGGGGCCGACCTGGATCCCGCCCAGCGGCACGAAAGTCAGATGCCGGCCAATGAAGCCTTCTTTCACCGTCGCGAACTGCGGCTCGTCGGTCTCGACATCAACGTAGACATCTTGCAGCTTGCCGATCTTCTCGCCGTAACGATCGACGAGCATCTTGCCGTGCCACTCGGCCACATTCCACCGGGACTCTCCCTGTGCACTGGTCATGTCAGCCTCCTCATCATCTCCGGCGCGACCGCCGGGAACGCCATCACCAAGAACCGGGCCTATGCCCACCGCGGACTATCGCAGCAGTTTTCAGTGGTGCGCGAACCGGCGGGACCGGGAGAATGGCCGGACCGCCCGCTCACCAGATGATAGGCGAGTTAGCTTAGAACCTGCTCTGAGCATCCAGCGCTCGGTCGTCGCTGCCAAGGGCCGATCCTCCTGCCGGGCGAGGGGCTTTCGGCTCTTATCCGCTTCGGCGCGGGGCCCGTCACCACGGTCTCCTGCCAGCGTGCTCGCCGGCTCGCGTGCCGCCGCGGGTCACGCCGCGAGGAGCTCTTGGGTTTCGGCTGGCTCTTGGATGTGCCACTCGCGGTGAGTCTGCCGCAGCGACTGATTAGGCACCAGCTGCTTGGCGGCGAAGTGGATGGTCACTTTGGGCTTCTTCACGTTGTAGATCAGGCCTAGCACGGCGAGGAGCTGGATGAGCCGCCATGTGGCGTCGGGGTGCCGGCTGCGATCGGGCTTGGCTCCGGCCGCCACGGCCTCGGTGTCCAGCACGACCCGGCGGCCGTGCCGGGGGCAGGCAGGGTCGGCATGGTGCCAGCTGTGGTTACCCTCGCCGCCGGCCACGACGGCGACGAAGGAATTGTTACGGCTGTCGTCGGCACGGTACTCGTGCCCGCTGCTGTCTTTTGCCCGGCTGCCCCATTTGTGGCAGACGGAGTTGACCATACCGGTGGCGGTCATGAGGGCCGCCGTGCGCAGCGCTCCGGCTATCAGCACCGCGTTCCACCCGTACAGCGGGCTGAACGCCAGCGGCACCCCGAAGTTCGCCACGGCCAGGAACGGGAATGCCCGGCGCTGCCACTGCACCAGCCGGTCCCCGGCCAGGTCGCGGTGTATGGCGTATCCTGGCGGCCGTTCGTATCTGAAGAACAGCCAGACGCCCTGTGCCCACAACAGGCCCTTGTATCCCCGCCAGCCAGAGTATTCGTAAGGTGAGTGCGGATCCTTGCCTGCCACGTCGGCGAAGCGGTGGTGGGCGCGGTGGTTCAGCACCCATCCCTGGATGTCGCCCTCCATCGACATGCCGCTCGCTATGGCCAGCACTACCTGCAGCGGGAACCTGGCCTCGAACCCGCGGTGGGTCCAGTAGCGGTGATTCCCCAGCGTGACGCCGAACATCGTGAACAGGTAGAGCCCAGCCGCCAGCACCCACAGGCCGACGCTGGTGGAGGTGGTGAAGACGCGGCAGAGTCCCCAGATCGCGAAGCCTGGCAGCAGTATCCCCAGGGTCACGATGCTGACCCATGTCGGCTTGCGCCGCTTGCCGTTACAGTCGGTGTTGAAGCCGAGCGACAGGATGGCCGGCCAGTCGCGTCTGCTTTTCACCTGGGCCGACATGGCCATCAACTCCTTTCGGGCACGCGAGCCTGGCCGTGACAGGCGCGTTCCGGCGCGCTGCTCAGCCGCCCGCCGTCACCCGGGCTCGCGGGGCAGGACTTCCTTGCCCACGGACATGCCTTCAGCAGATCCGCACAGCAGCCATCCGGTCAGGGCCGAAGGTCCCCGCAACCTCAACCTCCGTCCTTCCCTCCGACAAGGTCCCGGGCGCCCCCACGATCTGCCGCAGCACCACCGGCAAGCTCAGCTCGACGGCTACCAGGGCATTGGCGCGCGACAGCCCGCGCAGCCGCACCTGGCTGGCCAGCACGTCATCGGCGCGGTCCAGCAGCCGAACCAGTTCCAGCCGCGGCCATGTCAGGGAAACCCAGCCCGCAGCCGCGTCCGCGGCGCGGAGGGCGGGTCTCATCTGTCAGGGCGGACTTCGCCGGACCGTCGGCTCGCGTGTCCATAGGCTCTCCGCCAGCGCTGAGAAGAGCAGCGAGTACAGGCAGGGTCCGGGCCGCAGTTCCAGTCGACGCCGCTAACCAGTCCAGCACAAGGCCCCGGCCGCCGGGACCGTCGGCGGGCCCAGGTGTTATGCAGCCCGGGTAGCCGTGCCGGGTTCCGGCACGGGCACGGGTGTGGTGCCGGCTGCCGGGTGCGCGTGGCTAGCGGCGGCCTTCTCGCCGGCGATGAAGGAGCCAAGCTCGCTGATGGTGGTCATCAGCGGCGGGGGAACACCACGGTGGTGTTCTTGTCCACACCGATCTCGACCAGGCTCTGCAGGTTCCGCAGCTGCAGGGCGAGCGGGTGAGCCATCATCGTGTCCGACGCCTCGCCCAGCGCGGCGGCGGCCAGCGCTTCTCCCTCGGCGTTGATGATCTTGGCGCGCTTCTCCCGCTCGGCTTCGGCCTGCCTGGCCATGGCGCGGGAAATAGGCCACCGCGGACACGTCGACGCTGACGTTGTCCCGGGTGATGATGCCCTGTGACTGGATCGGCATCGTGACGATCCGCAGCGAGACACGGTGCAGCACGTCGACGAACGGGATGATCAGCCTGAGCCCGGGGTTCCGCGAGCCCCGCAGCCGGCCGAACCGGAACAGCACGCCCTGCTCGTACTGCTTGACGCGGTTGAGGGCGGCATCGAGACGGGGCGGCGCGCTGGCCAGGCCCGCGATCAGCGAGGCGGCCTTTTCCAGGTCGGTGCGCTTGGTCACCTGCACCTCGAGCACGTTGCCGCCTAGCTGGTCCTTGAGCTCGTCCGCCGTCCCCTGAGCGGCGATGCGCCCGGCGTCCAGGACGACAATGGCCTGGGCGAGATGCTCTGCTTCCTCCATGTACTGGGTCGTGAGCAGCACCGTCGTGCCCTCAGCCACGAGATCCCCGATGAACTGCCACAGGTCGTTCCGCGTCCGGGGGTCAAGGCCCGTGGTCGGCTCGTCCAGGAACAACACAGGCGGCCGCCCGATCAGGCTGGCAGCCAGGTCAAACCGCCGCCGCATGCCGCCCGAGTAGGTCTTGACCTGATTGTCCCCGGCACCGGTGAGCGACATGCGCTCCAGGGCATCCTGCGCCGGCAATCGCAGGTCTGGCGCCTGCTAGGAAGTGCCGTTCATCGGATCACTATGCGGGCGAGGGCCCGCGCGCTGGCGGGATGGCCAGCGCTGGCGTGGCGGCCTCTGGCCGGGACTCCGCCGTGCCGTGCCGGGCCCTGTGCCGGCGCAGGAGGAGGCGGCGGAGTTCGTCGGCTCCCCAAATGATGAAGGGGAACGGGGCGACGGTGGCGAGCTGGGCGCCGGTGAGGGGGGCGGTGCCGAAGATGCTGTTCAGGGCGGGTGTGTAGATCAGCGCGGCGGCGAAGGCCAGTGCGATGGCGATAGCGCCGAGCAGGTACCGGTTAGAGAACACGCCTACCGAGCGCAGTGAGGCGTGGCTGGTGCGAACCGCGAACGCGGTGCCGACCTGGCAGGCGACGATGCCGAGCCAGGTGACGGTGGTGGCCTGGCGGTAGGCGTGGTTCAGCGGGCTGCCGGGCCCGGTAGCGGCGCCGGGGTGCCATCCGGCGTGGCGGAGGGTCAGGTAGAAGCCGGTCATGACGAGGGCGGCGGAGATCAGGCCGAGGAATCCCCACGCGCGGGCGAGCATCGGGCGGCTGATCACCCCCTGGGTACGGGGCCGTGGCGGGCGGTCCATCAGGCCCGGCTCGGCGGGCTCGCGGCTGAGCGCCAGCGCGGGGAGGGTGTCGGTGCCCAGGTCGATCGCGAGGATCTGCATGACGGTCAGGGGCAGCGGGATCGCCCCGCCGGCGAGGGCGAAGATCAGGAACGGCGCCACTTCGGGGACGGCGTGGGTGAAGATGTAGCAGATAAACTTGCGGACGTTGTCGTATATCCGCCGGCCGGATTCGACGGCCGCGGCGATGGTGGCGAAGTTGTCGTCGGTGAGGATCATCGTCGCGGCCTCGCGGGCGACGTCGGTACCGGAGCGTCCCATCGCGACGCCGATGTCGGCGCGGCGCAGCGCGGGGGCGTCGTTGACCCCGTCGCCGGTCATGGCGACGACCTGGCCGACGGAGCGGAGAGCGTCGGCGATGCGCAGCTTGGCTTCGGGGGAGCTGCGCGCGAAGACCACTTCCGCGCCAGAGGCGAGCAGGTCGTCGAGCTGGGGTTCTGTCATCGTGTCCAGCGCGGTGCCGGTGACCACCTTGATGCCGCCGGGTCCGCTGCCGATGCCGGCGTGGCGGGCGATCGCGGCGGCGGTCAGCCCGTTGTCTCCGGTGACCACGTTGACGCGGATGCCGGCCCGGTGCAGCCGGGCGATCGCGGCGGGAACCTGCGGCCGTAGCGGGTCGAGCATGGCTGCCATCCCGGTCAGGCACATGTCCTGTTCGGCGTCCCCGCGCTGGGCTGGCACGGCGGACCCGGCAGGCAGCACACGGCGGGCAACGGCCAGCACCCGCAGGCCGCGTTGCGCGTAGCCGGTCATGACGCGCGCGGCCTCGTCGCGGTCGGCGGCGGTGATCGCCACGTCGTGGTCGCCACGGTGAATCCGGGTGACCCGGGCCAGGACCTCCTCGGGTGCGCCCTTGGTATGCACCACCAGGCGCCCGTCTTGGTCATCGACTGTGGTCATGAGCTTGAGCCGGGGGTCGAAGCGGAACAGCTGGTGGCGGTGCGCTTGCCGGCCGGCCAGCAAGACGTCCACGCCGCAGCCGGCGGCCAGGTCGAGCAGCGCGAGCTCGGTGGGGTCGCCGGCCGGCTTGCCGCCAGGACCGTGCAGGTCGGCGTTGTTGCATGCGGCCACAGCCTGGGCGAGCAGGTGGAGCACGCCGTCGGCGCCGTCGCCCGCCGGGGGGCGGACGGGCTGGCCGGCGGCCCCGGTGCCCGGCACGCTGGCCTCGCCGTCGGGGGTCCATACGGTGGCGACACGCATCCGGTTCTCAGTCAGGGTGCCGGTCTTGTCGGTGCAGATAACCGAGGTGGACCCGAGGGTCTCCACCGCGGACAGCCGCTTGACCAGGGCGCCGCGGCGGGCCATCTCGCGCACGCCGACGGCGAGCGCGAGGGTGATCGTGGGCAGCAGTCCTTCCGGGACGTTGGCGACCAGCAGCCCGATCGCGAAGCTGGCGGCGGCGGCCACGCTCAGCCCGGCGGCCAGGCCGATCGGCAGGAACGCGATCCCGGCCCCGACGGCGACGAACGCAATCAGCATGGTGGCCCGCTTGACCTGGTGTTCCAGCGGGCTGTCGCTGCGGCCGCCCCGCTGGCTGAGAGCGGCGATCCGGCCGAGTTCGGTCTGCATCCCCGTGGCGGTCACCAAGGCCTCGGCCTCGCCGCCGGTGCAGGCGGTGCCGCTGAAGATCACGTCGGCTGCCTGCAGCAGCGGCACGCCGGTGTCGGCCGGGCCGGCGGAGCGGGTCACCGGCACCGACTCGCCGGTGAGCGTCGACATGTCCACCTCAAGGGTGCCGGTCATCAGGCGGGCGTCCGCGCAGACGCTTTCGCCTTCCTCGACCAGCAGGACATCGCCGGGCACGAGCAGCCGCGCCTGGATTTCCTGGCGGGTGCCGTCGCGCAGCACCCTGGCATGCTCGGGAAGGAACGCCGCCAGGGCCTCAACCGCCCTCTCGGCCTGCATCTCCTGCGCGAACGCGAAGCCAGCGTTCAGCAGGACCACTGCGGCGATCGCGACCGCCAGCCGCGGTGTCCCGCTGGCCCAGGCCAGCACGCCGGCGACCGCGAGCAGGACCGCCAGCGGCTGGGTGAACTGCGCGGCAAGCTCACCCGGCCAGCGCCGCCCACCGCGCCGGACCAGCTCGTTCGGCCCGGACACCTCCAGCCGCCGCGCCGCCTCACGGCCCGAAAGGCCGGCCGGCGCGGCCCGCAGATCCCGGAACAACTGGGCCATCGGCTCAAGCGGGTCAGCAGGCCGGTCAGGAACGCCGGGACCTGCGGCGCCCCGCCTGCCGCCGGCGGTGCCCGGAATTCCTGGCCCGTGCCCGTCCGGGGCGGCTTCCGGTCCCGTCATGAGTCCGCGATCTGACCCGTCCATGCGGTGCTCCTCGTCGGCTTGTACGCGGGGTCGCGTTCGACGGGGCAGGTCGTGCAGCGCGGCCCGCCGCTGCCCCGGCCCAGTTCGCTGCCGGGCACGGTGATCACCGGGTTTTCACACTGGCCGCACACCGCCACCCGGCGAACTCTGCCTCTCCTACTGCACGCCGGCCGCAGCCGCCTGGTCAGGGCCCTAAGTCCTCACGGAGGTGACGAAGGGTCCTTTCGTGATCTGCCGGCTGCGCTTATGTTCACTAATGCGGTGATCTTGACCGCCTTGAACGTCGGTTGTTCTCAGGACAGCCCGCAGGGACGTCGCTCCAGACCCCGGTGACGCAATTGAGTCATGCGAGGAGCGAGCTGATGTGCGTCTATGAGTGGCCCGGCCGCCTCATGCCAGCAGGCACGACGTGGCCGGCTGCCGTCTTCGCTTCGGGTTTCGAGCCCGCCGCAGGCCCCCGGCGGCCTAGTTTCACATCTCGGCGCCCAGTCGCCTCGCCGTTCGCTGCCCGCCCTTCAGACCCTCCCGAGCGGTGAAGGGCCGGGCTGGCCTTGGCTGCGGACCGCTGCTTCCCGTGAGGAGATTCGATGTCGCTCTCTAGTGACCCGCTGGTGCCCCGGCGGACGGTGCCGCCCGACCCGCCTCCCAGCCCGCCGATGTCGGCGCGGAACAAGGACAAAGCCCATGCCATGGGGCTGACCTCGGCCACCGGGCTGGTCGTCGGCAGCATCGTCGGGACCGGCGTGTTCACGATGCCGGCCGTGCTGGCCGGCGCCGGCACCATGGGGATCGTCGTGCTCGGGGTCATCGCCGTCGGCGCGATGATGCTCGCCGTTCTGTTCGGCCAGCTCGCCAAGCGGGTGCCCAACAGCGACGGCGGGCTTTACGCGTACTCCCGGCATGAGTTCGGCGACTTCGCCGGCTATCTCGTCGGGTGGTGCTACTGGATCCAGGCCTGGGCCGGCAACGCGGCCATCGTCTCGTCGTGGGTGTTCTACGTTGACGCGCTGTTCAAGCTCTCCAATCCGAGCGGCATGGAGAACTGGGGCATTGCCCTGGTGGGATTGTGGGTGCCCGCGGTCGTGAACCTGGCCGGGGTCCGCCAGATGGCGTGGTTCCAGAACGTCACCGTCGTGCTGAAGTTCCTCCCGCTGCTGTTCGTCGGCGTCGTCGGATGGTTCTTCGCCCGCAGCGCCGACTTCGGGCCCTTCAACGCCTCAGGCGGGAGCCTGTACAGCGGCATCGGGATCGCGGCGGGGGTGGCGCTGTTCTCGTTCATCGGTGTCGAGGCGGCCGCGGTCACGGCCAAGCGGGTGAAGGATCCTCGCCGCAACGTCGGCCGCGCCTCGGTTCTCGGCACCGCGGCCAGCGCGATGTTGTACGTGCTGGTGACCGCGGCGGTGATGGGGCTCGTCGCGCATCACACGCTCACCAAGACCGGGGCGCCGTTCGTCAATGCCTTCCAGTCCATCTTCCCCCACAGCGCGTGGGCCGGGCAGTTCATCGCGGCCGTGGCCGTCATCTCGGGCATCGGGGCCCTGAACGGCTGGACGTTGATCGTGACCGAGACGTCGCGGGCCATCGCCCAGGACGACCTGTTCCCCCGGCCGTTCGCCTGGGCCGACCGCAACGGGACTGCCTGGTTCGGCATCGTGGTCGGGACGGTGCTGCCGTCGCTGCTCATGTTGTGGCGCTACACCACGAGCTCGGGACTGACGGTATTCACCTACCTGGTCGACCTCACCGTGGTCACCGTGGCCATCCCGTATTTCATGTCGGCCATCGCCCAGCTCACCTATCTCGTCTCCCGCCGCCGGCGCGTGCAGGGCTGGGCCTTGGCCCGTGACCTGCTGGTCGCCGGGACGAGCGTGCTGTTCTCGATGTGGGTGACGTTCGCCTCGGGATACCAGGTCGTCTACCAGGCCCTCGTCGTGATCCTCGCCGGGATCATCTTGTACGCCTTCCTGAACGCCCGCCGGCAGCGTCTCGGTGAGGCCAGCGAACCGGTGGACATCCCGCCCGATGAGCTGTCCGAGCCGGCCACCGGCAACAAAAATACCTAGCAGAAGGGAAACCGCCATGACGTTTCGCGTCGACTCAGAGATGGGCCAGTTGCGCCAGGCCATCATCCACCGACCGGGCCTGGAGCTGTCCAGGCTCACTCCCGGCAATATCGCCGCGCTCTTGTTCGACGACGTGATGTGGGCGTCCAAGGCCAAGGAGGAACATGACGGCTTCGCCGAGGCCCTGCGGGACAAGGGGGTGCTCGTGCACTACTACGGGCAGCTGCTGGCCGAGACGCTCGACATCGCCGAAGGACGGGCCTTTGTTCTTGACCGGCTGTGCACCCCGGAGATCCTCGGTCCCTCGCTGGCCGGGCCGGCGCGTCACCTCTTCGACGATCTTGACGGCACGAAGCTGGCCGAGTACCTGATCGGCGGCGTCCTGAAGGCTGACCTGCATCCGCGCCGGTCGCACAGCCTGAAGTGGGAGATGCTCCGGGCGGACGACTTCATCCTCCCCCCGCTGCCTAACACCTTGTTCACGCGGGACAACTCATGCTGGATGTACGGCGGGCTGACCGTCAACCCGATGGCCATGCCGGCGCGTCAGCGGGAACGCCTGCACAGCCGGGCCATCTACCGCTTCCACCCGCTGTTCGCCGGCGGCGGTTTCGTCACCTACTACGGCGGCGAGGACCACGACTACCAGCCGGCCCACCTTGAGGGCGGCGACGTCCATGTCATCGGCCACGGGGCCGTCCTGATCGGCATGGGCGAGCGGTCCACCCCGATGGCCGTCGAGACGGTCGCCCACGCCCTGTTCGACGCCGGGCAGGCGACCAAAGTGGTCGCCATCGAGCTGCCCCACAGCCATGCCTTCATGCACCTTGACACCGTGATGTCCATGGTCGACACCGCCACCTTCGTGCTCTACCCCTACTTCGACCGCCATCTGCGCAGCTGGACCATCTCCCCGGGCGAACAGCGCGACCAGCTCACGATCTCGCGCAACCACAGCCTCTGGGCCACCCTGGCCGAGATCCTGGAGGTCGGCGAGATCACGGTGCTCACCACCGATGAGGACATCCGGGCTGCTGAGCGCGAGCAATGGGACGACGGAACCAACTACCTGGCGGTCGCTCCCGGGGTGGTCTTCGGCTACGAGCGCAACGTCGCCACCAACACCATGCTGCGCAAGCACGGCATCGAGGTCGTCGGCATCGGCGGCAGCGAGCTCGGCCGGGGCCGGGGCGGGCCCCGGTGCATGACCTGCCCGATACAGCGCGACCCGGCCTGACCGGGGGACCCGAGGAGATGACCGCCATGGACCTGCACGGAAGAAGCCTGCTAAAAGAGGTCGACTTCACCAAGGATGAGTTCCTCTCGATCGTCGACCTGGCGCAGCAGCTGCGCCAGGACAAGCGCGCCGGCACCGAACGCCAGCGGATGACCGGCCTCAACATCGCCCTCATCTTCGAGAAGCCCTCCACCCGCACCTTGTCGGCCTTCGAGGTCGGGGCGCACGACCAGGGGGCGCACGTGACCTATCTAGGGCCCGGGGAGTCCCACCTGGGCGAGGCGGAGTCGGCCAAGGACACGGCCCGGGTACTCGGACGGATGTTCGACGGCATCGAGTACCGCGGGTTCGCCCAGGAGACCGCGGAGACCCTCGGCAGGTACGCCGGGGTGCCGGTGTGGAACGGGCTGACGGATCAGTGGCATCCCACCCAGATGCTGGCCGATGTTCTCACCATGCGCGACCACTGCGACAAGCCGCTGGAAGAGGTGACCCTTTGCTACTGCGGGGACGCCCGGAACAACACGGCGAACTCGCTGCTGGTCACAGGCGCGCTGCTCGGCCTGGACATCCGCATCGCCGCCCCCGGCTCGCTGCTTCCCGCCGATGAGGTCCGCGCCATCGCCGGTAAGCTGGCCCGCCGTTCGGGCGCCCGCGTCCGCGTGGGCGACGACCTCACGTCCACGGTCGAGGGAGCCGACTTCCTCTACACCGACGTCTGGGTCTCGATGGGAGAGCCCGCCTCAGCGTGGGGTGAACGGATCAAGCTGCTGCTGCCCTACCAGGTCAACGCCGAGCTCATGAAGGCGACCGGCAACCCCGCGGTGAAGTTCCTGCACTGCCTCCCCGCCCTGCACAACACCGAGACCGAGGTGGGCCGCCAGATGCACGGCAAATGGGGCCTGTCGGCCCTCGAAGTAACAGACGAGGTCTTCGAATCTCCTGCTTCGATCGTGTTCGACCAGGCGGAAAACCGGCTCCACACCATCAAGGCGGCCATGGTCGCGACCACCGGTAACTGAGATGCGCGTGGTCGTGGCGGTAGGCGGCAACGCCCTGCTCGAACGCGGGGAGGTCCCGCTCGCCCAGACCCAGGAGAAGAACGTCGCCGTAGCGGTCAGCGCCCTGGCTCCGCTGGCCCGGGACCATGATCTGGTGATCACCCACGGGAACGGGCCGCAGATCGGCCTGCTGGCCAACGAGAGCTCCGCCGATCCCAATCTGCCCGCTCCCTACTCCCTCGATGTGCTCGGCGCCCAGACCCAGGGGATGATCGGCTACTTCCTGCTGCAGGAATTCCAGAACGCCCTGCCCGGACGGCAGGTGGCCGCCCTGATCTGCCAGACGAAGGTGGCGGCTGACGACCCGGCATTCCAGCGGCCGGCCAAGTTCGTCGGGCCGGTCTACTCGGAGACCGAGGGCCGCAGGCTGGCCGGGCTCCGGGGCTGGCAGATCCGGCCGGACGGCTCCGCCTGGCGACGAGTCGTGGCCTCCCCCGAACCCCTGGCGATCGTGGAGCTCCCGACGATCCGCACGCTGGTCGGCGACGGAGCCATCGTGATCTGCGCCGGGGGCGGCGGCATCCCGGTGCTGGAAGATGGCGATGGCCACTTCCACGGAGCCGAGGCGGTCATCGACAAAGACCTCAGCGCAGCGCTGCTGGCACGGGACCTCGGCGCCGACGCCCTGGTGATCCTCACCGACGTGGCCAACGTGGAGACCGGCTTCGGCACGGACGCAGCACGGCCCATCGGTCACACCATTCCCGCCGCCCTGCGGGCCCTGAAGTTCCCCGCCGGATCCATGGGGCCCAAAGTCGAAGCGGCCTGCCGTTTCGTCGAGGCGACAGGCAAGCCCGCGATGATCGGTCGACTTGACGACGCGGCCGACCTGATTCGGGGGACCCGGGGCACCGTGGTCGAGCCGGCAAGCGCATCGTCAGCTCTTCTTCTGCCATCAGAGGCAGCCCGCGAAGGCTGGTGACGATCGCGGCGGCGGTGAGCATCGCGATGGTCGGGACGCTCATGATCGTCCGCGGTTTCGGGGTGACCGCGGGCGCGCCGGGTGCGGCGGGAGGGGCGATAGCCGGGCTCATGCGATGGCCGGGACCGCGTCGTGGTGGAACGAGCCGTTCATGGCGGCGGTCGAGGGGACTGCGGGCGGGCGGGCTGGCTTGCAGGCTGGCCAGCGCGCGCCGCATGTCATCCAGCAGCAGGTCGGCCATGTCATGGCTGAAACCGTGCCGGACGATGATGCGCTGTACGGCCAGGTCCTCGCGGTCGGCGGGCAGGGTGTAAGCCGGGACGAGCCAGCCTCGGGCGCGGAGCTTCTCAGCGAAGTCGAACAGGCTGAACGGGTGCGTAAGGCCGGGCTTGAGCCGCCACGTCGCGGCGGTGATTCCGTTGGCCGGGTCGCCGTCGAAGGTGACAGCGAACGGTCCCAGGGTCCCGATTTCCCTGGCGAGGTGCCGGGACGTCTCGTACGCGGCGGCGTGCACCCGCGCGTAGCCTTCGCGGCCGAGGCGGACGAACGCGTAGTACTGCGTGATGATCTGGCCGCCTGGGCGGGAGAAGTTCAGGTTGAACGTGGCCATGGACCCGCCGAGGTAGTTGACGTCGAAGATCAGGTCCTTGGGGAGTGCGTCGGCGGCGCGCCACAGCACCCAGCCGCAGCCGAGCGGGGCGAGGCCCATCTTGTGACCGAAGGCGTTGACCGATTTCACCCGGGGAAGGCGAAAGTTCCAGATCAGATCAGGCTCGGTGAACGGGGCGAGGAACCCTCCGCTGGCCGCGTCCACGTGGATGTCGACGTCCAGTCCCGTGTCCTGCTGCAGCCGGTCGAGCGCCGCGCTGATGGCCGCTACGTCCTCGTACAGGCCGGTGAAGGTCTGCCCGAGCGTGACGACGACGGCGATCGTGTTCTCATCGCATCGCCATGCGTGGGCCGGATCCGGCCATCACCCCGCCTCGGAAGGGATCGCATCAGATGTGATCTGAGCTGCGGAAACACTGGTGATGGCGGGCGTGCACGCGGTGTTGCGGGCCTGGCGGACCCGGCAGCCATGGGCCTGCGGCCGGTTTCCCGGGTCAGCAGCGGCGTGACGGTGGCCAGCGCGTCGGCCAGGCTGGCCCGCGAATGCGGCGCCAGGTGCGGCCATTTCATCTCCGCATACGCCGCCGCGTGCTGATACAAGGTCACCGGCTCCGGCTCAGGTACGGCCCACGACTCAGGCTCCCCGGTCCCCAGGGCGAACGCCAGGCCCGTGCGGGCCGCGCGGACCAGCTCGGCGCGGTAGCCGTCGGCCAGCGCCCGGGTCATGAACGACCTGGACCTGTCGCGGCCCGCGGCCCGCCAGCGGACCTCAAATGTCTTCCGGCCGGGCCTGCGACGGATCGCGAAGACGCGGACATCGAACGAACTCACCGGAATCCCTCCCCTGGAAGTGACAGGGACCTCATGACCCAGCCCCATCACAGGAAGAATTCCCGGCTCCATGTGCCGGTGCCGTAATCCCGGACACGACCTGCCTTGTCAGCTCGTCCCCGGCCAGAACCGGCCCAGCGATCGCGGTCCGGCACCGCTCCTGCAGCCACCCTGGCCCGGTTCACTGAACCGCCACCCGCCGGCCTGCCACATCCGCCGTCATCGGGACGCGCGATGACCGCCGCGACCCGCCCGCCGGCATGCAAATATCGTGACGTACGCAGCGCCGCCAATTACGGGCTCGCCGTACCGCTGCGCATATCAGTCCAGAACACATTGCACGCCGGACAGGAATGGTCATCTCATCGGATACGGTTATAAGATTTCGATAACGAGGAAACCAGGCGGCCTTTCTTTGCGACATTTCTTGAACCGTGAAGAAGGTGATGACACTGTGTGCCTGATAAATTGGACTGCAGATCAGTGAAGGCGTCTTGAGGCACAGGCTCGCGCATCGGCCGGTCTCGGCCTGACCCGCGAGCCCACGGTGATGAGCGCCTTCCGGCGCGCTGCTGAGCCAGCCGCGGTCACCCGCACTCGCGGGGCTGGACTGGGCTGAGCGGAGCCTGACATCGAGCAGGACATCCTCGCCCACGGACATGCTTTCAGGCAGACCCGCAGGGCAGCCGTTCGGTCAGAGCCGAAGGTTCCCCCGTAGGTCCCGGATGATCACTGCCGCCGCCCGGGCGCAAAGCGCGAGCCGCCCGGGAGGACCTCGAAGGTCCTCTGCCCCGCATCAGGGACCTTCGGCTCTGA
>OCTA010001322.1_pt1 | contig 22823 bp, 13 predicted proteins | sample 1538991 | NCBI WGS metagenome assembly OCTA01 (sample SAMEA3539302, study PRJEB22396) | soil metagenome | biome: tundra; feature: field; material: soil | place: USA | collected 2010-05 | depth 0.15 m | reverse complement strand
ATGGTGTCGTGGTTGATGGTGACCATGGCGTTGTAGTTGGTCTTCGAGTTGGTGCTATAGGGATGGTTTGGCGGTGTAGGTGGGTGTGGTTTACGTAATCTTGGTTATCGGACATTTGCAGATGCGATTCGGTGAAGGAAAAATGGCGCTTGTACCGACTATGCTCTTGCCGGCCGGGCGGGACAAGATCCCCACGGATGCGCGTGCCAGCTTGGAAGCGGGCTCCTCACCAAGGTGCGGACGCCACTTGTCGGTGAACAGGCCGCTCCCGACCTCCAAGCCAAGGCAGGCCCCGCGCCTTGGCGCGTACCCAATTATCGGGCCGACACTGCCGTAGAAAGATCCACAGCCGCCGAACGAGAGTGACAGTACCAATGCAGCCAGCGTGGCTCTCGCAACAAGCGGTGAGGAAGGGACCATCACCCGCCAGTATGCTGCCGGCAACCGAGCCCGGTCCACAAACTTGCGTGACATGGTGCCCTCGGCATGCACGTCGCTTAGGCAACCCCCGGGCAGCCTGCCGCGCAATCTTGCTAGGCCATCTCGCAGCTACTGCCGGCCAGCCTGATCACAATGTCCTGATGCCTGCGCCTACATGTCCCTGTTCACCGGCGCCATCGCCGGCGGGGCTGGAAGGCCCCCCCCCGAAGGTCGCTGCCGAGGCTGCCGCGCAACTGGCCTTGCAGAAGGTGTTCGGCCAGACCTACTTGGGCGTCACCTTCATCACCGCGCCGGTTGCGACAGTACCCTGTTGAATGTCCCTCGACCAATAGACGCTCGTCGCATCGACCGCAATGCCATAAGATTCCCTCGGTCCCAAGGCGGAGTACAGTGTAGAAGCGAGAATAATAGGCGTCCCTCCGCCCAGTGGAACCTTCATCACGGCGGCGTCCCCATTGGCGAAGCCGTCCCCACTATTCGTCCAATAGACGCTGGTCGAGTCCACCGCCATGTGGCGGGGGCCATACTGGTCGGAAGCGAGGGTTACGGCGGTTCCTCCATCAAGCGAAACCTTCAGTACGGTGCCACTGCCCACAGTGGTGCCGTTGCCCAGACCCAGATTCGTCCAATAGACGTTGGTAGAATCGACCGCAATAGCACAAGGATTGTTCTGGCCCGCCGCCAGGGTCACGGCTGTGCCTCCGTCAATTGGAAGCTTCATCACCGTGCCGGAGGCGTTGGTGTATCCGCCGTTCGTCCAATAGACACTGGTCGAGTCAACGGCAATGCCATTTGGGGTTTCCAGGTCGGATGCGAGTGTCGTGGGCGTGTCGCCGCCTCCACCGAGAGGAACCTTCATCACCTTGAAATCGCCCTGATCAATCCAATAGGCGCTGGTCGCATCGACCACGATGTCTTCGGGGTCGTTCAGTCCGGATGCAAGCGTCACGGGGGTGCCTCCGTCAAGTGGAAGTTTCATCACGGTGCCATTTCCACCAGTCGTCCAATAGACGCTGGTCGCATCGACCGCAATGCCCCAGGCACCCTCCGAGGAAGCGAGCGCGATGGCCGGGCCGCCGCCCAGTGGAACCTTCATCACCGTGGCGAGGCTCCCCGCCGGACCGCCGGCCATGTTCGTCCAATAGACATTGGTCGAATCGACCGCAATGCCGTAGGGGCTACCGGAGGCGAGCTCGATGGATGTGCCGTCACTTGAGTTCGGCGATGAACTGCCGCAGGCAGGGACGACGGTAAGGACGAGAACAAGAAACCCTTTCAGGTTCATTGACATACAGGCAGCTCCTCTGGTCGACGAGCGTAGCATGGCACGGCGGCCGAGAGCAGGAGATGCTCGGAGATGCACGTGAGGCAGGTCACCACAAAAACGAGTCGCCCCATGTTCAAGACCATTCTCGCCACACGTTCGCTCTCGCCGTCCCCTGCCGGCCACCTCGGCGCTGGCCGCGCCCAGCGCGCACGTCGATGTGTCGCATGGCTAGCGAACCAAGCCGGCCAGGATCGCAGACAGGCTATCGAGTCCGACGACGTAGGGTGGGCTCATGCGATTCGTCGTGCATGCGCCGATGTCGCTCGAGAAAGAGGCCTCGTCGGTTCCGAGGTAAATCGACACTGAGATGCCGGGACGAGCGGTCGTGCATTCGCCGCTGGCTCCGAGCACGAGCGCAGCCAGGCCGGCGCTGATACTCGCGAACTCCGCGTCGGCGAGAATGCGGCAGCCAGCGACCGAGGCAAACGCAGCCCCGGGCGTGGTGGCGCGACAGAGCGACCAACTCAGCTGGCGCGTGCCGGCCTGGGTATAGGGATGGTTTGGCGGTGTAGGTGGGTGTGGTTTACGTAATCTTGGTTATCGGACATTTGCAGATGCGATTCGGTGAAGGAAAAATGGCGCTTGTACCGACTATGCTCACCTTCGGCGTGCGTTGGCAGGCGCAGGGCCAGGTCGAAGGCGAGGGCGGCGAGATCTTGTGGACGCCCAGCTCCGATGAGGATCAGCTCGACGCAGCCGTTCGCACCCGCGACGGCGTCGCAGTCACATCGCTGCGGCTTGGGAATGCGAAAGGACGCAAACTGGGGTAGGGCGGGGGTAGAGGACAATACGCGGCGTTGCGCAACTGCGAACTATCGACGGCGTCTAACCCACCAGTACCTACCCGGCAATCGAAGCAAGTTACCGGTTTCCACCAAAGAGTACCTTGCGAGCTCCGCTGCGGGCGCGGGCGAGTTGCCTCTCGAGAATGGGATTTCCGGGACTCAGGGCCAATGCGTGTTCGTACTGGATGATGGCCTCCACATACTGCCCCTCCAAAAGAGCAGCATCACCGAGGTTCCAGTAGCCCTTGGACGATTGGGAATCCAATTCCACTGCCTTTCGAAAGTGCTGGACAGCCTCGGCGAGACGCCCCACCTGCCCTAGTGCCATTCCCAGGTTGTTGTGCATGGAGGCGAGCAAAGACGCATGCTTTCCTGAGGGACGGGCTTCCGTCGCCAGCACCAAAGAATAGTAGTCAATCGCCGTCTTGATCTCGCCCTTCTTTATCCAGGCAACGCCAATGGAAAGCTGGGCAGAAAGAAAGTCTGGGTTGATTTCCAGGGCCTTGCGCGTCTGAGCGATCCCCTCATCCAATCGGCCGCGGTCGAAAAGGTCGCAGGCAATGCTGAAATGGCCGAGGTAGCTCTGTGGATTCACTTCAAATGTGTGAGCAAAGAGCGTTTCGGTGGAGCGCCACTTCGTGGCTTGGTTGAAAGTTAGGCCAGCGAGAAGAATCAGAATCGCAATTGTGATGCCTAGCGATTTTTCAGCCGCGCGGAAGCTGACCAGAACGCCTACCAGCGCCAAGGCAGCACCGAACACTGCGACATACGCGTAGTGGTCAGCGACGGTTGTGAAATCCTGGAAGGTAAACGGGATCAGTCCCAAGGCGGGCAGCAGTGCCAGCACGAACATGGACCAACCGCATGCGACGAAGGAATACCAGGCGCTTCGTGGGCGGAGGCGAAAGATCGCCTCGGCTGGAATCGCGAGAGCACAAAGTAGCACGAGTATCGACAGACCCAATCGCCAGCCATAGACATGGGCGAGCGCATATTGAGGCGAGCGTCCGTAATCCAGCGCTAGAGAAACAGGAACGAAAAGCTTCGACACATAGAAACCCAGCGCGTCCATGGCTATGTAGATGCGCTGAGCGTAGGTCGGGACGAAATCGATGTTGAGGTTGGGCTGCAAGTGCTTGGTTATCACTACGACCGGCAACAGAAGCAGACACATCGCCGAGGGCATCACAGTGCTTTCCTTTAGACTTCGACCGAGCAGAATGCGATCGATCAGAAACAAGATCCCTGGAGCTATGATCGCCGTTGGCTTGGACAGCATGGCGAGCACAAAGAAGATGACTGTCACGTGCTTCCTGTGACGACTGTAGTAGTTCCAGATGCCAATTAGCCCAAACAACAATGAGAGAGCGCCTTTGCATTCGGAAATCCACGCTGCGGTTTCCACTTGGATGGGATGGAGGGCAAAGAACAGAGCGGAAAGCAAGGAGATGCTGGAGACGCGAGCGGCGTTGAGAGAGGACTGTTTCCCGAGGCGGACTTGCAACAGCGTCCGTATTGTAAGGAATACCAGACAGCTATTGGCTAGGTGCAAAGAAAGGTTTGCAGCGTGAAAGAGCCATGCGGTTTGCCTAAGCGTGCCGAAGAGAGACGCGACGCTGGCAAGCAGCCACCAGAGTGAATAGGTAAGGGGAATGTAGAGACTGAAGTACGACTTGGTCCAGAAGCCAAGCAAGCCGGAACCCGAAGGCCTTTGCAGTCCTGGATTGTTGATGATGTGTTCGATGTCGTCGAGACCGATGTAGTCGGCGACAAGCACCGGCGACAACGCCAGCGCGGTCAATGAAATGACCATGGCGAGCGCCCACATGTCCCATGGCTTCGCTGTGGCATCGCTTCTCAGAGCGCTTTCGCCTCGGTCCATTGGACGTAGGGTGTCCCAGCAACTCCGATACGTCAACCCCTGAGCTTCGTTGATGCGCACCAGATACCCACCCGAGCCCCCCATGGGCATTAAGCCAAGGGGTCCGAATTTCTCTGTCATGGGTCGGCTAATGCCAATGCCCGAGCCACCCCGAGCACGGTCCGGCTAAGATGCCACAAGCAAGGGTACCGTGCGTCTCCTCGGTGACGAAGTTAAGCAGCGTTCGGCCACCCTCTTTGCCGTGCTTGCCACTTTTCCTAGTAGTCGCACCCGGAGGCGGAGACGAGGGCGGAGTTTGCGATCGAATTGGGGCAGGTTCGGCACTGCATGCTGATACTCGTGCCGGCTGGGAGGGGCCCGGCAGCTATATCTGATGCGGTTCGCAGGACCGTGATTACCTGATTGTTGTACTCCATGGGGCACTTGGTCTTGTCGCTGTCGAGCCTCCAGCAGTCGCCAACTGAATCCGGAGGCGGATTCGCAAGCGTATAGCTGGGATCGCATTGTGGCAGAGACGTGGGTGACTCCAGGTAGATTGTCATCGTCGGGTCCGCGGGATTCGGTCCAGGCTTGCGGTAAACCACGCGACAATCAGGCTGGACACCAGGGTCGGGCTTGGTGTCAACCAGCTTGGCGTCGACACACAGATTTTGCAGCTTCTTGGCGAGGGAGTCTCCGATGACCTTCATGGACGCCGAGAAGTCGAGATCGCAAATGCTGAACTTCAAACCATTGGCGCCGAACTCGTCGATGAACGCGGCATTTCGCAGGCCCGCAGTGGCACCCCAGCCGGCTGCCACTGGATCGTAGGTGTTCGTGTCGGCAGGCATATGGTTGGCGTCGTAGCAGACTGGCCACGAATCCCATATCTGGGGGTGCGCGGTGTCGGCAGTGTTCGGGTTGGGGATCTTGTCGATCTTGTACTGGGCTTTCGCTACGTTGTCGATTTCGACCTGCGGATTGGCATGGTCGGTGTGCGGCCAGCCAAAGATGCCTGCCACGAGGATCTGGTTGTCCGGGTCGTTCTTGAGTCCTTTGATCTCGTTGGCAAGGCTCTTGTAGTCCTTGAGCGGACTACAGGAGGTCGGGACTGATGTGTCGGTTGGGGGATTGCCTGGGTATAGGGATGGTTTGGCGGTGTAGGTGGGTGTGGTTTACGTAATCTTGGTTATCGGACATTTGCAGATGCGATTCGGTGAAGGAAAAATGGCGCTTGTACCGACTATGCTCCATGAACGCGGGAGCCCTGACTCTGGTGGATCACGTCCTGCCCGACACTCCCATTCGTCAGTGGGTCCTGACGCTGCCGTTTCCGTTGCGCTTTCCGCTCGCGTTCGACGGCGCATTGCTAGGCCAAGTCCTGCGCATCTTCACGGACACCGTGGCCCGGTGGTATCGCCAGCGCCAGGCTGATCGCGGACTTCCCGACGGCCAATGTGGCTCGGTCACCGCCATTCATCGCGCCTCCAGCGACCTCCGGTGCGACCCGCACTTTCACTGCTTGTTTCTCGACGGTGTTTACGCACCAGACGGAGACGGCAAGGGCCAGATGTTCCATCCCGCGCCCGCTCCCACGCAGCAGGATGTCGAGCAGGTCGTGGAGCGCGCGAGCAAGCGCATCCTCCGCTTCCTCCAGCGTCGCGAGGTCATCACCCTAGTGACCGCGCCCGGCGACGGTGAGGTCACCGTCGTCACCGACGAAACCATGGGCGAGAAGGATCCTCTCCTGGCCCGGTTGTTGGCCGCCGCCACCGCCGGAGCGTCGCCCGCCGGCCCCGCGCACAAGCGGGCGCCCGTGCGCATCGTGCTCGACCCCGACGCCCACCCAGTGGCCAAGGGCAAACTATGTGGCCAGCATGCAAGCTTCAACCTTCAGGCTGCCACCAAAGTCGCCGCCAACGACAAAAAGGGTCGCGAGAACCTGTGCAAGTACATCTTGCGCCCACCCCTCGCCAACGACCGGCTGAAGATCCTCGACGACGGAACCGTGCGGCTGGAGTTCAAGCGGCCCTGGTCCGACGGCACCTCGTCCATCGACCTTGCGCCGCTGGCACTCATTGCGCGCTTGGCGGCCTTGGTCCCTCCTCCTCGTCGGCATGTCGTCAGATACTCGGGGGTCATCTCCTCGCACAGCTCTCTCCGCAGCCAAGTCGTCCCCGTCCCCACCGCGGCGACGCCCGAGGAAAAGGACAAGTCTTCACTGCCCCTTTCACACTACATTTCTTGGAGCCAGCTCCTCAGAAAGACATTCGAGATCGACACGATCTGCCCGCGCTGCAAGAGCCCTCTCCGCCTCATCGCCATGATCGAGACCGAGGACACCATCAAGAAGATTCTCTCTGCCATGGCCTTGCCCACCGAGGCCCCAAAACTCTGGCCCGCCCGCCCGCCTCCCTCGCAATCTGGTGGTGACGGCGGAGACTGGCTGAACTGACGGCACGCTGACCAGGGCGGGATGGAGTAGACTGCCCTCCCTGCTCGAGACGACCTCGTCAGCCGCCCAGAAACCGTGGAAAAAGCCGCCCCGGCGCCCTGCTCGGATGCCATCAACGTCGCTCGCTGCTGTCCGGCAAGGTTCTCCAACGCTCAAGAAACCGCTTCGATTCGCCTATGGACCTGCGCCTGCTGCTCGACCAGTTCGCGCGCGACGTGGAGACCCGCGATCATGCCTTGCGCGCGCTTGGTCGCATCGGCGATGGCTGGTCGGCGCGCCGGCTGATGGTGCTCTTCCCGGAACAGGAGCAAGCGATTCGCTTGGCCATCATCGACGCCTTGGGCGCCATCACCGCACCCGCCGCCGAACCGTTCCTGGCCCAACTGCTTGCGGATCCGCAGCCCGAAGTGCGAAGCCGCGCGGTGGTGGCCATCGGCCAATTTGCCAGCGACGGCGCCGTGACCCGCCTGGTCCACGCGACCCGAGATGCGGACGCGCGCGTGCGCTTGGCCGCGCTGGAATCCCTGTCGGCCTTCGCGGGCCGTCCGGCCGCGGTCGAGTCCTTCGAGCGCCTGTGCCTGGATCCAGTTCCCGCCATCGCGGCCCTCGCGCGACGCTGTCTGCGCAAGACCTAGTCTAGAGTTCTAGAAGCCGTGGTCGGACGGCGGCGGGTGCGGCAAGCGGTGTGGGGTAGGTGCAGGGTGGGTAGGCCCTAGCCCCGCAGGGGAATTGCCTGCGTCGACCTTGAGCCGCCCGCCTTCACTGTAGACCCGGCGCCTGGGAGCGGCGTCAGCGACAGGGCCAACTAACTCAACCCGAATTGTCCATGCCGCACCCCTTGGCTACGAGGGCCTCCCGAGCACTCTGCGGAAAGGATCGCATGCAACGAAAACACATAGCGCAACGTCCGGCGGGGCGCATTCTCGTATCGTCTTTTTATGCCATCAGTGTGGGAACGATCTTCCTTGCGTGCAATTCCTCCAATCCTGCAGGCACGACAGTTGGAGCGGGCGGCGCAACATCAAATCAAACCACGGGCGGGGTGGCAAGCGCAGGCGGAGACTCCGGCGCTGGCACCACGTCCGCCAGCGGCGGTGTCTCTAGCGCCGGTGGCGTGCTCCATACTGGGGGTGCAGTCAATACAGGCGCGACCCTCGACACTGGCGGCCAGCCCGTCGCCGGCGGTCGGCCCAACACTGGCGGCCAGTCGATGGCCGGGGGCGTGGCACTGGGTGGTGCCGTGACGGGGGGAAATGGCGTCGGTGGGCAGCCGAACAAGGGAGGCTCGATGTCGGGGGGCGTGCCTGCCGGCGGTGCTGGTGGCGCCGGGGGCTCGGCAGGCAAGGGAGGCACGGCAGCCACGGGAGGCACAGCAGCAGCCGGAGGCACAGCAGGAACAATGGCCGCGGGAGGATCTACGGCGTCGTCGTCGAGAGTGCGAACCATCACGCCATTCGACAACGACTGGTTGTTCAACGTGGGTGACCCTGCTAATGCGCAGGCTACGACGTTTGCAGATTCAGGCTGGCGAAGTTTGAACGTGCCCCACGATTGGTCCATCGAGGGCGCCTCGCCCCCGAGCAATCCATTTTCATCGAGCGCCGCCACGACCGGTCGAGGAGCGTACGCGCCGTCCGGAGTCGCTTGGTATCGCAAGCACTTCACTCTCCCAGCGGCGGCCTCGGGCGACAGAATCTATGTCGAGTTTGACGGCGTGATGGCGAATGCCTCCTTCTATGTGAACGGCACGCCCATCGGCCAGCATCCCTACGGGTACGTGAGCCTCCGCTATGACATAACCTCGGCAGTAACCTTCGGGGGCAAGGACAACGTGCTCGCCGTCCGCTCCGACACCAGCGTGCAGCCCGCCGAGCGCTTCTACACTGGCGCGGGAATCTACCGCCACGTCCGCGTGATCGAGACCAATCCGGTCCATGTGGACCAGTGGGCGACGTACATTCAGACTCCGGCGCCGACTACCACCTCGGCCACAGTCAGCGTCCAAACCACTGTAATCAATTCCGGCACCACATCGCAGAGCGTGACTGTCCAGGGCGTGGTCAGCGATCCCAGCGGTGTGGCGCTTGCGCCGGTAGCGACGCCCGCCCAGACCGTCGGGGCTGGCGCGAGGGTCAACTTCACTTTCAGCGTGCCCGTCAACAATCCCCACCTCTGGGACCTCGAAAACCCCAACTTGTATCAGCTGGTGCTCAACGTCCAAGTGGGTGGCACCACAGTGGACGACGACGTTCAGACCTTCGGGATCCGCGAGATCAAGTTCGACACTGGCATGACCCTCAATGGCAAGAGCCTAAAGTTCCAGGGGGTTGCTAACCATCAGGATTATCACAGCCTCGGAATGGCACCTCCGCAACGAGCGATACAGCGCCGGCTGGCCCAGCTCAAGGCACTTGGGGTGAATGCCTGGCGCACAGCCCACGACCCGCCCAGCCCGGACTTCCTCGACATGGCGGATCGCATGGGCATTCTGGTCCTCGATGAGTTTGCCGACACCTGGACCACGACCAAGTACGCCGACAAGGGCGACTACTCAAAGTACTTCGACGTGGCCGCGTCCACGCCCACTGGAATGCCGCCACTGCCAGTGGTGACAGGGGTGAGCGATGCAACCGCAGTCTGGTACCAGGTCGACTTCGCGGGCTGGATCATGCGCGATCGCAACCACCCCAGTGTGGCCTTGTACAGTGTGGGCAACGAGATCGGGCATGGCCTCAGCTATCGAACTCCCTACCTCACCAAGATGATCGCCATGAGTCACTCACTGGATCCCTCGCGCAGTGACACCCAGGCACTGCAAAGCCCGGCCTCGATCGGCGACTATCCGGGGACGGAAACAAGCAATCTGCTGGACGTCTGGGGTGACAACTATGACCTCGCGACCTGCCTCGCGGCCATGGTTCAAGTGCACACGAAGTCAGGCTTGCTGACCGAATTTGGCACTGAGACCAGCACCTGGGCCAGTGTGACTGCCAATCCTGGCCTGACCGGCGAGTTCATGTGGACTGGGGTTGACTATCTGGGCGAGGCCGACCAGGCGTGGCCCAAGATCGGCAACACTTCGGGCATTATGGACGAGCTCGGAGGCGTGAAGACCCTCGGCTACCAGTGGCAAACCATCTGGGGTGCGCCCAAGACCACTCCGCCGGCCACTGGCACGACGGCGACCCAGGTGGTGCTTACCGCCGACCACAGCTCAATCGTGGCCGACTGGAATGACATTTCGTTCGTCATGGCCACGATTGCGGATGCAGCCGGGCATGTTGTCAATAGCGCGTCCGATGCCATCACGTTCACCATCAGCGGTCCGGGAACCATTGTGGCCGTTGACAGTGCCAGCATGACCAACGAGAGCTTCCGCGGAAAAGTGCGCAACGCCTACCAGGGCATTGCCTACGCCCTGGTCCAAGCGACGGGACCTGGTACCATCACGGTCACGGCTGCCGCGGCCGGGCTCACGGGTGGGAGTGCGACCATTCAAGCCAGTACCGGCACGTTCGTTCCTTGCGCCGGGACTTGCGACTGAGGCCAGGTTGCACGCGGCTGTTACCGCAGGCGCAGCGCCAGCCGTCCCGCCAACAAGCGCAAGGCCCCTTCGGGGTCAAGGGCCTGCCTAGCCCAACCCTGCCTCTCGCGGCTTCGCCGCTCCCGTCGCGGAGCTTCATCCCGCGCGCCCGCCCCGACCGCCGCACGTCGATTGTCCAAGCACAGCGATTTACCGTCGTATCCGGGAGGAATTGGCCGCACAATGCCGGTGACGGTCCGGCGGCCCGCCTGGGTATAGGGATGGTTTGGCGGTGTAGGTGGGTGTGGTTTACGTAATCTTATCGGACATTTGCAGATGCGATTCGGTGAAGGAAAAATGGCGCTTGTACCGACTATGCTCCCTACTCCGCACCCAGGATTGGAGAGGTCGTTGCAAAAGCGTGACGACTACAGTCTCGTCTACGCCTCGCCGCCGGGGCGCACGCGCGACATAAGATTCTCCGCCGGCACGAGTTGGTCGCGACTTGGGAATCCTGGCGGAAGCTTGCCCGCGCCTTCCGTTAGCCCAGCCAACCCACGACGGCCACGAACCGCGTTGTTGAGGAAGACCTCCAATCGGCGATTCTGTCCGCCGCTGCCGTCGTAGAACAAGCTGACGATGGGCATGTCGACGTCGGCCGACAGGCGCCCGAAGATCGCGGTGGCCACGGTCTCGGGCATGCAACCGAAGGGCGCGCAGTTCACCACCATGGCCGCGCCCTGCTGGGCAAACTTGATGGCGCGTCCGACCGACAGCTTGCCTTCGCCGCCGAGATAGAAAGGAATGTACGGCGTGGCGATCTCCAGGCACTCCTGGAAGCGCGGCTCGTGCCGATCGTCGAGGAAGGGACTCGCCGCCTCCATCAACTTCTTTTCCCAGTGCTTCATCCAGGTATAGGTGATGAAGGTGTCGGCCTTTTCCCACGAGAGGATGGTCCCTGGGAATTCCTCTTTGTAGTTCTCGAGCGACGAGGTGTAGATGACCCAGTCGGTGATGGGCAGCATCCACGCCTCGCCGCCGAACTGCTCGATGGCGCCGATGACGTCTTCATTGGCGTAGGTGTTGTTGCGCACGTAGATCTCGCCCACGATGCCGACCAGCGGCTTGCGCGGGCCCGCGGTTTCGATAGCGGCGATCTTCTGGATCGCGGTCTGCAGCGCGGCCGGAATATCGCCGTGTTCTTCGATGGTCTTGCCCACCAGCTCGGCGCCTTCGTTCACCGCACGATCGGTTTCTCCGATGTTCACTTCGTAGGGGCGCACCTTGCACTGGGCTTTGAGCAAAATGTCGGCGCACGCGATGGCCTTGAACAGGCTGCGACGCATGGGACCGTCCAGACCCTGGTAGGCGTTGTTGGAGGCCGGCGCCAGGATGGCAACTTCGTGGCCAAGCCCTTCGCGCTCGAGAACCTGCCGGTGCAGAACCGTGTACTGGCCGAACCGGCACGGGCCCTTGGAACTCGGCATGAAGAAGGCATGCTTGCCACCGCGCGGTTGCTCGCGCAGGGTCTTGAGGAATGTTCCGAGAGTGAGCGCGCAGGGCAGGCACTCGGATCCGCGCGTGAGCGAACGGCCGAGTTCAAAGGACGCCTTGTTCTCGTCGGGCAGAATGCGCGCATCGTAGCCGTGCGAGCGGAAGGCCGAGGCAAACAAGCGCGTGCCGAACGCGTGCATGGGCGGAAGCCAGATGGTGCGGTCGCGCATGTCGGACGGCTCGGGCCGCACCTCGGTGCGCGGCCCACGATCGGGCCGCGGCCGGCGAAGTACGTCGAAGAACGCCTCCAGGCGGGTCATGTAGCCCGCATCGGCGCCGTGCTCGTCGAGTTCGAGCATGAGAATCGGGCGGTTACCCATGATCTCCTCGGCGTAGCTCAAGAGGAAGCTGTCTGGACCGCACGAGAAGTTGGTCAGGTAGACCACGTCCATGATGTCGCTCTCCGCGGCCTTCTCCATCGTCGCCAGGATCTTTTGGCCGTAGCTCCAGAAGGCGTTGCGGTAGCGCTCGCCCAGGCGGCCGAGCTCGGGCTTGAGCAAATCCATGGGCAGAACCGTGCGGCCGAGATCCGCGATCTTCTGCGGCAACCCAAGGTTCGCGCCGGCGTCGTAGTTGTTGTAGGGGCGGCCGACGAGAAGAATCAGCTTCTCGTTCTTCTGTTCGGCCTCGGCCACCAGCTTGGCCCCCTCGGCGTAGCAGCGGTTCTCGAACGCGGCCTGGGCCGCAAGGCCCGCGCGCCACGCCTTCTTGATCTGGCGCGACGATAGACCAAGCGGCCTCGCCAACCCGTCGGCGAGGGTCTTGATGATTTCACCTTCGCGCATGCGCATGTCGACCAGCGGGGTGAGCATGCGCGTGGCATCGAGGTGGTTCATCATCAGCGCCGTGCGCGAGGCGGCGGCGGTTCCCTGCACGAACGGACACACCGTGGTGCCGCTGGTTTCCTCGTTGGCTGGCGTGTTCTTGACGTGGGGAACGAACACGAAATCGACGCCGTCTTGGGTCGCCAGCTTGGCCACGTGGCCAAGCGCCAGCTTGGCCGGGAAGCAGAAGTCGGCGCCCGCCATGCGCGGGCCGAGTTCGCGGATCTCGTCGGTGGTCGGCCCCGAGAGCTGCACCTTGTAGCCGAGCGTATTGAAGAACCGCTGCCACATTGGGTAGTACGTGTACATGATCAGCGATTGCGGAATGCCGATCACCCGGGCGTCGTTGGGCACCTTCACGCCGGCGCCCGCCTCGCGCCAAATGCGCTGGCGCAGCCGCAACATGCGGTCGTGCGGGCTCTTACGGACCTTCTGCTCGGCCGGATCGCGGCCACACATGTAGCCCCACGATGGGGCGCCTTCGACACCCTCGACATCGGCAAAGGTGATGCTGCAGTCGTTCTCGCACAGATCGCAGGTTTCCTTGCGCAGCGAAACCTTCCGACTCTCCAAGTCGAGTCCGTGGAAGCGCGACTTCACCGTGCCCCGCTCCGCCAAGGTCTGCCGGGCCAGCCGGGCCACGCCGAACGCGCCCATGACGTGGCAGTAAGGCGACACCACGACCTCGACGTCGAGGATGCGCTCGAAGGCCGCCACCAGCGCTTTGTTCCGCGCCGTCGCGCCCTGGAACATGATGCGTTTGCGGCTGTAGTGGCGGTTGCCCACCACCTTGTTGAGGTAGTTCTTGGCCACCGCTACCAGCACCGCGGCCAGGGCTTCCTCGCGCGTGGCGCCGCCCTCGATGAAGCGAACCACGTCCTGCTCCATGAAGACCGTGCAGCGATCGGTCGCGCGCGGCGGCTTCACGCCCAGCACGGCCGCGCCCACGTCGGCGACTTTGTAGCCGAGCTTGTTGGCCTGCTCCTCAATGAACGAGCCGGTGCCCGCGGCGCACACGTAGTTCATGTTGGCGTCGCGAATGTGGCCATCCACGATGTGCATGTACTTGGCGTCCTGGCCGCCGATCTCGAAAATGGTGTCGACCGCCGGATCGGTGTAGGTCGCGCCCGCCACGTGCGCACTGATCTCGTTGACGATGCAGTCGGCGCCGATGACCTCGCCGACGATCTTACGGCCGCTGCCGGTGGTCGCCACGCCGAGCACCTCGATGCGTGTGCCCTTCTTGCGCTCCAGGGCCAGCAACGCGCGGAAGAGTTTTTGCGTGGCGCCGACCGGATCGCCAGAGGTCTTCCTGTAGATGTCGACCTTGAGGTCGTCCTTCTCGTCAATCAGCGCAAGTTTCGTACTTGTCGATCCGATGTCGATGCCGATGTACACGCGTAACGTCTGACCCGCGGGCCAGGACACCACGCGCACTTCATTGTTGTCGGCGTCGACGTAGGATTCGGCGGTGGCGAAGTCCGGGTACTTGGACTTTTCCAGGGTCAAGGGCCAGTCGTGGTACTCGACATCGCCGCTGGTGGCGATGCGGTGGATGGCATCGCGCGAGGGCAGGCGCTTGGGCACGGTGCCCTTGGTCGCCGCGCCGATGGCGCCGGCCAGGTGTGGCTGGGACGGAACCCGAAGAAGGCCGGGATAGGCGGCGTCGAGCCAGCGCAAGACCTCTTTGTTCAGGGCCACGCCGCCCAGGATGGCGGTCGGCTTGTCGAGGGGTTTGGCGCGCAGAAGAGTGCCAATGAGGGTGCGGGTCATGCCCCGGCAAAGGCCCGACCACATCGCGGCCTTGCTGTAGCCCTCTTGCTGGCGGTGGATGAGGTCGCTCTTGGCAAACACCGAGCAGCGGGTTGCGATGGACGGCGGCTCGGCGACCTGGCCGACCAAGTCGGCGTCGTCGTAGGAGATGCCGAGACGCGCGGCCTGCTCGTCGAGAAACGACCCCGTGCCCGCGGCGCACATGGAGTTGGTCGCGTAGTTCTGGAAGTGGCCCTGGGCATCGAGCTGCACCAGGGTGAGCGAGCCCCCGCCTATGTCGATGATGTTCGCAACGTCGGGAAATTGGGCCAACACGACCGGGATCTGGCAGGACGCGAGGTCGAGCCTGGGCAGCTCGAACGACTCGCAAAAGCGCGCGGCATTGGATCCGCAGAATCCGATGGAGTCGCCGGCAGTGACCGACAGGTCGGCCATGGCTGCTTCCAGTGCCTTGGCGGGTTCGCCACGATGCCTGGCATAGAACGACTTGGCGACCTCGCCATCGCTGCCAAGCCGCACGGCCTTCAAAGACACCGCGCCAATATCGATTCCGATCTTCCCTGGGTTTTCCTTCATCAGAGCCTTTCCATGGAATCAGATGTAGGTGTCCATCGGTGGCGCCGATGCCTACCATGGAACGTGCAGATTCGCTAACCGGAAGCGGGCAATTGGCTCGACGAGACAAATGACTCTAACATCCAGCATTCTGCGCGCAGTCCGACGAGTTGTCACCCTCGATTGAGCGATATACACAAACCAACCATGGCTCGCCCTCTTCGTACCGGATCGCTGGCTTTCTGCCCGGCAATCCCAGTGCTAAGGTTGCGATCCTTGTCGTTCAGCACCCGCTTGTCAACGGAGCCTCAGTGAGTCGGCGCGGCTGGCTTGTCTGCACATTCGTCCTTTTAGGAAGCCTGACTGCTTTTCCGCGCTGCGCGTTCGCAGACGACGAGGCGACCGAGCAGGCGCGCAAGCACTACCAGGAAGGGCAAAAACAGTTCGACCTTGGCCTGTGGGACACGGCCATCAGCGAGTTCGCCAAGGCCTATGAGATGCGCCCGGATCCCAGTTTCCTTTTCAACATGGCTCAGGCCTATCGGCGCGGTGGAAATGCCAAGCGAGCCATCGACCTGTACAAGAACTACCTGATCAAGTTGCCGAAGAGCCCGCAGCGGGCCGAGGTCGAGGAACGAATCCAGAATCTACAGAAGCAGCTCGACGAGGAAGAACGCGAGGCCAAGCGAAAAGCGAGCGCGCCAGCCATTCCGAGCTTGACACCGGAACCGGCGAGCCAGCCTGGCGAACTAGTCACACCACCTCCGGCGACCACAGCGACGCCAGAAAGGACCGCGGACCCCGCGGGCGCCGAGGGCCAGACCGCGGAAGCCATGCCCGAAGAATCCAAGCCGGGAGCGGAATCCAGTGCCAGGAACAGTATCGCGCACACGGTGCCTGAAGCGTCGGCGGCATCTGCTTCAAGCCCCGCGGCCAGCAAGGCCCTGCCCGCGCCAGACCTTGGTTCGCGCCCCCTCCGCATCGCGGGGTTGGTCACAAGCGCCGCAGGCCTGGCTGGAATTGGCGCTGGCGTCGTCTTCAGCGTGCGCACGAAGTCTCTTTCGAACTCAGTCAGCAGTGCCACGCAATTCAACTCGGCAAACGCGCGCGCCGGCAAGCAAGCAGCAACCTTGCAGTGGGTGTGCTACGGCGCCGGCGGCGCGGCCGCAGTGGCCGGGGTGCTGCTGTACTGGCGGGGACGCGCACAGAAGCGCGAACCCAGCACCGTGAGCTTCATTCCCATGGTCGATGCAACGAACGCAGGCCTGCTGGTCACGGGTTCATTCTGATGCGAATCTTTGCCCTCACCGCCGCGATTCTGTACTCCGCCTTTGCGGCCAATTGCAACTTCAGCGCCCATCCCATCAGCGGGAACCAGGCTTGCTCGAACGACAATCCCCCGCAGTGTCCGGACGGCTATTCATGTGTCGACGGTACGTGCTGGGACAACGGCCACCTGCCCGTGACCGCGGACGCGGCAAGCGCAGATTCCGGCGAGCAGTCCGATAGCACGGCATGCACGCCCCTAGCATGCGGCACGGGCGCAGGTAAGCGCTGCGGAAGGGTGCCCGATTCGTGCACCGACACCCCCCTCGAATGCGGCGCCTGCATCGCGGGAGAAGCCTGCGGCGCCAGTCACGTGTGCTCGGTCTACTGCGGCCAGGCCGGCAAACCGTGCTGCGTAGGAAGCACCTGCACCGAGACCGGGACGGTTTGTTCGAATGGCACTTGCACGGCTTGCGGTGGGGCGAATCAGCTCTGCTGTGCGACGGGCGACGCCTGCACCGCGCTCGGCGCTCTGTGCTCGGAGACTTCCTCGACAACCACCGGCACGGCATGCTTGCTCGCCTGCGCCGCCACCACTGGCATTTGTAGTCCTGGAAACGACCTCGACTGCTACAACCTCTGTGGTCCTGGCAAGATCGGTAGCAAGACCTGCACGTGCAGCGCGAACGCGTGGAAATGTCCGGCATGCACTTTCCCGGCGGGAGCCGACTATTCCTGCTACAAGCTGTCAGTTCCGGTTCCATCGTGCGATCCCACGACGCCGCCGACTGCTGGGGCCAGTTGCACAGCAGCCGCTTGCTCGGCTTGTGGCGCCGCCATCGGCAAGGGTTTCATCGACATCACCGGCGTCGAGAGGGCTGGTTTCTGCGTCTGCACCAGCAACCGCTGGAACTGCGCGCTCACCAAGGAATGGCCCTGCCCTGGCAACCCAGGTTGCTAGAAAAAAGTGAAACCGGATCGGTCTTCGCGTTGTCCGTAGGTACAGAAGGGCGAAGGTGATTGTGGCCGGCGGGTGCCGGTCCCCTCGTCCCTGGATCGCCCGGACGCCATTCGGGCAGCCGCTGGTCCCGCGCAAACGACCACGACTGCATGGCCCCGGCCCTAAGCGAGGAGCATGCCATGAACACTGCTGCATCAAGAATCGAGGTACGTCCTGACAATCCCCTGACCCCTGGTCCGTACTTGGACGAGCGCCCAGCCCTTGAGGTCCAGGCCAGATACAACGGCATTCTCATCGGCACTCGGTTTCTCTCCGACGAAGTCCCCGCGAAGCACAGCCGAACCCAGCAGGGACTCGACCCGCGGACCAACTACGTCATCGGTCAGTCGCCGCACGCCGATGCGCCGGCCGCGTGCGAGATCTTGGGCTGCACGGAATTGCCGCTGGTCTCGCGCTGGGGCCAGGGATTCCTGGTCAACGTGACGCCGCAGATGACCGGCGACGTGGCCGTGGGAGGCAAGGTCTATCGGCTGGCCGACTACCTGGCGGGGCGCGGCCACAACTTCACCCTGCCGACGGGCGCGCGGGCGCGGATCGACTGTGGGGCCATGAGCTTCCGCCTGGATCACACCACTCGCGCCGAACCGCTGCCCAAGCGGTGGTTCAATTGGCGCTGGGCCGAACACAAGTTCACGCTAGCCTCCTTCGTCGGCTTGGGCCTTTTTCTGCTCATGATCTTCGCGATCCCGCCCGAGGGAGCTTCCGTGTCGAGTGACTTCGCGGGTCTGAGCAGACCCTTTGTGCCCTTCACCATCAGTGCACCCGAACCAGAAAAAACCCCTGATGTGCTCAGCAACCGCCCGGACAAGAGTCCAGGCGAGGCGGGCGGAGCGCACGTCGGAGACTCGGGCAAGATGGGTGACCTGAACTCGAAGAAGCCCACGGGGGCGTATGCCATCAAAGGCGATGGCAAAGACATGCATCTCGGCAAGGCCGAAGCCGCGGCCGACGTCCTCAACCAGGGCATTCTTGGCGTGCTCCGATCGGCCCAGGCCTCGAAGTTCGCGGACATCTTTGGCCGCGATTCGGCGGTCGGCAATGCGCAGGAGAACATCCTCGGCAATCTGGTTGGAAACGAGTTCGCGAATGGCTATGGCGTTGGCGGTTGGGGCGTCACCGGAACCGGTGCTGGCGGTGGAGGCATGCACCTCGCGACCATCGGGATCGGCAACTTCAACACCCTCGGCCGCGATGGCTACGGGCACGACCCGGGCCTCGGCGGCCTCGGCACCCGCACCCAAGTCAAGATTCGCGGGGTGGGCACAGGCATCGTCACCGTCCGTGGCTCCTTGGACAAGGAGATCATCCGACGCGTGGTTCGCCTGCACATGAACGAGGTGAAGTACTGCTACGATCAGGAGTTGGTGCGCACGGCCGGCCTGGGCGGACGCGTTTCCGTTCAGTTCCTCATCGCTGGCACCGGTCAGGTCATCAATTCCTTCATCCAAAGCACGACCATGAACAGCGTCCGCGTCGAGAAGTGCGTGGTCGATGCGGTCAACCGCTGGGAGTTTCCCAAGCCGACCGGCGGAGGCATCGCCATCGTCTCCTATCCCTTCAACTTCGTAGCTGGCAACGGAAGCTAGTCCAGCGGTGGTAGCACGGGGTCGGGCGCCTCCCCCGGCCTCGTGCTACATTTTTGTTTGCTCGCATCGTTCATCTTGCTGCGAGGCACATCCGTTTCCACCATGTCCGTCGCACGATGATCGGAAGCTACCCGAACCTGACCGAGCTCGACCTCGCGGATCGCCCGCTGCTCGAACCGCATTTTCGCGAGCTTCGCGAAGGCATCTCCGAACTGAGTTTCGCCGGCATCTACTGTTTCCGCGAATCGCACGCCTACCGGATGGGCCTGATGGAGGACGGCACCCACGTGTTGGCCGGAGCCGACAAGGGAGCTCCCTTTTTCATCTGTCCCTTCGCTCTGCCCCGCCCTGACCTTCTGGCCGAGCTCTTTCGGCGCTTCTTCTCGATGAAGCTGGTGACCGAGGCACGGGCCGCAGAGCTGCGCCAGGCGGGCTACGAGGTGACCGAGGATCGCGACAATTTCGACTACCTCTACCGGCGAGAGGATCTCGCCGCCTTGCGCGGCCGCGCTTTGCAAAGAAAACGAAACCTAGTTCATGCCTTCGAAAAGCGACATAGCTATGAGGCGCATGAGCTTTCTCCCGACCGGGTTGGCGACGCCCTGTCTGTGCTCGAAGCCTGGCGCGAACACGCCCGCGACCAAGCGGACTACGCGCCCGCGCGTGAGGCCCTGGTGCACGCCAGCGAGTTTGGCCTGCATGGGCGGCTCTACTACGTCGAAGACAAGCCCGCCGGCTACACCCTGGGCGAGGAAGCCAAGGCGGGCACGATGTTCGTCGTCCACTACGAGAAAACCGTTCCGGACATGAAGGGCCTCTACCAGCTCATCAACATGGACTTCGTCCGTTCGCTCCCGCCGGCCATCACCCTCATCAACCGCGAGCAAGACCTCGGCGACGCCGGCCTCCGCCAAGCCAAGATCACCTACCGTCCCTGCGATTTCGTGAAGAAGTACCGCGCGCGCTTGGCCGGGTGATCGCCCCGGCTAGACACCCTTTTCGGCCAGCTTCTTGGTCACGGCCTCCATGACCTTGCCGTTCAGCGGGTAGAGCATCATGAAGAAGGCGCCAATGAAACAGGTGATCATCGGAGCCCAGCTCATCATGAAGCGCATGATGTCCTTGACCTGTTCGGTCTGCGGCTGGTTGGCCACGTAGCCCGCAAGGCCAAGCAGGATGCTGGTCAGCGAGCCGCCGATGGCCCAGCCGAATTTCTGGGCAAACGACCCAGCCGACATGACGAGGCCGTTCGAGGCCGAGGCGCCCTCGCTGCGCATGTAGGCCGCGATGTCGGTGTACATGGCGAAGAGGATGGCGCCGGTTGGACCGGTCAGAAACGAGAACAGGGCCTGGGTCGCGATGATGGTCGTGATGTTCTTGTTCGGGATGTAATAGAAGTAGATGGAAAGCAGGCCCGACGAGATGATGAGCACGTAGTACATCTTCTTCTTGTCGATGGTCTTGGCGAAGAAGCTGAAGGCGACAACGCCCAGCAAGGCGCAGATGGTGCCGAAGGTGAAAAACGCGCTGACCGCCCCGCCTTGGAACATTCCCCACTTGGCCACTGCATCGGCGTCGGCGTAGTACTTAAAATAGTAAGCGGCGACGCCGAAGCGCAGGGTGAATGCCGCGATGGTGAAGAAGGAGACGAAGAACAACAGCCACCACGCCCCGCAGCCGAAGATGTTTTTGAGATCCTTGGCGACGTCTCCCTTTTCCTTGTCGTCGGGCGTGATTCTTTCGCGTGTCATCTTACCCGTGAGGAGAAAGCAGATCATGGCCACGACCGCGAACAGGGTCATGACGATGAAGAAGCCCCGCTGTTGCTGGCTTTGCCCGTCGCCCCCGCCGATCTTGGCAACCATGAGCATGAGGGAGCTCGACACGATGAGGCCCGCGACCTGTGCGCCGATCATGCGGAAAAAGCTGGTGCTGCTGCGCTCGCCCGGCTCGCGCGACATCACGCTCATCAGCGCCGAGTAGGGAACATTGATGAGGGAGTAGACCATGCAAAACACGGTGTACGTGACCCACGCATAGACGACTTTTCCGGAAGGCCCGAGGTTGGGGGAGAAGAAGGCGATGCTGCTCACGAGAGCGAAGGGCAGCGCAAACCAGTAGAGATACGGCCGATACTTGCCCAGCCCCGGTCGCGGACGCGTGCGATCCGCGATGAGTCCGACCATCGGATCGATCACGGTGTCCCAGATGCGAGTGACGAGCAGCATGTAGCCGACTGCCGTGGAGGAGATGCCGAACACGTCGGTGTAGAAGAAATTTCCGAACAGGACGAAGGGCATCCAGAACAGATTGGACGCGAAGTCCCCGAGGGCGTAGCCGAACTTCTCGACGAATGGAATGACCTGGGATGGATCGACGGTTCGCTGTTCCGACATGGCGAGCAAGTTAACATCGACGGGTGCAGGTTCATAGCCCCGAAGAGTGAAGGATCCCGCACGCCTGCTTTGACTTGGGCCCGACGGGAGGGTTAGATCGCCGCACCATGAGCACCCAGAGCAAGGCGCTTTCGAATCCCTACGGATACTACGACGACGAGAAGCGCGAGTACGTGATCACGCGCCCGGATACGCCCACGCCGTGGTTCAACTACATCGGCGAGGGGCGCTACGGCGGCATCGTTTCGAACGCGGCGGGCGGCTTTGCCTTCGACCGCGACCCGAAGAACCGCCGGGTTTCGCGCTACCGCTACAACGCCATCCCGGCCGATCAGCCAGGCCGCTACGTCTACATCCGTGACATGGAAAGCGGGAAATTCTGGAGCCCGACCGCGCAGCCCACGCCCGCGGTGAAACTATCGGCCTACGAGTGCCGCCACGGCGCCGGCTATACAAAGATCGCCAGCACCTGCAATGGCATCGCCGCCAGCTTGCTCTATTTCGTGCCGCCCGCGCCAGCGGACGAAACCTGCCCGTGCGAGCTATGGGTTTTCAAGGTCAAGAACACCGGCAAGAAGCCGCGCAAGCTACGAACCTTCTCGTACATCGAGTTCAGCTTCCGCGATGCTCTCGGCGATCAACTTAACCTCGATTGGTGCCAACACATCCTCGAAGCGCGCGTGAAGGACGGCATCATCACGTCCAAGACGCGCTTCGCGCCGACCACGAACTACTTCGCCTCCAGCGTGAAGCCGGCTGGATTTGAAACCGACCGCGAGATCTTCGTCGGACGCTGGCGCGACCTTTCCAATCCCGAGATGGTCGAGACGGGCAAGCCCACGAACACGCAGGCCGCGCGTGGCAACAATATCGGATCTCTGTGCCACAACCTGACGCTTGCGCCTGGCCAGGAAAAGGAAATCGTCTTCATCATGGGCGTGACCGACGAGCCCGCGCGCATCACCAAGGTGGTGGACAAGTTCCGCGAGCCCAAGAACGTGACCGCGGCCTTCGCGGCCTTGAACGCCGACTGGGACGACTACCTCGGCCGTTTCACGGTCGAGACGCCCGACCCCATCGTCAACGCCATGCTGAACGTGTGGAATCCCATCCAGTGCCGAACCACGCTGTTCTGGTCACGCTTCGTTTCGGCCTACGAAACCGGCACCGGCCGCGGCATGGGCACGCGCGATTCGGCGCAAGATACCCTGGGCACGGTCCACAACGCCGCCGACCGCGCGCGCTCGACGCTGAACATGCTCTGGCATTTGCAGTACCAAGACGGCCACACCTGGCACCAGGTACTGCCGCTCACTGGCGAAGGCGGACCCGGACTGGCCGCGGAATTCCCGCAGTGGCCGCAGTGGTTCTCTGACGACCACCTGTGGCTGATCCTGGGCGTGTGCGCGTACCTGCGCGAGACCGGCGACATCGCCTATCTCGACCACAAGGTCGC
>OCTA010001321.1_pt1 | contig 22844 bp, 21 predicted proteins | sample 1538991 | NCBI WGS metagenome assembly OCTA01 (sample SAMEA3539302, study PRJEB22396) | soil metagenome | biome: tundra; feature: field; material: soil | place: USA | collected 2010-05 | depth 0.15 m | reverse complement strand
AAATAGACCACGCAAGACTTGCCAGTTCTCAAGCTCTGCCATGCGCCAAGATTAGACCTGCCACTCAAACTCGTCAATCGTTATCTTAGCGCTTATGGGGGACCGCCCCTCCACCTGCACTTCGATCAGGAAGAATGGTTCTACGTGATGGAGGGTGAAGTCGCCTTCCAGGTGGGCGAGCAGAGGGTGCATCTGCGTGGCGGCGAGTCCGTGCTGGCTCCCCGCCGCGTCCCGCATACGTTTTCTTCGGTCGCCGCCACGCCCAGCCGTCTCCTCATCGCCTTTTCGCCTGCCGGCAAGATGGAACAGTACTTCCCGCGATGCCGAATCCGCCCGGGCCTCCGCCGGGGATGCGGACTTCATGCGGCAGTACGGCATGCAGCGCGTCGGCCCATCTCCGTTCTGGAAATCTTCAGGTTAGATCGCGAAATCGATGAACCCGCGCTGCGGATCGGTGGAGACAAGCTTCACCGTAACCCGGTCGCCCACGTCCAAAGTCTTCCCGTCGTGCCGCGTCGTACCCGGCTTCCCGGCATTGACCAGCATTCCATCCACATGCGGATTTAGCGTGCGCACAAACGTTCCGTATTGATTCACGCCTGTAACGATAGCCTGAAAGGTTTGGCCGATGCGCGGAGCCAGTACGACTGCGGCGATGCGCTTCTGCATCTCCCGCTCCACTTTGCGCGCCGCGTCTTCCATCTGTGTGCACCTCAGCGCGATCGCATTCAGGTCGCCTTCCGAATACGGCTGAGCCGTCTTCCCTAGCCACGCCTTCAAAATCCTCTGCGCTACCATGTCTGGAAAGCGCCGGTTGGGTGCCGTCGAATGCGTGTAGTCCTGTACCGCCAAGCCAAAGTGTCCCGGGGAAACCTCGTTGGGCTTCACCAGCACATACTCTCCCGGCCCCATCAGCTTGATTACCGCCAGCGATAGATCTGGAAAGTGATCGGGGTCTTTCTTCTTCTGCGCCAGCAGAAATTCGTTCAGCACCTTGGAGTCCGGCTCCGCGGGCAGCTTCGTGCCCAGACCCGCCGCCAGTTCCACGATGCGATCCCACCGCTTGGGCGTCCGCACAATCCGCCGGATCGAGGCGATTCCCGCATCCTCAAAGGTCTTGGCGATAACTCCGTTGGCGGCCACCATGAATTCTTCAATCAAGGATGTGGCTCGATTTTTCTCCAGCTGCGCGAGGTCGACAACCTCGCTTCCCAGCGTCACGGGGCGCGTCTCCATTGTCTCCAGGTCCAGTGCTCCGTGCTGAAAGCGATTCCCGAGCATGCAGTGCGCAGCCTTGTCCTGCAGCTTCAACTGCGCCGCCAAGTCTGGGCTTGCGGCCACTTTGGCAGGCGCCGGCCCTCTGCCCTCAAGCCAAGCCCCCACTGCGTTATAGGCCAGTTGCGCCCGATTCCGCACCAGCGCCCCGTACGCCTTCCCTTCCGAGGCCGCCCCGTTTGCGTCCACACAAAACTCGATCACAATGGCAGCCCGGTCTTCGTTCTCGTTCAGAGAAGTGATCCCCTCTGACAACTCGGGCGGCAGCATTGGGAATACCTTGACCCCGGTGTACACCGATGTGGTCTCACTCCGCGCGTGGCCATCAATGACGGTCCCAGGCGCCACCCGCGCATCGACGTCAGCCACACCGACCAGTACGCGTATCCGGCCGTCCCCCAATTGCTCCGCCCTCTCAATCTGGTCAAGATCTTTTGAGGTGTCATTGTCGATGGAGGACCACAGCAGCTTACGCAAGTCCACAATTTGCGCTGCAGCAGGGGCTGCCGGATGCGCCTCGATGGCACTTAACTCCGCATCTGTTCCCGCCGGGAAATCGGGTTGAAAACCGTGCTCGATCATGGCCGCATGGGCCGCGGCTACGAGATTGAAATGGATGGGCTGGCTCGAATGCATCTGGGTTTCTGGCTCCTCGAACATGAAGAGCCAGCCTATCACCCGAGGGGTGGGTGTACAGATTCTGCGGTGAGCCGCAAGGCTTTATTGAATTCCAAGATCGGACAATACCTTCGGCTTGGCTTCATCCACTGCCAGCAGATTGTGGCAGGCCGCACAGTCCTGCGTGATAGCTTTGCCGTCCTTGGCGGTGTGGTCCCCGTCATGGCACCGGAAGCATCCGGGGTAACTCATGTGCCCGATGTGGTTTGGATGGGTCCCCCAAGTCACCTTCATTTCAGGGAACACATTATGCGTGAAGATATAGACAAGCCCCGTACCGGAAGACGCAACGAGATTCGCCTTGCTCGCCATGACCTCAGGATGTTGCGAGCGATAGAAAGCCTCAAGTTGCGCAGGAATTTTGGCCCGTGCTTCGTCCTCGGTTGCGTAGTCAGCTTTGAGCAGTTCAAGGCCTTCTTTATGAACCCACGGTAGTTCGGGACTTACCGCACCCTCGGCCATCGCCCGATTTAGTGCTTCTTCCGCGGTCTGCATGGTGTGCGCGGCGCGATTATGGCAATCGATGCAGTCCATCACCCTGCGTTCGCCCTTGGGAGCAACACCCTTGGTGCTGGCCGATGCGAACACAGTTTGAGAACCGTCTTCATTCAACTTCTGAACCCAGGGAATTGTAGTTCGCGTCTCGTCGGTAGAGACATATTCGATATGTCCCAGGTGCACCCCGTGAATGCCGGTAAGGTGCGAGAACGAGTCTCTCCCTCCCAGATGCAGCACCACGACCGACTGCGTCTCGGTGTTCTTTTCGTCATCCGCAAAGCTCGATTTGACGAGCAGCTTTTCGCCGATGAACCGCGCCGGCGTGTGGCAACCTTCGCAGATCTCACGGGCAGGACGCAGGTTTTGCACGGGTGAAGGAATTGGCTTCGGATAATCGGGTATTAATCTCGGCGCCATATGAGCGACCGGGTGGAAAGTCACTTCAACGAGCTGCTTGGTGCCGTTTACCTTAGCTTCCAAATACGAGGTCGCACCCGACCCGATGTGACAATCCGCGCAAGCCACGTGGGAATGAGCAGAGACTTGATATGCGGCATATTCAGGGTGCATGACATGGCACGATGCGCCGCAAAATTGCGGGGAATCCATGTAGGCCGCGCCGCGGTAGCTGGCAATCGACACAATGAGAAGGTTGACAATGGTGGCCACCAGCACGATATCGATGCCGTGGCGAAACATGCGGTCGCTGAAATCAATTTTGGGGAATTCCGCTGGAATTTGACCGGCCCGAATCAGCTTGCGTCGGCGGAAGTAAACGCCGATTGGAATAAGCGTTAGGCCAAGAATGAACAACGCCGGCAGAATCAGGAAGAAAATGATGCCAAGGTAAGGATTTTCGTTTTGGCGCCCGACCATCTCGATCAGCCAATAGGCGATCATGGTCACGCCGGACGCGCTGGTAATTGCGCCGCCCGTTAGGCTTAAGGGATTGTTGCCGAAGAACAGCGCCGGCCGCACCCAATTTTCGCGGAACTTCAAAAAGAACGGCACGACGCCCCCTGAATAATGGGCCCGGGGTGCACGCGGGCCGCATCACAGCCTTATTTCAATGTGCGGAAGTAACTCACGACGTCCTTGATTTGTTCGTCGGTGAGCTTGCCGGCAAACGGCTTCATCTTGTTCTTGCCATTCTTGATGGCATCAAAGTCTTCGGCCTCGGTGAGTTTTTTGACGTCCGGATCCGACGCCGGTTTCACACCCATCATCTTGGCCATCGCAGGACTTGGTGTGCCAGTGGCTCCATGACAGCTTTGACAATTGGCTTTGTAGATCGCTTCACCCGCTGACTGGGCGAAACTCACGGTACCGGCCACCGATAGCACGAGGGCCAACACCACTTGAGATCGAACTCTCTTTGTCATTACGACACTCCTTGTACCTCCGGCCAGGGTGCACGCGGCGCCTGCCTCGGGTATGCATCTTCTTGCCCCGCTTCCGAAATCGGAAGTTACTACTTCAGAAACGTACGGAAGTACGCTACCGAATCCTTGATCTGCGCATCGGTGAGCTTGTCTTTGTAGGGCTGCATCTTACCCATGCCATTCTTTGTGGCAGTAATCATCTGATCCTCGGTCAATTTCTTGACCTCAGGATCGCTGACCGGCTTCACCTTAATTGCTTTGCCTGCTGGCGAATCAGCCATGCCCGTCGCACCATGGCACATCTGGCACTTAGCCTTGTAGATCGCTTCGCCCGAATCCTGTGCAAAGGCAATTGACATTGTCGAGGCCATCATTGCAACTATCGCAATGCCAATCCTGAATGTCATTAGCAATCTCCTTTTCTCTTTCTTTGAGTCATCATCGCGGAATGGAAGTCCCGCAATCAAAACTCGTAATGCATGGCCAAGGTGACGTTATTCGCATGAAAGTTCCGGGGTGCCGTTAGACCCGCTGACGACTCGGTCAGACCGGTTGGGTACGGTAATGACGTGCAAGGAACAACGGCCGAGGTTAGCGAAGTGGACGTGCTGCACTCTTGCGGGCCAGAAGGACCGCCTTCGCCATACCCGTAGTAGTTGTATTCCCCCTTCCAAACCAATCCCGGCCGGATCGTCCAGGCGACGCTGGTAAAGGGAGACCGGTAGGTGGAGTTAAGCGAGCCGTTAACGGCTCGGGCATCGTTGAAGAACTGATTGCCACTGACTGCGCTGACGCGATAGCCAATGTTAGAACGTATCGCTTTCACCGGCGAAAGAGTGACGGCCACGGACGTGTATTGCGTTGGAGCCTCCATGAAGTCTCGCGCGAACCAATCGGCGAGCTGAGTCGTCGAGCCCCTGGCAAAGACGTTGGGACATACGGCAGGTCCGCCCGAGGCATTGGTGGAAGCGGTGCCGGGCAAGGTCGGGCTGGCACCGTTGTCGTAGCAGATATTGGTGGCTGCATAGACGTCGGTGTGGGCGTAGTTGATGTCGAAGCCATAGTGCTCGTTGGGCTGAAGCACGGCACTCACGCTGCCGATGCGGCTATAGTCGACGTGATTGATTGGCCCCTCGTAGGGGTCAAGACCTGCGGCGACCGCTGCCCCGTTGTTGTTGGTATTGTTATGGCGTTCGAGGTCGTTGTAGGCTGCCGAGAACGTGGCCCACGGCTTTGGTCTATAGCGGGTGCGCAGCTTGTAGTGTTTTGTCTGGCGAGGGCCAATGGGAGTGAAGGCGTTGTCGGCGTAAAGCACTTCAATAGTGCCGTTCAAGCTCCAATTTGTTGTGGGGCGCACTGCGGCATTCAAGATGGCTCCGTCTTCGTTGATGGTGACGGTGCCGTTGCTGGTAGCGCCGACAGCCAGCGCAGCGTTATGCGGAGCGCCCTGTGCGATGACATGGTTGTTGTGACGATAGGTGAGCGAGAGCGTAGCGCGCGAAGAAGCATCCCAGCTCGCAGTAAGGTTGTTAGTCAGGAAGTTCTGGCCAAAGTAGCCCGGCAGCGGTACGCCGATGCCGCCGCTGCCTTCAAATGTAGAGGTTCCGGAAGCACCGACGGTAGTGGTCAACGGACCTGAATAGTTGATGGTTTCATTTCCCGCGGTCGCGGGCGTCGACAGAGTGGTCGCGCTCGTCATGGTCGTAGTTCCGGGCTGGTGAACACTGGAATAATTCACCTGGTCGGCGAGGCTGAACGTGGTTGTGGCCTGCCAAATAATCCCATAGTCGGCGGCTACGACCGCGCGCTTCGCGCTTGCCACACCTGTATACGTAAGCGACCGGGTCGCCCCATTCAGACCCTGATAGCTGTCGTAGTAGTTGGGCAGGCTCATATTCGCGTTGGTGTAGCGGAAGTCGCCGTCCATTGTCACGTTCGTGATGCTTGAGCTTTGGAAACGGAAAATCTCTGTCGGGTAGAGGATGCGGGTTGGCTGCGACCGCAGATAGTCGGTAACCACAGCACATGCCGGATTGATGATCGGCAGTCCGCCAGCAGTTAGCGGCGCAGAGAGGATGGGAGTGGTGCCGTTGCTGTTTGCATTGCAGGCCCTGCTGGGATAGGGCGTCTCGCTGTCGTAATCGTTAAGCGCCGCCCTGGTTCCGTCGGCCTCCTGCACAATGAAGTCGCTGGGAGCGAGGGTAAAGTAAGAGTCCGCCTTGTAGTGGTCGATCTGTTCCTCAAAGGTCAAGTGCGTTTTACGTACAGGCTTCCATTCAATGGAGCCATTGAAGTCGTCGGTGCTGTTGCGCTGAAATTCCTGCAGAATGGCGTCGTACTTGGCAAATTGATAACCGCTTGGGCTCAGGCTTGGACCCTGGAAGATGTTCTGCGAATAGCCGAATCTGTAAGACACCTTCGACAGCGGCAGGAGGTTGACGTTGGTGTCGGTCATGCGGCGCACGGTATTAAACAGCACCGGCGATTGCAGCACCTGCGGCCACGCGAACGAGCCTGTAGGAGCGGAAGCGGGCCCGATGGCGATGGACTGGCCTCCGGGAATATTCGGATTACCAAGCAGGTCGTAATCGAAGTACTGGCGGTCGCGGCGGAAGGTGCCGGAAAATTCATAGATCCTGCCCTTATGAAAAGCGATTCGGGCAAACAGATTGGGATCACCACCGAAACCATTACCCACAGCGCTGAGCGAGTCAACCAGGTTGTGTTTGGTGCCAGGCAGGGCGTGCATCTCAAAGGTCTCACCGAGTACGCGGGGCCCCGACTGCATATTGACCAAGGTGTCGTACATGGCGGCGCTGCCGGAGGTGTTAGTCATGCGCCCACCTACGTCAACGCTCTGATGGGAGGCATAGCCTTCCGGAACGCCCATCTTGGCGTCGGGAGCAGCAAGATTCGCGGCCGGCGCGGGCGCCTGTGCGGAAGCGATGCCCGTCATCAGCACGACAGCTGCAATCCCAATACCGCCAGCGATGCGATGCGCATTTGTAGTAGAGGGCTGTTGTTTCGACAGCCAGAAAAGCCCGTCTATTTTCGTCATAATGAAGCCTCATTCAAAAAACAATCCTGCTGACAGCGGAAGTCTCGAAACGGTGTGTGTCGTTGATTGCAGAACCGCGCCGCGCGACCTGTCGGCGGAGCACGTGCACGTCCGTCACCTCAGAAACGCCGCATTGATATTGGAGCCGTGAATCATGGTGTGGCAGCTGATGCAGGGCGTCAGTTCCGACGATCCGGCGTTCATCGAGTGAACCGTGCCGGCCGCAACTGGACTATGGCACTGATTGCACAGCGTATTGATATTCGGCATGTTCAACAGCCGGGCGTTCTGAGAGCCGTGCGGAGTGTGGCACCCCATGCAACCCTCAGCCTTGACCGCAGCATGCTCAAACACGAATGGCCCACGTGTCTCTGTGTGGCACTTGGTGCAGATTGCATTTTGATCGGCCGTGGTCTTGAGGTTGCTTTTCTCGAAGGTACCGTGAGCGTCATGGCAATCGGAACATTGCACCAGGCCCTCTTCCACCTTGTGATGGAAAGGCATGTTGAACTGGGGCTTGATGTCGTTGTGGCACTGGAAGCACAGGGTAGGTTGAGCAACTTTGAGCAACTGCTCTTTATCCTGGCCTGCATGAACGCTGTGACAGCCGACGCAACTCACATTGGCCTTGGCGTGAGCGGAGCGGTCAAAGTTGGCGTGCTGTCCCGCGTGGCAACCCAGACAACGGGCATCCACTTCCTTCGCCGAAGCCTTGGCAGGATTGAATATCTTGGTGATGTCTCCGCCACCATCGACATGGGCCTTGCCCGCACCATGACAAGACTCGCACGTCACTCCACTCTTGCCGTGCTCCAGCGCCAGCTTGCTATGCGGATTATTTGTAAAGCCCTTGGCAACTTCTTCATGGCACGTGGCGCATGTTTCAGAGCCCACGAATTCCGATGAAGCTGCGTCCTTGACCTGTGCAGCGGCGGGTTTAGCACTGGAAGCCGGAGCCGCCAGAACGGTACCGCACCCAAGAACCGCACCTAGAAAGAAAATAAGATAAGCTCGCAGTCCCGATGTGTTTCGCGGAGCCGCACTATTGGAAAAAACTGCCACTGACCAATTTCTAAACATGTAACGGTCCCGCCTTACGTCATCTCTGCGTTCTTCCAACGCTTCAGCCGGCTCGCATAGGATCCTCTTGGCAAAGAGCGTGCATAGAGCCTTGATCCTGCGATTCCTACGTACTGCAAAGTGCTATGCGTGGAAAATCACTTCTTGGTCTGAATGCTACTGAGCTTTGCGGATCAGGACGGTGATGTTTATCACACAATGTCTGCCTGAGAACGCTTTGATTCCGGAGATCCAGCTACAGAAACACATTTGGGAAATCGTGATTCGAAAGTAATAGGTTCAATCACTGGGAAGCGTCCATTGTTCAATATGCGTGCGAACATGGCGCGCGCTGCGCTTCGCGTGTTTCCTCAGGAAATCACTGCTGTCAAGAACAAGCTGAGCAATTCTGCTCACGAAGTGGGAGCTCGCCAGTTTCTCGTGGCTCAACGTACCTCAGAGATTCGCATTTACTAACAGCGATTGTGCTAAACAATGCAATGCCTGCAGCAGCCAAGTCCGCAAACTATAGACGTGAGGCGCGTCACATCCCCTCCGACTGACCATGCTGCACACTTCTAGCGAGATTAGTCTCCTTGAACGGGCCGAAAAATTTTCCGAGCACGCCTAAGCGATCGAGGAAATTTCAGATCTGATCGCGTCGCGCAAGCCGGCGAACGGGGCAGGACGATGGCGGACGCAGGAAACTTTGAAATAGCGCACGTAAGGCAGAAACCGGCAAATCGCTTGTCGACGGTGGGATGTGCCGCCTGTTCGAATCGTCGGCCCGGCTGGTTTTGCTCGCTGGGCAGTGCTGTTCTGGCCGATCTCGAATTGGCGACCACTACTATTTCTCTGCCGTCGCAGGCTTCGCTCTTCATGCAGGGCGATGACGCTCGCTGCCTCTACCTGATCTGCGATGGCTATCTGAAATTAACCGCCGGGCGTACTAGAGACCGTCAGATGATTGTGCGGGTCGCAGGACCCGGCTCGATGCTCGGACTGTATGCGGTTCTTTCGCACGGGTTCTACGAAGTTTCAGCGGAATCGCTCACCAATGCACATCTTCGTCCCGTAGAACGCGATAGATTCCTGGGTTTCCTGCGCACCCATAAAGAGGCTCAGATGCGCGCCGTGCAATGCATCTGCCAAGAGTATCGATTCGCCCTGCAGGATGCTTGCCGCATCGCGCTTGCGGAAACTGTAGCTGCCCGACTGGGACGACTACTGCTTGAATTCGCAACGCAGATCGGCGATCAGGTGAATGGCGGAAACTACCGTTTCCCTCTGCTGCTGACCCATGAGGAAATGGCGTCTATGACCTGCACCACGCGCGAAACCGTCACGCGCACTCTTGGTCAGTTTCGCAAGGATGGCTGGATTCTGATCGAGGACTCTCTCGTAACGATTCTGCAACCGGACCAATTGCAAATGTTGGTCTGACGAATCCTCATTGGTTCTCTTCCGATTGAGCCTCGCTCCCATAGAAGCCTTCCTTGCAGTCAAAGAGCTATCATTGAAGGAATGGAGTTAGGTCTTCGTATGGTACGTAATGTCGCTTGCTTTTCTGCTTTTCTGCTCTGTTTCTGCGCTGTTCTGGCTCAAAATCCCACCCCTGCAACGACGCCAGCTCAACCACCAGCAGGAACGACGTCCGCACAGAGTCCCGAGATTCGGGAGTTTCAGAAGCTCGAGGATTCCTGGTCGGGCGCGATCAATCAGCGCGATCAGTACAGTCTTGAACTCGTGCTATCCCCTTTGTTTGTCGACGTTTCAGCCACCGGAGACATTACAACGCGCAACCAGCAACTAGCGCAGTTGATTGCCGGAGAAGACAAGACTTTGCACTTCGAGCAGCGCGTGGTGACGGTAAGGATGATGGGCGACACCGCGGTCGCCAACGGCACATACGTGATGCACCACAAGGTCGGATCTGGCGAAGCCGATGAAAAGGGCATATTTACCCATGTGTTCGAACGCATGCGTGGTGGTTGGGTATGCGTAAACTCGCAGCGCACACTGCTGCGTGAAGATATGCTGAATGGCAAGAACAAGAAGAAACAGTCAGAGGCCGAATTGCCCTTCCATATTCCGCTCTTCTCAAAGAGCGATAAGTCCAATCAGTAATGGATTGTCTGATTGCGTGAAACTCATTCCGGAACGGGTAAGCGATTGTACTTTTTGAGCGCGGACTGCAGTTGCTCATGCGGAAGCGCAATCACCGTATGCCCGTCGATGCCGGTCATGCTCTTCGCTCCCACCATTGCATTGACGATCGCCTCTTCTGTCGCCTCGACCGTCGCTGAAAACAAAGGGCTAATTCGCTCATTTGATACTGTCTGGACGGAATTCGAACCTGGGGTAGCGTTTGCGCCCGGATTAGCCGTAGAGAAGGCCAGAAAAATGTCTCCCGAGCCATTTCCCGAGGTTGAACCAGTACGCGCCAATCCCAGCGATGCCCGGCGCGCGATGCGTTTTAACTGATGCGGCAAAAGGGGTGCGTCCGTGGCGACAACAATGATGATTGAACCCATATCGCCCTGCGTTTCGCTGCCAGGCGGTTGTGCATCCGGCTGGAGTGGCTGGCCGACTTTGGCATAGGGGATGTTCTGCGGAATTTCCTTACCTACGGGCACTCCGGCAATCGTCAACTGCGGCCGCCGGCCGCAGTTGCACTGCACCAGGACCCCTACCTTATAACCGCCGTCGACCGCGGCCAGCACCCTGGAAGCAGTGCCAGTTCCGCCTTTGAATCCGTAGCAAACCATGCCGGTACCACCCCCGGTATTGCCTTCCGCTACCGGCCCCGCTTTGGCGGAGTCGAGCGCCGCGAAGACGTCGGTCGGCTTCACATGAAATCCGTTGATGTCGTTGAGGAAACCGTCCCACGTCTCGGCCACAACGGGCAGCGACCATGGCTGCCGCAGCGCTCCACGCTTCAATCCCCAGGCAATCATGGAGTCGCGCACAGTGCCGACGCTGTGTGTATTGGTCAGTGCCACAGGCCCCTCGAGAAATCCCGACTCTTCGATCCAGGTCGTACCGGTCATCTCTCCATTGCCGTTCAGACTGAACCATCCTGCGTAGACTGGATCGGCGCTCTTGCCTCCACGCGGGAGAATCACCGTAACTCCAGTCCTGATTGGCCCGACGCCTTCGTTGAGCGCGCCTTCGCCTTGAATGAGAGTGGTTGCTCCTACCTCAACGCCTGCTACATCCGTGATCGCATTCAACGGCCCGGGAGTCCCTTCGAAAGGAACACCCAAATCGCGAGCGCGAACCAACGCAGAATTCTGTGCCGACGCACGACAGACGCACAGCAGAAAGAAAGCGAGGGAAATTCGCAAGAGACTCCAGCGCATAACCCAATCTACATCAGGATTGGGCAAGAGCCTCGGGTGGCTTCGTGACGGGTCTCCGAGCGCCTTGAACGCGAATGGAGACGTGCACCAGGCTCAATGCCGCGGGGGTGACGCCGGGGAGACGGCTTGCCTGGCCAATTGTGACAGGACGAACACGTTCGAGAATTTCTCGCATTTCTCGAGAGAGTCCACTGATTGTGGAGTACTCCATCCACTCTGGGATTGAAACCGCCTCGGCTGCCTTGAGCTTCTCAATAGATTTCTTTTGTTGGTCAAGGTAGCCGGCGAATTTGATCTCAGTCTCGACCGCACGAGCTTCGTTGCGGAGCACAGAAGAGAAACTGCCCTCGCTCGCGGCAACGGCAAGTTGAGCGAGAAGAGGTTCTTGAGCCAACGACTCCTTCATTGCTACAAGGATCGGTTCGATGGTGACCTCGGGGCGCTTCAAAAGCTGTGCCCAGCTTTGTCCAGCAGTGGCCGTCAGTTCACCGAATCCCGCGCGAGCCAAAGGTTCGGCGCCCACTTTGCCGGTAACGAGCAAGCTCGCTAAGGCGGCCATGCGTTGTTGCTTTTGCTCGTATTCCGCCCACGCCTCATCACCGATCAGACCCAGGCGGCGACCATGGGGAGTCAGACGGCGATCGGCATTATCGATGCGCAAATGCAGACGAAACTCGGCGCGCGACGTGAACATGCGATAAGGCTCGTTGGTGCCCTTCGAAATGAGGTCGTCAATCAGGATTCCGGTGTAGCCCTCGGTGCGATCCATGGTGAAGGGCGCCTCTCCCTTGAGCCACAGTGCCGCATTGATCCCCGCCATGATGCCCTGGCACGCAGCTTCTTCATACCCGCTGGTCCCATTGATCTGACCCGCAAGGTAGAGGCCCTCCATGCTCTTCACGCGCAGAGAGCGGTCGAGTTCTGTCGCATCCACGCTGTCATATTCGATGGCGTAGCCGGGGCGCAGCATCTCCGCCTCTTCGAGGCCGGGAATCGAACGCACAATCTGCCACTGCACTTCCATCGGCAGCGAAGTGGACATGCCGTTGACGTAGACTTCGTGAGTATTCAAACCCTCTGGTTCGAGAAAAAACTGGTGCTGCGTCTTGTCTGGAAACTTGACGATTTTATCTTCGATCGACGGGCAGTAGCGCGGCCCTATGCCTTCGATCTGGCCTGAATACATGGCCGACCGATGAACATTCTCGCGAATCAGTCGCAGCGTCTCCGGCGTCGTAAACGCTATGTGGCAACTGATCTGCGGTTGAACGATCTTCGTGGTTCGAAAACTGAAGGGTGTTGGATCGGCATCACCGGGCTGTTCCTCAAAGGCGTTCCATCGGATGGTGCGTCCATCGAGGCGTGGCGGAGTGCCTGTCTTAAGCCGGCAGGTTCTCAGGCCAAGCGCCCGGAGCGCCTCACCCAGAAGAACGCTGGCAGGTTCGCCGCTGCGGCCGGCGGGGTAACGCTCTTCCCCGCAGTGAATGAGGCCGTTGAGAAATGTGCCTGTGGTGATGATCGTGGCACCTGCGAGGAGCCGCCGACCGTCTCGGAGTTTGAGGCCAAGCACGCGTCGCCGGGCGCGGACAGGACGCGGAACCTCCGCTGAATCGCTGGCATTAGGGGTCATACCGGGGCCAGAATCCTCAGTAACCAGGTCAACGACTTCAGCCTGGCGAATGTGTAGTCCGGCCTGAGCCTCGAGTACTTCGCGCATTTTGACGCGATAAAGCTGCTTGTCGCACTGTGCGCGGGGACTCCAAACCGCGGGCCCGCGCGATGTATTCAGCAAGCGGAACTGGATCCCGACCGCGTCGGCAACCTCGCCCATGATGCCACCCAGAGCGTCAACTTCCCGGACGAGATGTCCTTTGGCCACGCCGCCAATGGCAGGGTTACAACTCATTTGGGCAATCAGGTCGAGGTTCATGGTGATCAGGGCGGTTTTGAGACCCATTCGCGCTGCAGCCATTGCGGCCTCGCACCCGGCGTGTCCTGCGCCCACCACCACCACATCGTATTGTTCGGTAAAAGCCATCTATCCCTATTTTACGGGCTGTTCGTGTTTCCGGCCGCAAACCGCTTCTGCCGAAAGCCGGTATGAGGCGGCCCCGTCACCGACTACTTGGCGATTCGTTGGAAACAAGTGTTGCAGTGGTGTTAAACCGAAACGCAATCAGGCTGGCAAGGAACACCCGATCCGGTGATAGGATGCTCACAACGCAAGCCATCTCACCCCCCATTCGAGGAGGGATAGCCGCATGGGTTCAATCGACCTGCCATGGGAGCAGCCGGGCTCCGGTCCAACTTCAGAAGATTCCCGTCTCGCCGAAGAGCATCAGTCCCCCCAAACTCCAGAAGAATTGAAAGAAGAGAATCGCCGGATTCGGCGCCTGCAGATGGTGGTGAACATGGTCACGCAGGTCATCGCCCAAGACTCCTCGCTTTCCGTCGAGCAAGCTTCAGAAATGGTGGCGGACACTCGGCGGTTGGCGCTTTCGATGTTTCCCGACAAGGAACTGGCTTTCAATCTGATCTTCTGGCCCCGCTTGCAACGGCTGATGCGCGAACGCTACCGGATGCAGTAGACCCTGAACAGCAAGCTGCGACTCAACGGCTACTTGCTTTCGTTGGCGGATAGACGGAAGGTGATGGTGCCCCAGAAGAGGCGCGCCCGCATCTGGACAGGCAGGTGGCGATCGTCGTCGGTGTACCAGACCCAGATGTTGCCGCGGTTCTTAACAACGCCGGCATCGGCGGTGGGTTCGACCCTCAGCGTTTTGTAGGTGCCGACCGGTGTCTTGATCTCTTCGCGGCCCTCCACCTTCATCGTCACGGGGACCGAATGCATAGCGTCGACGACAGGAATTACAAAGCTCTTGCCCAACTCCATCGTCTGCGATGAGCCATAGAATACCCCGGTCAGCAAGTCGGTCAAGCAGCCGGTGACCGGCATCTCGACGTGCTTGGTCTGCCCGGTGACGAGGTTCTTTTCGTCAAGAATTGATTTGAGCTGGGTGTAATCAAGCTTTAGAGTAGAGCTGATCTGGCGGCGTCCTTCAACAGTCTGCTTGTCAAACTCGGCAGTGCAGCCTTTAGTACGGTCGAAGTTAGACTGAAAGTGATCGTCGACGTGGAAGAGGAGGTTGATGGCGCCGATCGTGTCTGCGCTGGCCGTAATCTTCTCCCGGTCGCCCGCCTCTTCGAAGTGAATGACCGCCGTACCTGCCGGAAACACTCGCCAATCAACGGAATAGGTCAGAGTCTGCTTCTGAGGAAAGACGTAACCGGCACGTGGCGGCGGCAGCGGAGGGATCTGCTGGCCAAAAGCCATGACGGGGAGGATTAAGGCGCATAGGATGGCTGTGGCAGTCGTGCGCATCTTCACCGGCTGGCTTGACTCCTTAAAGCATTGGACTGTGAATGTGCGCAATAAGTTCACTGGCGCACATGGAACAGCGCGTTGAGAGCCGGACGCACGAGGATCAAGCTGATGTAGAGTAGCGTTGCTCCCAAGAGAGCATTGTACTCGCGGTGCTTGAGATAGAGCGGAAGGAAAAACCGGCCACGCAGTTCCCCGCCGCGATTCCCGGCCGCAGTCAGGCGAGGAATCAGACGGGGAACCCGGCGGCAGTACTCGTCGAATTCGGGGAATGTGGCGCGCAGGAACCGCTCTTCTGACGCAATCACGGGGATGTAAATAACCGAAAAACCGATGGCAAGCACCAGTGCCACCGCCCAACTTTCCAGCGCAACGGCAAAGCCTGCAGCCATCAGCATCGATCCCAGGTATAGCGGGTTGCGGGTGTGAGCATACGGTCCGGTTGTGGTAAGTTCTTGATTCTTTTTGACGTAGCCAGAGGCATATCCGCGAAGCCACAGGCCGGGGACCACCAGCAGCAAACTCCAGGCTACGGCCGCGGGTACCGGAGGGTGACGCCAAAGCTCGAACAAATAGAGCGCAGCTGTGAGGAATCCCAGTGGCACGCGTATGCGGCGAGCGACACGCTGCCAGTGTGTGATCCAGTCGTTGTGCTCGGAGGAAGGACTCATGCCACAGCCTCCTCGGCCAGCAATTCACCAGCCGCCCGCAGCACGTCTTCGGGCGAGATAGTCAACAGACCTGCCTCCGTCTCCGGCCGACGGGTGTGATCCCGACGACTCTCAGGACTGCGCAGGACCCGCGAACGGGTGCCAAAAGGGCCATTGCGGCTGGGATCGGTGGGGCCATAGATGCCGACGACCGGTCGTCCCAGCGCGCACGCTAGATGCAGTGGGCCCGTATCGCCCGCGATCACCAGCGCGACCCGCCGGGTCATGGCGATGAGTTGCGCCAACGAGTTGTTGAGGACGGTGACAGCGTTATGAGATTGATGGCGCAAGTCTTCCGCGAGGGATTCCTCTCCGGGGCCTGCATTGACGAAAACCCTGAAACCCTGCTGAGCGAGCGAAGAGGCCACGGCTGCGTAGCGTTCAACAGGCCATCGCTTGGCGCCCCAGCCGGCTCCTGGGTTCACAAGTACCGCAGGCTGTTTTCCCGAAGAAGCCAGGACCTGGTCCGCCCAGTTCTCGGCACCCTGGTCGACGGGAATCCACGGCCGGGCAGGCTCGAGCGGATCGCCGGCGATGGAGGAAGCAAGTTCGACGTCCTGCTCAATGACGTGGGCGCCGCGGGTGGGCACGCAATCCGTAAACAGCAGGCGCGCGGCTCGCTCGCGGGGCTCCGCCTCGCCGATGCGCCGATGAGAGCCCGTGAGGCGGCTGATCATGGCCGACCGAATCGCTCCTTGAAAGTCAAGCACTACGTCATAGGTGCAGGAGCGCAGATTCTGCCTCAAGGCTCGGATCTCGGCGAGTGTCTGAGCGCGGAAGGGATGGCGGCGCCAAGCCCTGGTGGGGGCCAGATGGAGGCGGTCGACGAGCGGCTGGGCTGGGCACAGGCCCGTGCTGACAGTCTCGCTTTGAGAAGAAAGCAAAGGTCGCCAGCAGGGCTCAACTACCCAATCAATGGACCATGAGGGGTGGGCCTGGCGCAGGGCTGTGACTGCCGGGAGAGCGTGCAGAATGTCGCCCATGGCACCCAGCCGGACCACGAGGAGTCGGAACTTGGACTGCATATGCAAAGATTGATTTTCTCACAGGGCCGTGTGGCCTAGGGGAATGTTCAACCTGTGCAGAAGCCAGTGGACGGCCTGAGTTTCGTCCTCAATTTCTGCGCGAAGCCGAACCGTCGTCAGAGGTAGAGTGGGCGGAAAGCTGTCGGCCAACCTTCCAAGCCGGACAAGGTCTTTCTCAGTGGTTACGAGAGCGACCGCCCCCGCAGACCGGGCAGAGGCTCGCAGACGATCAAGGTCGCCAACTGTGAAACCGTGGTGGTCTCGAAACGCGGTGCGGACGGCCACACGAAGGCCGGCGTGTTCGAGACCGGCGAAGAACTGATCCGGGTGGGCGATTCCGCAAAACGCGCCTACTGCACCTGAAATCGGTGGGACCTCCATGAGCCGCTTGATGGGCCAGATCGGACCCCTCCAGCCCCATGTCCGCAAATCATCCGAGAGCCTGGACTCGTCTGCTGGGATGGCCACGACAGTGGCGCGGCGAGCGACATGGATCGGTTCGCGCAGATTGCCTGCTGGGAGCAGGCGGTCACTCCAGTCGGCGCGGTTCACGAGCAGGATGTCGACATCGCGATGAAGTTGGCGATGTTGAAACCCGTCGTCAAGCAGGTGGAGGGCGGCGCCGCCAGGGTCTGATTCGGCGAGCAGTCCAGCGTCGTAGCGTTGAGGTGCAACGAAGACAGGCAGGCCGGTAGCGCGGGCAATGAGCAAGGGTTCGTCGCCGAATTCGACGGCGGTTCCATCGGGGCGAACGCGAGCGGGAGCGTCGTACTGACGGCCATAGCCGCGCGAGAGGACATCGACGCGGAGACCGCGCTCAGAGAGCGATCGGGCGAGTGCGATAGTGAGTGGCGTCTTCCCTGCTCCACCGGTCGAAAGGTTGCCAATGCTCACAACCGGAAAGTGCAGACGCCTGACGGGCTCCTTGCCGGAGGCGAGACGACTTTCGCGCAGGGCGAGACCGAGCCGGTAGATTGGCGTCAAGGGCGCGAGCCAGGTTCGCAGGGGCGCTGTCATACAGGCTGCTCCGGCGCGACCGGCACCGCAGCGCCGACGCCCAGAAGCTTTTGAATTGCCTCAACGCACCGGGTTGTAGCTCCGGCTTGCTGTTCGAAGACGCGGCGTGCCCGTTCGCCTACGGCTGCGGCGGCGGTTGGATCTTGCATCAGGTCGACCAGGACCTGGCCGAGTTGTTCCTTCGTTGCGAGGCGCAACGCGTCGTAGGCCAGCAGGTCCTCGGTAATGGCGCGAAAGTTGGCGTAGTGCGGACCCATGACGATGGGAACGCTGAATTGGGCGGGTTCAAGCGGGTTATGACCGCCGGCCGGAATCAGGCTGCCTCCGACGAATGCTACGGCGGCCAGGGAATAAATCGAAGCCAGTTCGCCAATGGTGTCAAGCAGAAGAATCGAACCGGGCGCGATCGGCCTCAAGGACTCAGGGGGTTGTGCCTTCCAGTCAGAGCGCTTGGCCCAGGCGATGCCGGAGACTTCCAACAAAGATGCGACGGCGCTAAAGCGCTCAGGATGCCGGGGGGCAAGGATCAAGGCTAAATCGGGATCAGCCTGAGTCAGTTTCGGCCAAGCTTGCAGCAACGCAGCTTCTTCGCCTTCGAGAGTGCTGCCGGCGACGACGAAGCGCAGGGCCGGAGCCAGCATTTTCAGCAGGCGAGTCACGTCGGCCTCTTGCGCCGCCCGAACGTCGAACTTCAAATTGCCCGCCACTGACACTCGGCTTGGATTGCAACCGATTGCTTTGAGCCTCTCTGCATCAAGCGCGGTCTGGGCCAAAACGAGATCCATGCGACGCAGTATCGGGGTCCACAGTTGGCGCAGACCTCGATAGCGCGGCCAGGAGCGGTCGGAGATGCGGGCATTGACGACCGCGACCGGGATACGTCGGCGAAAGCATGCAATGAGCAAATTGGGCCAGAACTCCGTTTCCGCAAGAACGAGTACGGACGGTCGAAGAGCCTGGACATAAGCACGGACTGCCCACGGTAGATCGAGCGGACAATAGAAAACGCGGTGTGCACCGAAGCGTTCGCGCGCCAGTTCCTGACCGGTGCGAGTGGTGGTGGAAATGGTCAACTGGTAAGCCGGCAGAGCCTGATCCAATTCCCTGACCAGGCGGCTGACGGCCAATACTTCACCGACAGACACGGCGTGCACCCAAACCAAGCTCTTTCCGTTTTGCAATCCACCTGAAGGCTTGAGCGCCAAACGCGCACGCGGTACCCGGCCTAAGCGCTGCAGCAAACCGTCGCGGTATTTGTGGGTAGTGGCCATCTTCCACAGCCACCAGGGCGCGCCCACCACAAGGGCAGCCAGTAGGGCCAGGTTGTAGAAAAAAAGAATCATGCGAGAGACGGATTTCGCCTACCCAAGGTCTAACCCTCAAATGATACAGTCGTGCACGATGAGGGTCTTGCGAGGGATACCGCTGCTAGTGGCCTGCCTGGCGTTGCCGGCATTGGCCAGCGATCACACTCCGCCACCGGTACAGCCGGCCACCACCTTCGCCGACGTTGAAGTCCACGACAACGAGAAGGTGGCGATCGCCGCCGAGCCCTACGACACCAAGGAAAAGGAATCCATCTTCAAGGTCGACTATTTAAGCCACGGCGTGATGCCGGTTCGGTTGATTGTGACCAATAATGGCGACCGGCCCATCTCGCTGCGTGATGCGCGCATTCTCTTTCAAACGGCGGGCGGAGATCGGCTCCAGGCGGCCGAGCCTGAAGATGTGGAGAGGCTGATGACGCGCAAGGAGCGCGAGGGTCGAAAGATTCCCATGCCAGGCCCGATTCCCTCAATCAAGCTCAAGCCCAAGGCCAGCAATAAGGACATCGAAGAAGACTTCAATACTTATGAGTATGGCGCGCTGGTAGTGGAGGCCCATACGACGCGGGCGGGTTTCCTGTTCTACGACGTGTCGCAGCTCGATAAACCGCTCAAGGGCGCCAAATTACACCTGCACAAGCTGCGCAATGCTGACGGGAACGAACTCTTCTACTTCGAAATTCCGTTCGATAAATATCTGCAGTCTAAGTCGAGCCTGATGAACTAAATCGATCGAATGATCGCAGCCGCCGCGCGTGAAGCGCTTATTCGTAATAGGTCGCTGAGGTGGTGTCCGTTTCCCAGATTGTGCAATCTTTGACTCGGACTCTACCCTGGGTCATGTCGGCGAGTTGCTTATTGGTCTGGTCGTAAAAGTAGTGGGCGATGTTCTCCGCCGAGGGATTCAGCGTGATGAACGGCTCGAGGTCGTTGAGCATCTGGTGATCGATGCGATCGATCACGGGGCGGAGCACCAGCTTGAGCTGCTTGAAATCGAGCAGCAGACCGGTCTCATCCAACTCGGCGCCAATCAAGCGAACGCGCACCTTGTAGTTATGTCCATGAGGGTTCTCACACCGGCCGTGGTAGTTGCGGAGGTAGTGTCCGGAAGAGAAACCGGCCTCCACGGTGACTTCATACATAGGGTTGCGCGATCCATGTGGGGAAGAATCCCTGCTTCTGATTCTAGTTCTTTTCGCCGCCATGGCGTTTACGGCGGGCGGCCTGGCGGGCCGCTTCGCTGCGGCGGTCAACCTGTTCGAAGAGATGGCTCATGACGCCAATGAGGGCGAATGCCAGCCCGGCCAGTAAAAGCAAGAGGGCCACGGTGCGCCAGAGTGAGCCGTTAGTGGGAAGGCCAGGCTGGAAACTGGAAGGAATCAGCGACATACCCGCCGAAATAAGGGCGAACAGTCCCAAAGTAGCGGCAAGAATGTAGAAGTTGCGCGACATCTTTCCCTTGAACGGCTGGAAGCTTCACTGCCTGCTGCGATTCTACGCGGCGCGGGCTCAGGCGAGGAGCTGGGATGAATTCACCGTTTCGACCCCGGCCGCAGCGAGTTCCGCCTCAATGTTCGCCACGGACCCGTTGAGATTGATGGCGCGACAGGCATCGCGGATGATGATGGCAGGGAAGCCCAGCATGCGGGCATCCAGTGCTGAATAGCCCACGCAGTAATCGTAGGCAAGACCGGCAAGAAAGATGCGGGCGAGCTGGCGCTCTTTGAGATAGCCATCCAATCCAGTTGCGGTGGTGCGGTCATTCTCGAAAAAGGCAGAATACGAGTCAATTTGGGGGCGGAATCCTTTGCGCAGGATCAATTCCGCCTGCGTCAGTGTGAGGGCCGGGTGGAAATCCGCACCCTTTGTTCCCTGCACACAGTGGTCGGGCCAGAGGGTTTGCGAGCCATAACTTAGATCGATCTGCTCGAAGGGCTGTTTGCCGTGAGCGCTGGCGAAGGAGTGATGATCGGGCGTGTGCCAGTCCTGGGTGAGAAGGACATGGGCGAAGAGCGGGGCGATGCGATGGATCACCGGGATGACCGCATCCCCGTCGGCAACGGCAAGCGCTCCGCCAGGGCAGAAGTCGTTTTGTACGTCGATGACGATGAGGACGTCTTGAGGAGAAATGTGCATGGTTTACGAGACGCCATGGTGCACTGACAAACTGCTTATCGAATGGCGCTGGGACATAAGTCTATCGAATTTCACACCCTTGATCCCCGGCAGGCGCCCCTCAACGAAGGCTACGACATAACGCCGGGAAATGTAGCAAAGTTAACGAAAGCGCGATCAGATTCGTCGACTCGATGCGCCAGCCTCGACACGCGAAGTGAGGGCCTCTCACGAGAAAAGTGGTTAGGTGCTCCTTTGCTTTGGTACTTCGTCTGCGAAGAAGGATTGAACGTCGGTGATAGTGGAGGTTGTGCGGTAGGGCGGGAGGCTGGCGAGGAAGGTTTGGCCGTATCTCTGTCTCCGGATGCGCGGGTCGAGGAGGACGAGGACGCCGCGGTCTTCAAGCGAGCGGATGAGGCGGCCGAATCCTTGCTTCAGAGTGAGAACGGCTTCGGGAACCTGGTAGTCGAAGAAGGGTTTGCCGCCGGCTTCTTCTATGGCCTTCATGCGCGCCTGGACGACGGGGTCGTTGGGTACTGCGAAAGGCAAGCGGTCGATGATTACGCAGCTGAGGGCTTCTCCCTGCACGTCAACCCCCTGCCAGAAGCTGGAGGTGCCAAACAGCACCGCGTTGGGTGTGCATCGAAATTCGTCGAGCAGGGCCTTGCGGGGTGCGGAGCCGTGCAGCAGGATGGGGTAGTCGAGGACCGGCAGCAGGCGTTCGTACAGGTCGCGCATGGCGCTGTAGCTGGTGAAGAGACAGAAGGCGCGGCCCCGGCTGATCTCAAGCACGCGGCGAATGCAGCGAGCGGCAGCTTCGGGAAATTCAGGGTCGCGCGGATCGGGCATTTCCGGCGGGAGGTAGAGCAGGGCCTGCTCACCATAGCGGAAGTGAGAAGGGACGATGAGTTCACGCGCATCGTTGAGGCCGAGCCGCCGACGCATGTGCTCAAAGGCCCCTTGCACGGTGAGGGTGGCTGAGGTGAGCACAACGGAAGGAATAGTTTCGAAGACAAGTTCGGAGAGCAGTTCCGACACGTCGATAGGAGTGGCTTGCAGGAACGTGTTGCGGGCTCCCGAGCGCGGAGCGAAACCCTTTCGATCCGTCGCACCGAAGGTTCGCCGCTCAAGCCAATAGACCGTGTTATTCGCATTGGATTCGAGCAGAAACTCAAGCTCGGAGCGGAGGCGCGCCACCCGCTTGCGCAGGCCGGGCGCCTCGTCAATGTTGCGGAGGTCTTCAATTTCGGTTTCCAAGCGGCGCAGGGTGGCACGAACGCTCATGTACAGGTCGCCGGAAGTCTCGAGGAATTCCTCTCGGCCAGTGAAAGGCTGGCGTCCGTCACCGGTCATGGGCAGGCCGGCAAAGAACATGCGGGCGCGATCGCGCAGTTGCTGAGTGACGGCGGGCAGTTTGTCGGCGCCTTCCTTACCGCGCAGAAGGACATCAGTGTCGCGCGCCAGCTCTTCAAAACGAAGATTACTGACCGAAAGGCCGAAATAGCTGGAAGCGACCTCTTCAAGCTCGTGCGCCTCATCGAAAACGACGGCAGCGGCTTCAGGGAGAATGCGGGCATCGGGGGCACCGGAGGCTTCGCGCTTAACGGCCAGATCGGCGAAAAACAGGTGGTGATTGACGATGATGATGTCGGACTCGAGCGCCTTGCGCCGCATCTCGGTGATGAAGCAACGGCGGTAATCCGGACAAGTTGACCCGAGGCAGGCTTCGGAGCGAGCGTCAAGTTTCTGCCAGAGCGCGCTGGACTCGGGCATCCCGGAGAGCTCGGCGCGATCGCCGGTTTCGGTGGTCTGCTCCCACTCGGAGATCTGGCGGTACTGGTCGATCTCCTCCAGACCGGAGAGAATCGGCTGGTTGCTCAGTGTGACCAGCTTGTGGCGGCAGAGGTAGTTGGCGCGGCCCTTCATGTAGCAGACGCGCAGCGGGCCCAGCAGCGTTT
>OCTA010001319.1_pt1 | contig 22846 bp, 15 predicted proteins | sample 1538991 | NCBI WGS metagenome assembly OCTA01 (sample SAMEA3539302, study PRJEB22396) | soil metagenome | biome: tundra; feature: field; material: soil | place: USA | collected 2010-05 | depth 0.15 m | reverse complement strand
CGTATTGGGATTGAGCCGCCGCCACGGCGGCTTGCGATTCCTGGATCTCCTGCGGCCGGGCGCCGTTTTTCAATTGCAGCAACTGCGACTGGGCGGCGCTCAAATCGGCATTGCGCAACTGCATGTCGGCTTGCATGGTCTCGCGCTGCCATTTCAAGGCGCTGATGCTTTCGGCGAGCTGCGCCTGCGCGGTGTCCAGCGCGGCGGTGGCCGTATCGCGCTGATGCAGGAGCTGTTCGCGGTCCAGGCGGGCGATGACCATGCCCTTCTGTACGGGGTCGCCTTCGTTCACGGTGCGCTCGATCAAGCGGCCGGAAGTTTTGAAGGCGATGTCCACCTGGGCCAGTTCGATATTGCCGGAAACCACGATGCGATTGGTGGCTTCGGGATGGAGGCTGCGGTAAGCCAGCATGCCGGCCGCGCCGAGGACCGCAATTATTACCACTATGAAGATTATCTTTTTCATGATGCGACGATTCCTTTTCTACTGAATCAGGCGGCGGACATTGCCCATGGCCCGCCCCAGGTCGATACGGGCTACGTTGTAGCTGAACAGCGCATCGATACGATTATCCCGGGCCCGCTCCAGCCGGGTCTGGGCGTCGGTGACTTCGATGTTACTGGCGAAGCCGGCCTCGTAACGGCGGCGGGACTGCGTGAGCTCGCTATCGGACAGGGTCAGTCCTTCCTCGGCGACCTTGAGTTGTTCTTCAGCGGAATGCAGGCTATTGAGCGCCGTGCGGATGTCGAGTTCAATCTGCTCGCGGAGGTCGTTGGTGCGGACACGCTCCTGGCGGAATTGGGAGGCGGTTTCGGCGCGCCGGGCATCCCGCCGGCCGCCGTCGAAAATGGGCACGCGCAGAGCGAAGCCATAATCCCTGGTGGGCAATAGAGAGACAATGTCGCCGTTGGTCCCGGTGGTACCGTAGTCCGCATAAGCGACCAGGCTTGGCAGCCGCTCGAGTTTGACGGAATTGGCATTCAGGCGGGCGGCGGCTTCGTGTTCCGCCTGGGCCTTGATATCGGGACGGTTCTTTAGGGCTTCGGCCTGGGCCTGTTCGACGGAAATCGCGTCGGTGGGCTCATACGACAGCTTGTCGGTGAGTTCCAACTCGGTGGCCAGGCTCAATCCCATGACCCGCAACAACTGCAGATAGGCTTTGGTGCGTTCATTCTGGACTACCAGCAGGTGCTGTTTTTCGTTGGAAAGCTGGACTTTCGCGCGGGTGACCTCGATACCGGTGCCGGTGCCGGCGTTTTTCTGGTTTTCGGACTGTTTCAAGACGGCCTCGGCCAGCGCCACGTTAGCTTGGTAGGCTTCCACGTCGGCGTCGGCGCGCAGGGCGGCTAAATAGGCTTTGGCCACGGTGGCCGAGACGGAATCGTCGGTGTTGCCACGGTCGTGGGCGGCGGCGCGCACCGCGGCGCGGGATGCCTGGTAGCGGCGGATATTGCTGAAATCCAATAGGCTCCAGGTAACCTTGGCACGCACGTCCACGGATTCGAAGGGGCCCACCACGCGGGGGATGTTCTTGATGATACTGTTCAGCAGAGGATTTGCGATTAAGGCAAGTTCGGGAGTTAAACTCTTCTCGGCGCCCAGAAGAGCCTGGTTGGTGGCCAGGTCCAAGCCCAGAGCGGCCAGGCTCTTCATGGCGGTGGTTTGGTCGGCTTGGGCTTCTATATCGGGCAGAAACGCCGAACGCGCTTCCGCGGAGCGGGCGTTGGCTTGTTTGACGTTCTCATCGGAAAGCTGGACGTAGGTGTTGCCTTCCGGAGAAGTGGCGATCTCCACGGCGCGCTTCAAACTGAGGCGCAGCGGCTCGCGAGGCGCGGCTTCGCCGGCCCATACGGCGCTGGGAACGGCCAAAAAAATAGTCAATAGGTAGCGGCGCATTTTATGTCTCCTGAACTGCGACATGAGATTGCTGAATGGCATGGGTTGGCACGGGAGCGCGGAAACCGGCGCTCAGAAAAGCGACCAGCCGCTCCAACACGGTTTCGGAATCTAAGGAAAGGGAAACATTTGAGATAGTTTCCAGGTCCTTCGATTCACCGCGCAGAGTTTGGGCCAGGGCGCCGATGGCCAGATTCACGCGCCAGAACAACTCTTCCGGCGGCAAGTTCGGCAGCGCCGCGCGCAGAGCGGCGCCAAAGCGCTCCAGCACATCGCCGAACTGCGAAGTGATCCGGGGCCGCAGAACGCCTTCCGCGTGCAGACGGCCCAAAAGTTTCATGAAAACTATGCCCCCGCTCTGGGAATCGCGGGACATGTGCAGGGTGGGGGCCACGAAGGCTTCAATCACCTTTTCCAGGGGAGGCGGATTCTCGCCCGCTTCTTTTTCAAACCGGTCGAGCAAAGCCAAACGCTCGCGATTCGCGGGCACGGACCGGCGGAGAATCACGGCTTCGAGCAGGGCTTCTTTGGAGTGGAAATGATAATGCACGGCGGCCAGATTCACGCCCGCCGCGGCGATGATGCCGCGCAGAGAAGTGGCGGCGTAGCCCTGCTCGGAGAACAGGCGTTCGGCGGTATCGAGGATGCGCTCCTTGGTATCGTTCACGGGCGTTTAAATCAAACGTTTGATTCTAGCAATTGTGAGGATGGTAGGGGAAGGGGTCGAAGTCTCAAATAGGTACTAGTACTGTGATCGCACTTGCGGTCGGCGGGCGGGCGTAGTTGAACAGCAGCAGCGTGGAGTCCGTGGCCGAGCCGACCGACGAAGCCGCGTGACGCCGCCGCCGATCCGTGGTAAAACGCTACGATGAAAGGGAGGGTACGAATATGACGGCAACTCTTGATTGGTCCCAATGCCCTGCCGTGGAGAGTATCCCCGGCAAGGTCAGCGGCGCATGGGTGTTTAAAGATACCCGGATGCCGGTTGCCACGGTGTTCGAGAATTTGGAAGCTGGCTTGACCGTGGAAGAAGTCATGGAGGAATTCTCCGTCACGCGCGAACAGATCAACGCGGTGTTGCACTTCGCGGCCAAGAGCTTGGGAACGCCCTTCCCGCCCCCGGTGCATGCAACGCCCGCCGATGCTCATTCTCTTTGACCACGGCACACCCCGCAGCATCGCCCGATGGCTTCACGGTCACACCGTTGTAGAAGCGATTGCAAGAGGTTGGGATAGATTATCCAACGGCGCGTTGCTGAAGGCCGCTGAAGAAGCCGGGTTCGATCTCCTGCTATCCACGGACAAAAACATTCAGTACCAACAAAACCTCAAAGGCCGCCGGATTGCCATCGTGATACTTGGCAATTCGCAGCGGCCCGCCGTGCACCGCTACATTGATCGAGTTGTCGCGGCAGTGAACGCAGCCACACCGGGCAGCTTTGATGAGGTGGATATTCCTTACGAGTAGCCCCGCAGCTTGTCGCACTAAGGGTCCTTTGCGCAACACGACCAAATAACTCGTGTTTCAGGGACAGCCCGCACAGAGTGGTCGTCTTTGACCGCAGCGCCTCCTGACCGCAGCGCCTTTTGCCCCAGCGCCTCGCGCCGGTGCGCGGGGTGATAGAATGTCACCCATGACAACGGGATTTGCGACGGCGTGCGCTGGTACGACTGATTCTGAGCAATAAATGCTGCTACGGAGCTCAGGCATCAGCTACACATTATTGAGCTCAGGCTCGGATTTATGAAAAGCCGCGGCGGTGGAACGAATTTAGCAGCAACGCTCCGTGCGGCCGGATTGCTGCGTATCGCCCGCTACATTCGCGGCGGAGACAATTCCGGTCCCAAGTGACTGAAAAAACCGCCGCCGGATTCTAGTGAATGGCATTTCGCGGATTCCCAGCGCTAATTAAGACAGCATTTAGGTAGTATACGCGGCCCTTCACGACGAAAACAAGAGTGTTTATACGGGCACGTGCCACAAATGCGCCGTTGTTATCGACAGGCTAAAGCCTGTCCCACCGGTTATCGCGGCGAGCTGGTGTGGGAGCTGACGGCATAGCCGATCACGCCCAGCTTCTTCATACGTTCCTGCGACTCGCCCACAATGTCGGTCGCGGGAACCTCCGACAGCAGCCATTCCCGGTACTGGCGCACGGATTCCGCCGCGGGAACCTTCGGCTGCCAGCCCAGCGCGCGAATCGCGGATATATCCGAGATGGCGTGCCGCGTATCTCCAAACCGGAAGCGGCCATCCAGCACCGGCGCAAATTCCATCCCGTAGGCCTCCGCTACGATGCGCGCGAACTGCAGCACTGTATAGTGGGTCCCGCCGCCTACATGGAAGATTTGATAATCGGCTTGCGGGCGATCCAGGACCAGAAGATTGGCCGCGACTACATCGTGAATGTTTACGAAATCCCGGAGCTGCCGCCCGTCCTCGTAAACAATGGGCTGCCGTTTCTGGTAGCAGGAGAGGCTGAATACGCGGCATGCGCCGGAGTAGGCGTTTCGAAAAGACTGCCGCGGGCCTTGCACAATAGAGTAGCGCAGGGCCACCGTAGGAATCCCATAGCGCCGGCCGAGATGGATGGCGATGCGCTCCTGGCACTGTTTGGATATGCCGTAGGGGTTCTGCGGATTACCCACCAGCTCGGTGGCCGGGACCGGTGTCATGGCTGCCTGGCAGTGTGGACACGGCAGGTCCCAAAGGCCAGCCTCGAGTTGCTCCCGGGAACGGCTGTCCGGGAGAACCTGCCCGTGGTTTGGGCAGTGATACAGGCCTTCGCCCAGCACGGCCTGCGACGAAGCTACGATCACTTTGCGGACAGGCAGCCCTTGGCTCACGATGATCTCGTATATCAAGGCCGTGCTGGCGGCGTTGACGTTGATAAAACGGCTGAAGTCCGGCAGATAGTCCTGATAAGCCGCCAGATGATAGACCACGTCCACGCCGGCCAAGGCTTTGGCCACCGCATCCGGATCCCGCACGTCACCGCGCATGCGTTCAAATTCCGCGGGCAAGTATGCCGGCCAGCCGCCTACATGGACGGGGGGCTCGAGACTATCCAGGAGCCGAACATCATATCCGCGCGCCAGCAGCGCCTCGGCTGTATGGGAGCCGATGAAGCCGGCGCCGCCTGTGATCAGAATTCGCATATATGCAGAATTAAAATTAAAGACAAGACTAGCTAGCCTTTCACGGGCTAAGGCCTGTGCCACCAGCAACTTCCAACTCGGCTGGACACTCGACCAACTGGTGTCCCACCCTTCTCTGTTGAAAAATAATCTTGCTGCCATCCGGTTCCACGGATATGGGCAGCTCCCGATAATCCTCCAGAGCCTTCCGTACGGCCTGCTGGTGGGCGGGGTGGCAATAGAGCAACAGAAAGCCTCCACCCCCGGCGCCGCAGATCTTTCCACCCAGCGCGCCGGCGGCCAGCGCCTTCTGATACATGTCTTCGATCTCGGGATTACTGATGCCGTCGGCAAGCTCGCGCTTCAGAATCCAACCGTCGTGCAAAACCCGTCCCAGCTCCCACAGCCGCCCGCGATCCAGGGCTTCCCCGGCTCGTCCGGCTAGCTCCTTCAAGCGATGGAGCTGTTTCACATTGATCTCCGTGCGGCCGTCCTGCACCGCCAGGATGGCCGCCGACTTGCGCGTGCGCCCGGTGTAGAAAAGCATAATCTGGCTGTTCAGGTTATGGAACAACTCGGGCCGCCTTTGGAACCGCCGCACACCGACGCTATCGTCCTTCCGGAAGCGAAACTCGCAGATCCCCCCGTACGCCGCGATGTACTGGTCCTGCTTGCCGATGGGCTTGCCGCAAAGCTCAATCTCGATCTCGCAGGCTTCCCGGGCCAGTTGTTCCGCGGTCACCAACTCGCCCTTGTAGCCGTACAAAGCATGCAACAAGCCGACCACCACGCTGCTGGAGGACCCCAGGCCGGACCCTTCGGACGGCACGTCGGCCAGCATAGTGATCTCGACGGCCGCCTGAATGCCCGTGCGCACCAGCGCCTCGCGAACCAGCTCATGCTGCAGGTCGCTAACCTTGTTGACGATCTCTTTCTTGGAATAGCTGACGTAAATCAGGTCGTCGAAACGCGGCGACACGATTACATAGATATATTTATCGATCGCCGCACTGACCACCAGGCCTTCGTGCTCTCGATAGTAACGCGCGAAATCGGTCGCGCCTCCCGCAAAGCTAATGCGCAATGGTGTTTGGGAAACGATCATCTTTAGCTGCCGCCTAGACACGCAGCCACGGTCGCGGGACCCCGTGGCCCAGTGGCGAGCGGGAAAAACTGCTCGCGTGAACTGCCCACCCGGTTCAACATCAGAACAATTATGCCACATGGGGCAAGGTGGGGGCAGCCTTGAGGTGGGCGTGGGGGCACCGCTCCCTTACGGTCGCGGCTCTGTAGGTTCGCGGCTCGGTAGGTCGCGGCCCCGAAGGTTAACGGAGCAGTCCCCTACTGAAACGTCGCCGTCACGACATTAGACGCCGTGCCGGCGACCGAAACCGTTATATTGACCGTGCCGCTGCCGGCCAGGCTCGCCGGCAGCAAGACGTTCACCTGGTCCTCCCCGATAAAGCCGGCCGAACCGGCGTAGGCCGCAGCCAGTGTCTGGCTTCCGATGGTCACGGTCACGTCGGAAAGAGAGGTGCGATTTTGAATGCCGGTGCCGTACAGCACTAGCGCGGTATTACCGGAGCTCACATCAAGGGGGATGCCTACGCAGCTTCCGGCCGCGCAATTGAAAATATCGATTACCGGCTGCTGGCCGTTTGCAAACTGGGCCGCCGCCACTCCCTGGCCACTTTCGTTCTCCGAGAACAGGCCCGGCGCCACTGGGGTTATTACCACGGGACTGCTGACAGCGCCGGAGGGCGTATTGATGGTGATGACCACCGGGCCCCCACTGGCGGTGTCTGGGATCTCCGCATTGATCTGCGAGGGGCCAGCGAAGAACAACGGCAGCGAGGTTTGTACGCCGCTGGCATCGGTGACGGTAGCGCTGGTCCCGGCCAAAGTCGTGGGCAGCGGCAGCGAGACCGCCGCCAACGAGGTGGCGGCCAGGTTGGCGCCGTAGATGCTGACAATGGAGGCGGGCGCCACCGGCCCCATACCACTGGCGGCCGAAACCGTAGCCGCATTGACCGGCTTGATAGCGGCGGCGTACCATTGCCCAAGGGGGCTAAGGGTGCCGGCGTTCAATGCGGCGGACTCCGCCATAGTCTCCGCGGCGGTTAGGCCGGCCGTGCTGTAGCCGGAGGTTTGGCTGTAGTTCAGGTAGGCGAAGAAGATGTCGCTATCGAAGGGAGACAGGTAGTAAAGCTGCTTCCAATATGCGAAATCGATCATTTCCCCAAGGAACTCGGCATCCTGGGTGGCCCAGAAGCTGTAAACATTGTAGGGTTCGGAGGCGGCCAGCGCATTGATAATACCGTATTCAGATTGCCCCTGCAGTTGGGCATCGGTCAGCTTGTGAGCCCAGGTCTCCGAAATGGCGGCGCCCATGCCTGCCGCGATGGCCGTATTCACGTACGTCAGCGCAACGTTCAGATCGCCCATGTTGACGGAAAAGACGTGCGTGTCGTAGTAGTCTATACCCGTAGACATCAGGGCCTGGACATAGTCGGCGCCGTTTAGCTGCCAGGCTCCGCAGCCGGCGCCGATCAGCGGCTTGCCGTTGATTCCGGCGGAGCGCAACTGGGCGACGATGGTGGAAATCTCGGTGGCCCACTGCTGCGGCGTGTATTCAGCGGGCAGGCCAATGAGCTCGGACTCCGTATCCGGCTCGGAGCCCAGATTCAGCCAATCGGGCTGGAGCAGTTGCGCGACATTCTGCGCCGTCTGCGCGCGCCCGGCGGCGAACTGCGACGTTGAAAGCGTGGCGTAATAGCTTTTCAGCGGCAGATCGGTGGCATAGTCGGGGAAGACTACAGTGGACTCGATCAGCACCTTCATGTGGCGGTTGCGGACCTCGGACATCACATTCTGATAGAAGTTCAGGACTTGCTGATAATCTTGCGGGTCATTGTTGTACTGATAGAACGGCTGGTAAAGAATGGGAAACGACACGGCGACGGTGACGAATTGCACACCCAGCATGGCCAAGCCGTCGAGCTCCGTCTGCACTCTAGTCAGGGCGTTGGATGCCAGGATGCCCCTGAGGCCGATATTGTCGTTGGCGGACAACAGTTCGGTGCCGAACGCCACGGGCGATTTCGCGCCGTGCCACTGGGCACTGAGGGTGGTGGAATTGTAAGTACTCAGGTAGCTTTGCACCTCCGTGCACGCCGTGGAGAAAACGGCCGGAACCGAGGAACACTGCGCCGCCGCACGGTTGGTGGCGCACAGCGAGATCAAAACGACGCAAAGGCAAAAGTTTCTCACAAGAGGTTGAACACGGTGCTCGCGGGAAGGTCGCGTAGGGGGTTTCAAAACTGAGACTTCCATTACAATCAATTATATATGCAAAGGGTGGACTTACTTCGCCAGGAAGCCTGTCCTGCCATGCATTAATGGCGATGCATATTTGGAGTGGCGTCCGGACAGGCGTTAATTCAGATGTCGAAGGCGTCCAGCGTGACTGCCTGTCCCGCTTGAGGGGTGGCGGAAATGTTGACAGTGTGCGGCGCGCAGGGAAGACTTGAAGATATGCCGTGGCAGGCCGCCGCGAATACGGTTTGATCGTTCTTAATGTCGCCGTACCGCGGCGGGCGGGACTGGGAGTCCCGCGCAGGCCGAGGGCCTGCCCCACTACCGCCCTCAGGGTTTGATCTTGAAGACCACTCCGCAAGTGTCCGTCTGACTGCCGCCACAGGCCACGCCGGAGAAGCCGCCACTATAGGCCGTGCCGTAGAGGTTGCCGGAGGAGTCCAGGACCAGACCTGCCCGGGGGACGCCCCCATCCATCGCTCCCGTGAAGGAGTACAGCACTTTCTCCGTGCCGGCCGCCTCCAGTTCGAACACCACTCCGTTCTCCGGTACTATTCCGCTGTCAAACGGTCCACCATAGGAGGTAGTGCCATAGAGGTTCCCGGCGGAGTCACGGATCACGCCCGCATAGGGGAACGCGCCATCGGTGGGAGATCCCTTAAAGCTATACAGCACCGTCTCCGCGCCGGCCTTGTTCAGCTCAAACACCGTTCCACAGCCGTTGGTGCAGGCCCCGGTGCCGCCACTGTAGGTGGTGCCGTAGAGGTTGCCTGCCGTGTCTGGGATGAGGGCGGCATAGGGGTACGCGCCGTCAGGATTGCCGGTGAAGCGGTACAGTACAGTCTGGTGGCCGGCCGGGGTCACCATGAAGATTACGCCGCAGCCATAGGGGAAGCAGTTGCCGGTGGTGACGCCGCCGGCGGAAGTAGTGCCGTAGAGGTTGCCGGCCGAGTTCCGGACCAGGCCGCCGTAGGGGAACCCTCCGTCAGCGCCACCGGTGAAGCTGTACAGGATGGTCGCATTGCCGGTGGGGCCGATCTTGAAGACGGTTCCGCTGTTGGATGCGCCGCCGGCGCTCGTCGTGCCGTAGAGGTTGCCGGCTGCGTCCTGCGTGAGGCCGGAGTAGGGAAACGCTCCGTCTGCCGGAGGTCCGGTGAAGCTGTGCAACACCTTCTCGCCGGCGGTGGTGATTTCATAGACGACTCCCATGTTGGCCGAGCCGCCTTCACTGGTGGTGCCGAAAGAGTTGTTCGCGGTGTTTCGGGTCAAGCCTGCAAATGGGAACGCTCCGTCCTTCGGACTCCCCGTGAAGCGGTGCAGGATAGTCTCCACGCCCGCCGGGGTGAGCTCGAAGACCATTCCCAGCGAAGAAGCGCATGGGGTTGGGCTGCAAGCAGGGCCGTTGACGGCAGTACCGTAGAAATTGCCCGACGTGTCCATGACCAAGCCGGCCTCGGGATTCTCGCCGTCCTTGGTGGCGCCTTGGAAGCGATGCATTACGGTATAAGTCTGCGCCTGCGCAGATGGCGCACAAATGGCGGCCGCCAGCCACACAAGCCCGGCCAGGGCCAGCGCGCATTTCACTTGCCGCGAGTGGATTGCAAGAGGGTTTTGCATGGTGTTACTCCGTATAGTCCGTAAGGTCACAAATGTTTTAAACCGCGCGTGGCACAGGCGTACAGTTATTTAGTAGAAGCGGAACCTGTTCCGGGGTATACACCCATAATGCTTAGCGTGTCGCCAGCCAGCACGATGGCCTGCAGTTGGGTTTGGGTGTAAAGCGCGCCGGTGTCGCTGATATAGTTATTGCTCTTAGGCTGGTACAAGAGCCCATGGACGACACCGCTGATGGTGCCCCGGCCGATCAGGTCGATATTTCCCACACCTGCCTGGGACTGCAGCGTGGTCCAGTCGCCTTGGACCGATGAACTGGCGACGTTGGCTGCCGTCAGCGTGCGCGTATACCCCACGGCCGGAGCCGTTCCGGTATCGAAGGCCATACTGTAAGCGGCTATGTCGTTTTTCTCGGTTTGTGTGTAGCCGCTGAAGGCCGTACCCGCCAAGAAGCTGGTCATATCACTTTTGACGCCGTCATGGACCACGCCAAAGCCATCGATGGTGGTGGCGGCCGACCTGTTAAACAGGTCCTTCTGGTAGATAGCCCGCAACTGCGGGACCTTCACGGGCTGCTCAGCCTGGGTGTCGACGGCGGGCCGGATTAACAGGTTCGTGCCCGGACCGGGATCGGTGGTGTGGCAGGCTTGGCAGGTGTTCGGTCCAGGTTCGGTGCCGGCGACGGTTAAGAAATCGGTGAGTCCGGCCACGGGATTCCCGCCGTTCAGAGATGTAGGCAGACTGCGGTCCAAGTGCTGGTTGGGGTTGGGCAGGTACAGGATGCTATTGATAAAAGTGGTGTACTGGGCCATTTGCGCATCGCTAATCTGAGGCCCCCCCATCAGGCCGGGGAAGGCCGCGTTGAAGGCGGCGAATTCCGGCTTGTCTCCCCTCCAGTGATAGGGCGCCAGGTTCTGCAGGCCGCGCAGAGTCTGGGTGGTCATGGGCCCCTTCATAGGGTGATACAGAAAGGTCTGGCCGTCCTGCACGAAACTGGTCATTTCGCCGGTAGGCGATCCCAGGTTCCAAGCCAAGTGGTCCATTTCGGCGTCTATGTGGCAGCCGGAGCAGGCGGCCGTACCGGTTCCGGAGAGCTTGGCATCGTACAAGAAGCCGCGTCCGGCCTTGACTGTGGCCGGCGTGGGGTCGGTGCCGACGGCAATCTCGCCGGACACGGTTTTGAAGGCGGAGGTGGAGATCACCGAGATGGTGTTGGAGATACGGTTCAGGGCGTACAAGGTCTGGGCAGTGGAATTGAGGGCCAGTCCCCTGGGTCCGCGCTTGTTTGCGGGATCCACGTTGGAGCCCTGGCCGCTCGGCAGGGCGACCTCCACGAAGCCCAAGACGTTTCCGTTGGTGTCCACCTTGGCCACGCGGTCGGTGCCGAAGGCCGCGACGTACATGAAAGTCCCACTGGGGTCGAAGACCACGCTGGCGGGCTGGGCCAGCGCCATGGCGAGGTCGGCTGAATTGGAAGAACAGCCGTAGGTGACCTTGGGATTGAGATCGAACGGCGTGACGGCGCCGGTAGAGACTTTGATGCGCGTAATGCGGTTATTCACAAAGTGTCCGCACAGGTTGTCTTCGAAATTGGTCAGGTTGAGGGCGTCGGTGTTAGCCACGAAGAGATCGCCGGTGACCGGGTTCACGGCGAGGCCCAGGTTGACGGTTCCCACGTGCGAGTAATAGGAGACGGTAGGAGAGGCCCCCGTTTTAATGGCCACTACGCCATTGACGGGCATTGTAAAGGTGATGAACGAGGGATACCAAGTGGGGTCGGTGGCCGCGACGATGAGTCCCACCTGCGGCGGCGGCGGCAGGGCCGGATTCATGGGGGGATTGCACTGTGGCTGGCCTGCCGTGCCACATTGCGGCGGCGCGTTGGTATCCGGGATGATCGTGGAACCGTTTCCAGCCAGAGCGAGGGCGGCGTAGATTGTTTTGCCGTCCGGACTGACCGCCATGGCCCGGGGGCTATCCCCGAACACCTGAACCGTGCTCGCAAGAAGTTGGGTTGCGGTATTGATCACCGCGATCTCATGGGCGCGGGAAACACTCACATAGGCCAGGGCGCCGGCAAATACGACATCCATCGGCTCTCCCCCGCTCATGCCAGTCGATAGCGGCACTATCGGCAGTTTCACATTGATGGTGCTGGTGACAATGCCCTTTGACACGGAAACTACGCTGATGCTGTTGGAAACCTGGTTGACCACCCAAGCCACGTCGTCGGACAGCGGGTTGACCGAGACCGGTCCCAGCCCGACGGGGATCTCGACCAGCAGCCTGGGACTGGTTGGCGTGGTTACATCGAACACGGACAACGAATTATTCGCCGTGTTGACCGCGAATAAGCGCGTTCCATCCGCCGAGAGCCGCATCGGATTGGTCTGCGAGGGTTCGAAATTCGCAGGCACCGGCGAGGCCGCCTGCGCCTGGGGCGCCAGCGACGTTAGGATGACAGCCAGGAATATTGCGCCGATAAGCGCTCGTTTTGATAGTGATAGCATTTCCCCTCCTGCACGCATTTCCTCTCCTGCCTGATCGTAAGCAAAGCAGCGTCTCCGGCAGTCGCCGGTTTCGCGCTTATTGAGAGGCAGATCTTCGGAGACCAATTATAGGATCGCGATAGGGCGGATGTCAACGACTATCGTTCTAGCGCGTTCCAGTACTATGTCTGACGGCACGGCAAGCGCGCGGCTTCACGTCGTTAGACGTCGTAACAGTGGTTACAATGATGTGTATTTCGACAACGGAAACATCCGCGTTGGGCTACCCTGGTGGGTGGGCGCCGGGACAGCCGCGGCAGGGCACTAACACTGACGGTGGATGAGAGGATGCCGTGCTTAGTTATAGTTATAGCCGGCAGAGGGTGTGGGGTGGGGTGCTGTCTTTTCTGCAAAACAGGCAGTTGCGTTAAGATTACGTTAAGATATTGGCCCGGTGAGAGGTCGGCCCGTGGCAGAAGTCGCCGAGGGAAGGCAGGCAGGCGAAACCACCTGCCCCACCTCCATTTCCATTTCTAGTTCGGCGTGGTGACCTGCGCCGCAGCCGACATCCGCGAAATGTTGCCGCCCGTATCGATCGATTGGATTCCGTAGTAATACGTGGTGCCGGGCGTCATGTAATGGTTCGTGAGGGAAAGGTTCGTTGGGCCGAGGACGGTAAGCTGTATCAGGTTGGATGGCGAGCTTCCCCGTGATGGCAGCGCCAGCGTGTTGGCCGACACGACCGCGGACATCGGCGAAACGTAGCCTTTCTGGTGGACCTCTGCGACGGCTTAGTACGCGGTTTCTGAAATACGCTCGCGTATTCAAAATGGCGTCTTTGTGGGGCAGCGCCGCGCGCTGCAGCGGCGTCTCACGCCTCCCGGCCGGAGGCGGACCGAGGGTCCGCCGCAGCGCACGGCGCTGCCCCATGTCGTCGAAATACGTTAGCGAACTTCTGAAACGGGGTACTTAGTAATAAGCAGTTCCGGGCGGCAAGCTGGGTCAAGCTGGAAGGCGCGGTTCCGCGGAAGATATTGTAGCCGCCAACCGGCGGCGATGGCAGCGCCAGCGTGCCGGCCGACACGACCGTAGACATCGGCGAGACGTTTCCGTCCGTGTCCACAGCCTCCACCCCAAAGTAATATTTCGTCGCTGGGGTCAGGGGATAATTCGTGTACGCAGTGGGCGTGCCGTAAGATCCGGACCTGGGCTAGATTGCCGGCGGAGGTTCCGCGACACACATGATAGTAAGCAACGGCAATCGGATCCGTCGAGGGAGACCAGGTCAGGCCGATCTGCTGGCAGGAGACCGCCGTGGCGACGACGCTGGGCGGCGCAGTAGGAGGGGTGGAATTCCACGTGGTGACCCGCGCGGTGAGCGAGGGAGCGGAGACGTTGCCGGCCAGATCGAATGCTTCCACAAAGTAAGAATACGCCGAAAGCGGTTATCGCATTTCCAGATCTTGCAGGCTATATCCGAAGGCGCGCACGCGCATTTCATAGCGCGCACTCCATTCCAGGATGGATGCGCTCGACTCCGGATTCCCGGCCATTTCCAGCCATTGCGCGAAGTACCTCTGGTTATGTTCCGTGCTGGCCGCGAATGAAGTGGGGTGAGGCGCCACTTCCAGAAACGCATAGATCTTGCGCAGCGTAGCGGCCGGCTCTTCTACGAGGGCCTCGTAAGCGACCGTCATGACCCGCTGTAAATGAGGGCGATCCGTCTCAAATGTCTCATGGGCGACCAGCCAGTGTTCGATCAGGGAGTCCAGGCTCCGGTCGCTCCATTTCGTGGTGGCCAGGGAGACGGCCACCGGATGCCGCACAATGATCACGAAAGAGGAACTCGGAAACACGTTCTGCAGAAAACGGGTCATGAGCAGGTGCGGGGGAGATTTTTCCAGCAAATAGCGTTTCCCCAGATCCCAGTAAGGAAACCAGTCGACGGCCAACTGGGCCTTATTCTCCGGCGTCAGCAACTCCGAGGACTCGGTGAGGTGCGCCTCGGGCGCAAAGGCAAAGCGGCCGGGTCCCCCGTAACACATTGCGGGGGGATATATGCCTTGCAAGAACTGGCCTTCATCCTCGAGCGGAGTCCATTCTGTAGCCACCTTATTGTTCGCAAAACCAGTCATCTCCGGATGCTCCCGAAGCATCCGGAAAAGCAGAGTGGTGCCACTGCGATGCAGTCCGCATAGAAAGACGAAATGGTGCGACTGCGCAATTTCCCGTGCCTGACCGAAACTTAGCGAGCTGGCAGGGTCTGTGGTAGCCGTCAAGATGGGTTCTGGGGATTGCTGCTGCATTCACCCAAATTATCACGAGGTTCCGCGGAGATGTTGCCGAAGCGGCCCAGGGGCGGCCGGATGGGAATGCGCCGCGAGCGATCGCGCGAGGGGGCTCCGGCCCGTCTGGCGCGCGCCATGCTGTAGCACGGCTCGCGTATCCGCCAAGGCCGCCGGTACGGCTGGCGAGACGTTCCGGGCGAGCAAGGTGTTCGATGGTTGAATCTCAACCGCCTGCCAGTGGATTCCTAACCACAGGACCCGATAACCGAACTCCTCCCGCGAATGATCTGCCATCGGTGGCCGGCCTACGAAGAGCTCCTCGACCGGGCACGATTCCGGGCGGCGCGACAACTCGCACTGGCTAGGGGCGTTGCTATGCTGGGGTTGTGGTTTCAGGAGTTGGGGCAGGGGAAAACGGGTGTTCCGGAAGGCGGCAGAGCGGCGGCGAGGATGTGGAGTTGAAGCCGCCCGCCATGGAGCCGGCGATGTACGCGACGTACGCAAATTGGGCACGTGGACGCGAGCCAATGCTAAACTTGTTCCTTTGGGGGACGGCGAACCGCGAGATCCCCCTGGCGCGCGGACGGGAGCTTTGCGAGAAGCTTGGCGCGCCAGACTTTCGAGGCGATAGAAGGCGGGGGCCACCTGGTCATGCGCGGACGGCCCGGATCGATTAACCAAAGAATAGAGGAATTAGCGCTCTTCACGAAATAGCCTGGGCGCCTTCCGGGCCCGGCGGCAGTAACTGCGGTGCCCTGCGCGGCGGTAGCTTATTCGACCTTAAAAGACATATGTCAAGATTCTTGTTAACCTGCTGGTCCTTCACCGGGCATCTTTTCCATGGCATCAATATTGGACGCGCTTTGCGCGAGCGCGGGCATGAGGTCGCATTCTATAGCGGTCCGCGAGGCGCGCAGGTGTTTGCCGACGAAGGCTTTACCTTGTTCCCCTTTGAGAAGCTGGATGAAGAGGCGCTGTACGACTTCGTGCTCAAGCCCAACCGCGAGCGGTCGGTCAAAGACACGTTGAAATTTACCCAGATGTTACAGAGCTTGCTGCTGGGCACTATCCCGGCGCAGTTGGAAGATCTCGAGCCAATCCTTGCCAGTTGGAAGCCGGATGTCCTGGTGACGGACGGCACCATACTGGGGCCCATCCTGATAATGCGGGAAAAGTACAACATCCCGGTGGCTACTTTGGACTATTTTTGCTGTCTGGTCCCGGGGCCGGACGTCCCGCCTTTCGGGCTGGCTTTGCCGCAGCCGCGCAACTGGTACACCCGCCTGCTGGCGCGGTCCGTGGCGCTGGGCACGCATCTGCTGACCGCCGGCATCCGGCGCAAGGCCAACGAACTACGCCAACAGCACGGCCTGCCGCCATTGACGATGTCTATCAACGAATTTTCCGGCAGCATGCCGCTGCACTTGGTGCTCAATACGCCCGAGTTGGACTACGACCGGCACGACCTGCCTCCCACGGTGCGCTATGCCGGCCCTTGCTGCCTGTGGAACAGGCCCCGTCACGAGCAGTCCGCAGACTGGTTGCAGCAGTTGCCGCGCGACAAACCCTGGGTACACGCCACCGAGGGAACCGTGCACGTGACCGCGCCGATCGTGCTGCGGGCCGCCGCCCAGGGCCTGGCAAACCTGCCCATGGAGGCGATTCTGACCGGCGGCAAGCGCGAGCCTTCGGAGCTGGATCTGGGGCCGATCGCTCCCAACATCCACGTGGTGCGGTGGGTGTCGCACATCGACCTGCTGCCCTTGCTGGATGTCATGATCACCACCGGCGGCGCGGCCAATGTGAAATCCGCCCTGGCCGCCGGCGTGCCCTTGATCATTGTTCCAACGGAATGGGACAAGCCGGAGATCGCCCGCCGCGTCGAGGATAGCGGCGCGGGCCTGCGCCTCCTGCCGCGCCATTGCACGCCGCAGCGCATGCGGGAAGCCGTCGAGCGGGTGCTGCACACGCCGTCATACCGCCAGAATGCGCAACGCATTGCCGGCATCTTCGCCAAATACGGAGGCTCGGCCGCCGCCGCTAAGTTACTGGAAGAGCTAGCCGAGAAGCACGCCGCCGTTAAGGCATAATCGATATAACCGCGACATGGGGACGCGGCAACCCGTTGAAAGAACATAGGGTTCTAGTACCGTTGGTGGCCGATTCTATGGACACTCCACAAGGGGAAATGCTACTGTTGGATGGTTCGGAATTTGAGAGGAAAGGTTCTGTTTTGCAAGGGCTAGCGGAGTAAAGCGCCCTGCCCTGCCTGGAGGAAATTGCATGTTACGGTCCGTTGGTTTCCATAAGTTCAAATTTGGAGTCTTAGGTTTGGCTCTCGTGTTTCTGCTGGGGCTAAGGGCCTTTCCATGGTCGCCAGACGCCCAGCCGGAGGCCGCCAAGCAGAAAACGGCCCCCCCGTCCGCCCCGCCAGTCACAGTTGACAGCCTCCTGCCTAACCTATTTTATGGTGCGATTCCGCAGGGTGAAACGCCGAGTGCGTCGAACGCCCCGGTCTTGGTATTCGTGCACGGTTTGTCGGGCAGCTATGCAGACTGGCTGGAGTCCAACAACTGTCCGCCCTCCCCTACTCCGTGCGGGCCGAACGGCGTTGGCGCCGGAACCGGGAACGACATGTACGACTACGCCTATGAAGCCGGATTCCGCACGGCCTTCATGAGCATGAGCACGAACAACAGCAACAGCGGCTCCACTATCCAGGCCGATGCGGCGATGCTGGAAACGATGTTTCCCAGGATTCTGGCCAACTTCGGAGTGTCGAAGGTTTATTTCGTGGGCCACTCCAAGGGCGGGCTGGATCTGCAGGCGGCCGTGGCCACACCGCAGTGGATCGGCATCGCCAACGCGGTGTTCACGCTGGGAACGCCAAACCAGGGCGACGCGCTGGCCGACTGGCTCTTCACTACCGCGAACGGCCAGACGATCGGACAGGCTTTCGGACTGCTGACACCGGGGGTGCAATCCCTGGAAACCGCGAACGTAGCGCAGCTCCGCAGCCAGTGGGATCCCATCTTTCAAAGCGCTCAAATTCCCTTTTATACCGTAGCGGGCGATATCTGCACGGAGCCAAAACCCAGCACAGCCTGCAATAACACGGGCACCGGGCCCATTCTGCAGTCGATCACCGGCGGGACCAAATCCCCCCCCAATGACCAACTAGTGACAGAGCCGGAAACATATCTGCCCGCCAGTTATGCCATGAAGCTGGGCGTCGAACTTGTGAATCACTATCAATTGCGCCTCGGCGATAACTCATTCACCATGATCTACGCACGCGTGATGGCGCAGGAGGCCCAACAGAACGGGCAACCCGGCCTTACCAGGTTGGCCACGAACGGTTTCGGCGACGGAGCGAACACCGAGGCCTGGTCGATGGCCTGGTTCAACGGCAAGTTGTACGTGGGCACGGGCCGGATGGTGTATTGTGTGACCTCCGCCGCCGCGGCCATATTATCCGGGCTGCCGGGCCTTTATCCGCCGGCCATTGGCGATTGTACGCCGGACTATCATCTCCTGCCGTTGCAGGCCGAAATCTGGCAATACACGCCGCAGACCAACACATGGGTACGGGTCTTCCAGTCCCCGAACTCGCTGACCACCACCAGCAATGCGGGCGCGACGGTGGCGACCGCCCGTGACATGGGCGTCCGGAGTCTGACGCTGGTCACCGAACCAGGCGGTCTAACGGCCTTGTACGCGGGCACAGTGACTTCCGGGGCGATCTTTGAGGCCAATCACACGGTGGGCGGGTGGCCTCCACCGCGTATCTTGCGTTCCACGGACGGCGTGACTTGGACCCCTATTCCGCAGGATCCCGGGACTTTCCTGGGCAGTCTCTCCACAGCGGGTACCCCTGTGGCGTGCCCCAGTTGCCCCGGGAGCAGTCAAGCGTTCCAGAATTTTGGCATCCGCTCGGGCGGCCAACTGAATGGCGTAACGTATTTCCAAGTGGGAGACTTTGCGGGGGTGGGCCGGGTGATCGGGACTCTGCCAGGAGCCAATCCGAGCGGCGGCGACAACAACTACCAATATGTCAGCCCGCCGGCGGGTTGCGATTTGCCGAACACTACCTGCGCGGGCCAAACGCTGCCCGTCTGGATTCTGCAGAGCTTCAATGGTTTCATGTATGCCGCCACCGGCAATCCCTACGGCGCAGCGGGACCGGCCACGGAGTATGGCGTGTGGAAGACAGACGGGACGGGCACCGCGCCCTATACGTGGGCGCCGGTAATCACGGTTGGAGCCTACGCGCAGTCCCTGATCTCCAATTACGCGCTGAGCTTTCAGATATTCCCCGATACGGCACCGGGCGGTTGCCCGACGGCAGCGGGTACAGTCACCGGCGGCGCGGGTGGCTGCCTGTATGTGGGCACCGACCAACCTAGCGAAATGGTTCGCATCCACCCCGACACGACGGGACAGGTGCAGGTGGATACGGTGGATAGCTGGGACTTGGTGGTAGGCAATCCTCGGACCATCCCTCCGGGGGCCCCGGGCGCGGGTCAATCCATCACTCCCCTCAGCGGAATCGGGCAATACTTCGACAACGCATTTACCGGACACTTCTGGAGATTCGGCGTGGGCGGGATGGGATTGTACATGAGCACTTACGATGAGAGTACCGAGTCCTCTTACCAGAATGGAGACGCGGCGAATTGGTCCCAGGAATTCGGAACGGATCTGTTCCGGACCCCCGACGGGATCCATTGGACGGCGGTGAGCAAGATCGGCCTGGGAGACGGCTGGAATACGGGAGGCCGGGTTTTCCAACCCACGCCCTTTGGACTCTATTGGGGCACGGCGCGGCCGGCGGTCGGCGGAACACAAATCTTCATGATTGACAACAGCACCCTGGACTTTAACCACGATCGCGTCATCGATCAGAAGGATGTGAATCTGATGTCGGCCAGACTGAACGCTAAGGCGCAAGCGAACGATCCGATGGATCTGAACCAGGATGGCAAGATCACCAGCGCGGACGTCCAAATGCTGAAAACGCAATGCACCTATAAAAACTGCGCGGTGCCCGGGGTCCTGCCGGCGTCCACTACGCTGGGTGTGCCGGTGCTCCACTCCACGCCGGGTCCGTTGGGCGGTACGGTGTCGCTCGATTGGCCGGTCGTCGCCAACGCGGAGGACTACCTGGTCTATCGCATCAACATGTCGCCAAACAACACTACGCCGCCTCCGGGCTTTGGGCCAAACGCGGCCGCATGCGATACCAACGCGGCGGTGCTTCTGCCTCTCTGTAACTCCGCAAGGGCAACTCAGGCCGCGGGCACACCCGTTGGCTATCCGGGAGCCGTTAACTTCGTGACCCGGGTCACCGCCAGCGGCGCGACTGCGATATTTACGGAGCCTTCCCCTACGGCTAATCTGCAACTGTTGTATTTCGTGCGGGCGGAGGATGCCAACGGCAACCTTTCGGCGCCTTCGAATCTGGTGGGGGGCCCGTCGCTGGCCGCGCAGTAAGTAGGCACAGCGCAGCGGAGAGTGAGCAGTGTTGCCTCACTCTCCTTAGTCGAACCGGCTGCGCCATCGGTACTGGTACCGTTAGTTGGACGTATCAGTTCAAAGACTTGATTTCTAGAAACATAGCGATCTAAACTCGATAAGACCTCCATTCGTGGGGACATAAAAAGGAGAAAGAATTCAATGGTTGTAAATATACGGTCTATCGCGATAGCGGCCGCGGTAATATCCGGGCTTGCCGGCACGCAAAACCTGAACGCAACGTGCTCCGGCACGAACATCGCTTATCAAGCTTCGGGGCAGTTTGGGTCCAACGTGCTCAGCGGGGCCGACACGCTCAAGTTGGCGGGCGAGCCGTTCAGCATCACTCTCTATACGTGCAGCACCCTGGTGCCGACAAAAACGGGCCCGACCTACTCCGAGTATTATCCAATCTTGTTGAAGGGCCAAGTCAAATCCTCTCTGCTCGTGCAGCCGTACCAAATAAGCGCCCAAACGGCTTTCTTTTTGATCCTGCCGCCGGCCGGCCTGGACTCGGTCCAGATGCAGGGTTCTGTAACAGTATCGGGGCGTGCGATATATATTAAGGGCGCCCTCGCGCTGCCGACGGGTACCCTGACCTCCACGAGCATCGCGGCTTTTCCGAGCGTCTCTATCGTCACTGCCAAGTCGCAGTTCATCTATAAGGAGACTTCTCCGGCGTGGGCGCCTTCCACCGCATATGCCTTTAACGCCGAAGTCACGGACCCGGCTGGGAACATTCAGGAGGCGACGACTGCCGGGACCAGCGGGGCCACGGCTCCGGCATGGAACGACACCGTTGGCGGGACCACCAATGACGGCTCGGTGGTGTGGACGTGCAAGGGGGTGTTGTCCACTACTTTGTCGGTCGTTGGAAAAGCGGCTGGAAACGTCTACACGCCGCCCGCCGCTAAAGCCAGCCCATTGCTGCATACCAACGCGATACAAGTACTCACCGCCCATGCAGATGGGACGCAATCGGTGCGGCCGATGCAGGGTGCGCCGGTCGATCCGGGAGCGACATTGGACAGGGTGATGCTGCAGTTCTACGCATCCGGCGTGCGCGACGCATCGGAGGTTCACGTGCAGATCGCGGGACAGGACGTGCCGGTGCTTTATGCCGGGGCGTCCGGCCATTTCCCGGGATTGGACGAGGTCACCGTGGAAGTTCCACGCAGCCTGACCGGGTTTGGTGACGTGGACGTGGCGATGACGGTGGATGGCCAGACGGCCAGCCCCGTGCGTATCCACATTCAATAACCGCTATTGCCAAGCGTGGAGCGCGCCCCCGGAGCAGGAAGGGGGCGCCGCTCCACGCCTTCCTCAGCAAGCACCGCAGGGCTACCGCAGACCCGCTGGCTTATGCGCCGGGCGTCTTGGGCTCGCGAACAGACAAATCTTTCATTCCCAACAACAGCAGACTTAACCACAATACTGTTCAGTTAAAGGCGCGGTTTAATTTAAGTGAACAGGATTGAGACTTAACCCCCTGCTTCTCAAGCGGATGCGGTCCGTGGCTCGGCCTTCTAGACCGAAGTTCCAGCCGAGTATGTTCTCTGCGAGAATGGTTCTTCCATGGCGAACTCACATGCGGGCAAGTTCCAGGGGCAGGTGGTACTGATCACAGGCGCGTCTTCCGGTATTGGCGCGGCGTTGGCCCGGGAGTTCGCGCGCGAAGGCGCCCGGATCGTGCTGATGGCCCGCCGCGCGGAACGCATCGAGGCATTGGCGGAGGAGTTGAGCAGCGGCGGCCAGGGTTCGCTGGCCATTACCGGCGATGTCACTCGGGATGGCGATCCGGAGCGGGCGGTGGACCTGGCCCGGAGTAAATTTGGCCGTCTGGATGTGGTGGTGGCGAACGCCGGCTTCTCGGTAGGAGGGCGGTTTGTGGATCTCACTCTGGAGGACTACCGCCGCCAACTGGAAACCAACGTTTTCGGGGTGCTGCGGACCCTGTTTGCCGCACTCCCCGAACTGCAGAAGACCCGGGGCCGCATCGTGGTTGTGGGCAGCTTATTGGGAATTTTCCCCGTTCCCGCGGCCACGCCCTATTGTATGAGTAAATTCGCGCTGGTGGCTTTGTGCGACGGCCTGTCCCACGAGCTGGCGCCCCAGGGCGTCAGCGTCACGCACATTCTGCCTGGATTCGTCGCTAGCGAGATCTACCAAGTCGACAATCGCGGCGTGCGCCTGGAAGCGCCGCCGCCCCAGCGCACGCCACCAAAATGGCTGCTGATTCCCCCGGCCGAAGCCGCCCGGCAGATCGTCTCGGCCACCTGGCGCCGCAAGCGCACCCGGATTATCGGCGTGCATGCCAGGATAGGCATCGCTTTACAGCGGCATTTCCCAGGGTTGGTTTACTTCGCCGTCTCGCGCGCTGTCGGAAGGGCTATGCGCGGTAATGCCGGGACCCAAGCACAGGGTTGATTTCATAGCAGGCCTGTGCTTCCGCCAGGGTGCTTAACCGGGACGTACCCGCTCGTTTAGGAGCCGTGAAAAAATCGCCCGCGATAGGGCTTGGCAGGAGGAACCGCCTGCCCCACCACTCGAAACACAGGATTTCTTTTGGTGGCGCAGGCGGTTCCGCCTGC